>Ga0209490_10000560_pt1 | contig 37099 bp, 35 predicted proteins | sample MAT06_FD_187209 | JGI IMG/M metagenome (GOLD analysis project Ga0209490, IMG submission 187209) | Freshwater microbial communities from Lake Fryxell liftoff mats and glacier meltwater in Antarctica - MAT-06 (SPAdes) (version 2) | ecosystem: Environmental > Aquatic > Freshwater > Ice > Liftoff...
ATTGCCTTGCGGTCAATAATCCCTGCATCAAAAAGGCCGTTTCTACCAGATCACCGCCATTGTCGTATTGGCTGAACGGAATCACCTTTCCGGTATTCCCATCCATCCAGTGCGGAAAAGCCCCGTGAAACTGGTCGGCATTTTGCAGAAACGATACTATCTGCACCATCCTGTCTATGGCTGCCGCACGGGTAATCCAGCCACGCTCCACACCCGTCACGATGGCCATGATACCAAAACCGCTGCCCCCCGATGCCACGACATTAGGGGTAGTATTGCGTTCGGGTGCCATGCCACTGACCGGATGCCCAAAGTCCCAAAAATAACGAAAAGCAGCGTATTGCTCCATTTCCAACAGCTGTTCATCATTCATCGTAAAGGTAGTGGCGCTGGCGGTTTCTGAAGGCACACTCTCCATCGTTGGCCCGGCCACTGCTGTCACCCGATAATGTCGGGTCAGTGCCTGCCCTTCGTCGCCTGTCCAGTCAAAAGCATAAGTAGTATTGCGGCCGGCTACTGATTTCAGAAAAGTAAATTGGTTGCCGCCATCGGTAGATCGGTAAATTTTGTACCCGCTGATATTTGGCTCCGGGCCAGCCTTCCACGATAAGTTGAGGTGCTGCTCATAAGGGGTAACAATCAGCTGTTGGGGCACAGCAGCTGGTTGTGCAAATCCGCCACAGGAAATCAACGCACCGGGCAGCAGAGAAAAAACGAATCTAAAAATCAACGATAGCGATAAATTAAGGAAGTGATGAAGGTTGGGTTTGTTAATATATTTTACCGAATTATGTTACCTTAAATGTGCAGTGATAAAAACATAATTTAGGGAAAATATTTTAACCTGCTGCAATATTGCGAAAACAATTTTGATCTACAACAAAAAGACGCCTCACTAAAACTACGCCATCTCAAAAAAACATCAATATTTTAGGATAAATTCAGCCAAATTATGGTCTTCGGGCAACCCCATTTTTTTGCGCAGGCGGTAGCGCTTGTTTTCGATACCCCGCACCGAAATATTCAACAGCGGGGCAATTTCTTTGGAAGACAGGTTCATTTTCAGATAGGCTGCCAATCGAAGATCACCCGGCGTGAGTTCCGGAAATTCTTGTAACAAGCGTTTGAAAAAATCATTGTGCACCTGATTGAACGATTCTTCAAACATTTCCCACACGTGGTCACCCTCTAATTGTGCATCAATGCGCCGAACAATTTTTCTGGTACTGTTTGGGTCAGCAGCGGTGTTTAGGAGGTCGTCTTTTAGTCCCAGCAGGGCTTCATTTTTTCGGATGAGACTGAACGCCGCATTAGAGAGCTCCCGGTTTTGGTTTTCTACTTTGAGTAATAAAATTTCTCGCTCTTTTTCCGCTTCTAATCGCTGCCGTTGTCGGGCAAGGCGACGGCGATTGTACCACTCAAACTGGAACAGCAAGGCCACTATTCCGAATAGACAGGCCAAATACATCCAATCAGAGCGGTACCAGGGCGGAGATACCCGGAAAGCAAAATTGGCTTCGGCCGCATTTACGTCGGTGCGTACCCGAAAAGTATATTGGCCTTCCGGCAGGTTGGTAAACTCTTTTTCGGAGGTGGTTTGCCAGGGCGACCAAGTGGTAGAAAACCCGTCAAGTTGCCAGGAAAATTTAGGAGGTCTTTCAAAAAACGGTAAGGCAAAGCTGCATTTTACGCTGTTTTGGCGGTAAGAAAAACACAATTCCTGATCAGTTGGGGCGAAGGTATGACCGTCGGTAGTTTCCACCGCGCAAATCCGGGGGGTAAGGGGAGCCGGGGCCGGGGCAACGGCGAGTATTCGTCGGCGATCTAACTTTGCATAACCGTTTTCCAAACAAAAAAGGTAGGTAGAATCGGGTAAAGCAACGATGTTTTCAAAGTCGGGAACCAATCTGAGTGGTATTTCGTATTTTTTTTCCGTCCCTTCGTACAAAAACAGCCTGCTTTTTTCGAGTGCAAAGGCTTCATTTGGAGCGCCCTGCAACCATTTCCAAACAGTCGGTTCGTGTTGCAGGGGATTAAAAGCAATGTTATTTTGTTGTAGTATAATTTGCCTGGCTGTCGGATAGGCATTGATAACTAATTGGCCGTTCAAATCCGTCAGCCCCAATTTGAAATCGCTCGGAAGCCCGTCGGATTGTGTGTACGTCCGTACCGTTAGTACCGTTAAAAAATTATTGCTTAATTGTAGCCTGAACAATCCTTTATTGGGGTGCACGCCCCAAAGCATTCCCTGTGCATCAAAAACTATTTTTTTTAAAGGCTCCACAAATCCTTTCACCCGATCGAAAAAAGAATATTTGCCCGTTCGATCTTTTTTAAACAATACCAAACCCGTGTAGGTACTTTGCAGCATCAGGTCGGGATGTCTCGGTATAGGTATGGTGTGCCATCCGCCGGTAACATCCGAAATTTGGCGAAAACGATGCGGTTCAATGATAAAAGTACCGCTGTTGTGTCCGCAGAGTAATTGGCCATCCACTTCCCGCAATTGCCAAACCTGTCCCTGAGAGCCTTCCAGCAGTTGAAACGTCGCTGTTTTTGATCCGTCGTCGGGCTTTGAAAAAACACCCTGGTTGGTGCCAATATACAATCGTCCTTCCCGTTTAGCGGCGGTATAAACGGTTCCGATTTTGCCGGTTTGGTCGGTAAAAAAAGTAAGAAAGGCGTTTAGTTGAATGAAATCAATGCCATGGTCTAATCCCGTCCAAAGGTTGCCGTTCCGGTCTTCTGTAAGGGAAAGCACGGTATTGTTTTGAAGCCCGTTGCTGTGGTCAATGTGGAACAACAATTGTTGCTGTTTGTCCACAATAAACACGCCACCAAGTATGGTTCCGAAAGCCCAATTGCCATTGCGGAGCCTCAATGCTTTGTTGAGGTGCTGTTTTTTGAACTCATTGTTGAGCGGGTTGGCCCACGGTCTGCATTGACCTTGCTTTATCTCATAAATACCGTGATTGGCGGTACCGGCCCACAAACCGCCGTTTCCATTGGGAACGATGAATTGCACGGTTTTATCTTTTAAAATTTCGGTACCGGCTTCAAAACGGAAACTGCCGTCGGGCATCAATTCATAGAGGCCGTGCCAAAAAGTGGGTACCCAAATATGCCCTTCCGTTTGCGCTGCAAACATGATGGCATTGGGAGCCGTCAATTCCACTACTTTTTGATAATCATAGCGATAAATGAGGGAAAAAGACTGAAAAAATACGCATCCATCTCCAAAAAAAATGTGCCATATTTCTTCTTTTCCAATTCTGTCGGAGTTGACTGACTGGCTGAGTGAGGTATACAGTAATTTGCCGCCAGGCCCTGATCTCCAATAGCCAAATTCCGCAAAGCCACCACAAAAGATGGTACCGTTATCTCCGGCTGCTACTGCCCGAATCGTTTGTTTCTCCGGCAATTCAAGCAATTGCCATTTCGTACCGTCAAAGCGTAATAATCCACCCGTATTGCCTGCCCATATACAGCCGTCTGGCGATTGTGTCAGCGACCAGTTTTGGTTTTGTCCGCCATAATCATTGGGCAAAAAATTGCGAATATGTGGCACTTCCTGAGCGGGCAGGCCGACAGGCGACAACAGCGTGATCCATAAGATCAGGCATCTATACCTCGAACAAGTGTTGAATAAATCTTGGAGCATAGCAGACGCAAACTGTCATTCCGGGGGTATGCATCACCATCTTTGTGCATTGCACAGCGTTACCATACTGCCAACATCCCAACAGTAGCCTGTCACTTTGCGGGTGGCGGGAATTTTTGGCGATAAAAGGCCAGAATAGTTAAGGCTTCTTCTTTCGTTTTGCCGTTTTCTTTGAGGTAGGTTACAATCGTATCGGATACCTGAGTGTCCGTTGCACCCACTAAAAGTGAGATTTTTTCGAGAGAAAACTCTTGTAATTCCCAAAGATTGAGCGTGAAATCTCGTTCTTTTAGGGAGATACCCTTTTCGATACCTTCTTCACGGCCTTCTTCAAAGACCTTCTTTAAGCCCGTCTTCGCGACAAGCGGCTATAAGATATTCTTCAATGCCCATGGGTTGTGTTGTTGAATAGTGCGCAATTTGACGCATTCCAAGGTCAAAGGTACGCAAATATTTTGAATCGGCAAAACTTGTGTAATATTTGATGAACACAAAAATACCCCGGACCTCTTCCGATGAATAACCCTGCTGCAACAGTATACGGGCCAGCCCTGTTTTGATTTGCAATTTTTCATCGTCATTTTTAATACGCTTCAGCCCGTCGTAAGCAATCAGCATAATAATTGCAAACAGGTTTTTATTTTCAGCAAGCAACTGCCTGTCCAAAGTTTGTCGCGTGTAATCATGGTACTTGTAGCGTTGGTAAAAAATTGGCGTAAAATTACAGTATTTTTTCTTTCTGCCGTATTCATCCTGTGTGAATCCAAATCGAACACTCCGCAGACCGGGTCATTAAATTTTATGAATATTCACCTACCTGTTTTGCACGGGCAAATTTACACTTGTTTTTTAAATTTAAATCATAAAATCTTCTTACCTTTGCGTCTGCTGTCAGACTCCCCGCACAATAACCATTCCTCATATTTTATTGTTTTTCAAATTGAAACGGCGCTATTTTTTTCAAACTACCAGTATGGCTGCAGCAAGCCTTGCTTTACCCTCTACAGGCACCGCGTCAATGCCTGTTAGTGCCGAAATCGGCCATTGGGCCATACAAAAACCGGCTGCATTGCGCGAAGGTGCTGTGGTAGGGTTGATCGCGCCGGGAAGCCCCATTTCGGATACCCGGTTGGAGCAGGCCATTCAAAATATGTTTAACCTCGGATTTGCTGTCAAAGAAGGACGCAATATTCGTCAGAAATACGGCTATTTGGCCGGAACAGATGAACAACGCCTGGCAGATATACATTGGGCTTTTTCCGACCCGGAAGTAGAAGCGGTGTGGTGTGTTCGGGGAGGTTATGGCTGCGGGCGACTATTGCCCGATATTGACATGGATATTATTCGGCGCAATCCAAAAATAATAATTGGCTACAGTGATATTACGGCGCTGCATTTGGCCATTCATAAAGCCACTGGCTTAGTTTGTTTTCATGGGCCGGTGGCCGCTTCTGAATACCCGGAAAACACCCTGAAGCATTTGAATTCGGTATTAGTGCAGCCGCAGAAAAATTATGTTATCAGCGTCCCGGACGAAACGGAAGAATTGCCCGGAACAGCTTTTAAACCTTACACCATCAGCCCCGGGAAAGCCCAGGGTGCGCTTATCGGAGGAAACTTAGCCCTTCTTTCTGCTTTAGCAGGCACTCCGTATCTGCCGTCTTTTGCCGGAAAAATGGTATTTATTGAAGATATTGGTGAGCAACCTTATCGCATTGACCGAATGTTAATTCAACTCCTGCAAAGTACGGATCTGAAACAGGCGGCCGGTATTGCGTTGGGTGTTTTTTACGACTGCCAACCCAAAAGCGGCGGCACTATTCCATCTCTTTCTTTAGAAGAAACGCTGAACGATTGCCTTGGGCGGTTGGGTATTCCGGTGTTGTACGGTTTGCCATTCGGCCATGTACAGCACAATGCTACCCTACCTTATGGAATTGAGGCCGCTTTGGATACTGAAAAAGGGACACTTACGTTATTGGAGGAGGCAGTAAAGTAGGTCGGGGCATCCAGGTATGACCCAAAAAAGCAGACTGGGTCATCCGTACCCGACCATAATGTGGTCGGGCACCGATGACCCGGTGCACAACACAACACGACACGACAACATAAACTCATTCATTATGCGTATTTACCCATTAACACTTCTACTACTTTGTTTTCTTTCTACCGCAGAAGCACAACAATTGCGTTACGGTTTCAAAACCGGCTTAAATTTTGCCAAAATTAACGGCCCATCCGAGGTGGCCAACAGCAACAACTTAGAATCGTGGGAAACCATAACCGGATTTCACATTGGTATTGTTTTTGACTATGAATTTAACGACAAATTCGCGGTTCGCGGAGAAGCATTGTACTCCAAACGCGGTGGCAACTACGTGTATAACGGCCCTTCTTACCGGGTATTCAACACGCCTTCAGGTGCCATTCGAAGTGCCGGCAATTCCAATTACCGGATCAGTATCAACAATTCTTACATTGATATTCCATTGACCGCTGTGGTAAAAGTCCAGAAATTTGAAATTTCTGCCGGGGCGTACGCCGGATTGTTGGTACAATCCAATGGCGAAGGGTCTTTAGCTTATACGAAGGGAATAACAGCCCCCCCCACAAATGCCCGTATTGACTCCATCGGCTTTTTGCTCAGTCACAATTATCGCCGCGATGATCCGGGTGAAGGGCGCGGCGATAATATCAACGTGCGGGTACAAAATTCTACCATACAACTGCCCGGTACTTTAGGAGCCTACTACGATCAAAAAGATGATAATGGCCCTTTATACAAAACCTTAGATTACGGCGTAGTGGGCGGTTTGTCTTTTTACCTGACTTCTTCGTTGTACCTGCACGGACGTTTTCAGTATGGGCTGGTGGATGTAACCAACAACAAATCTGATGTGTCGCGTATGGCGCTGGATTCCGGCGGAAAGCTGATTTTCAGGGATGATAAAGACCAAAACTGGAATATTTCCGTTTCCGTAGGGTTTAAGTTTTAATGGTCGACAGTCAACAGTCCGCGTTGCGGCATTCAGTATTATAATAATTAAACTATGTGTACTCCAAGTACCAATCACCAACCACTATTCATGAAATTAACCCGAAATTTTTCTTTCATATTAATTTCCGTTTTTTTACTCTTATTCGCCTGTAAAAAAACAGATTTTGAAAACACTGAAATTGCCGGCCACTCGTCGGAGTTTGCATTCCCGTTGTTTTCAACCACCCTGACCATGGAGGATTTGATGTACAAGGTACTCAATGACTCCCTTTCCAGTGATACGCTGGTAGTCAATCCCGACAAAACCATGACCCTGTTTTACACGGGTGATGTGGCGGAAAAACCGGCCAGCACTATTTTTACTTTTCTCAATACTGGTATATTGCCCGTAGAGGATACTTTATACTATGCGCCTTTTCAGGCACCCGACGGTGTCACCATCCGACAGGCAGACCTCAACGGCGGGGAGTTGTATGTAATAGTCTATAACTTGCTGCCCCAACCCATTACCGGTAAGTTTTACATACCGCAGATGACCAAAAACGGGCAACAAATGGTTGTTCCGTTTTCCGTTGCGGCATTTAGCAACTTTACCACCCCGGCAGTGGATTTGACCGGACAATCGCTCCTCTCCAACAATAACACCATTTTTTTTAGGTATGAAGCGTTTACACCCGATGGTAAACGGGTGAAACTGCCGCCCATCCCGCTCAACCCGCCAGCGGCAGCGCTCATCATGGCTTTCCAAAAAATGACTTTCTCCTATTTGGAAGGCTATTGGGGTTACTCTAATAATCCGCTGACGCAGGATACGATTGAAATTGATATCAATCAGACCGATTTGCAGGGTGGTGTGAAAATCAAAAACCCAAAAGTCACCATGACCATCTCCAACTCTTGGGGATTCCCCACCCGGGGAGTGATCAAAAGGTTGAGTTTTATTGCTAAAGATGGCACCGATTACCCGTTGAGGAGTACGGTATTCAATAATGACAGCCTTGACTTCAACTATCCGAAGTATGAACTGGGGGAAATTGGCCAAACCAAATTCACGAAGGTGCGCTTTGATGAAACGAACTCCAATATTGCCGAAATATTCAACGCGCAACCCACCCGCCTGATTTATGATGTCTCAGGTATCGCCAATGCAAAAAAAGATTCCACCATTATTGGTTTTCTTACTGATACGAGTACCATTAAATTGAGCGTCAATGTGGAACTGCTGTTGGAAGGCTCTGCGGATAATTTTGGTGCTGACCAAACACTCGACCTCAATTTCGGCAGTTACGCAGATTTGGATACCGCTAAGATTGAGGCGGTGGAGTTTAAATTGGTAACAGAAAACGGAGCACCCGTGGCTACTGCACTTCAGATTTATTTTCAGGATGAAGCGGGTAAATATATTGACTCCCTGTTCACTGGTGCCGCGAAGTTTATCATGGAATCTGCTCCTGTCAACAGCAATGGCACTGCTACCGGTACACGAAGAACCGAAAATTTTATTCCAATGTCTGCTGCTCGGTTTGATCGGATTAGAAAATCTAAAAAAGCGTTGATGCAAACTTATTTTACTACTGCGCAGGGCGGTCAGGTGCCGGTAAAATTTTTGGCAACCGACCAAACTATCGTGAAAATGGGTGTGAAAGTGAAGATACGGGAATGAGTTATGGGTTATGAGTTTTACAACTGCTTGATTATAAAAATTTTAATCAAAACTATAACAGCGCTTGTTCCTACTCATGCACTTAACTTCTTTCTTCCATTCTTTCTTCCATTCCTTATTTTTATCACATTAAGTACCGGGTAAATAATGACCAATATGTTTGTGTTTTTACCCATCAAACAGCCAGTAATTATATAAAAAAAGACAGCACTATGCGTTCCACAAAACATACATTTTCAAGCATTTGTACCCCTCCTCTCTCCTCTCTCCTCTCTCCTCTCTTATCTCTTATCTCTCCTCTCTTATCTCTTGTCTCTCCTCTCTCCTCTGTTGTCTTGGCGTTTTTCCTGCTATTTGCCGGGAGCCTCTGTGCACAGCAGGAGTTGATGTTGTACAATCACACCGATTTATGGCAAAGTAACGCGTTGAATCCGGCATTTTTCCCGAAAGAGAAGCGCATTGCGATCGGCATTGCAGCATTTAGTCTGAATGCTGCACATTCCGGCGATATTACGTATAATGATGTCTTTTCGCCGCAAAACGGTCGTACAGTGGTAGATTTTGGCCGGATAATTGATCGTTTGGCCCCGCAGAACGAAGTTTTTGCCGATCAACGCATAGAAACCATTAGTCTGGGGTTGCGCCTGCCGGGCAATTGGGCTGTTTTTGCCGGACACGCCAATCGCCTGACGGCCACTTTGGGTTACCCAAAAAGTCTGCCCGAACTGCTTTGGTACGGAAATGCTCCGTATATTGGCCAAACGATACAGGTAGCACCCTCGGCAGATATTTTTGACTGGAATGAATGGAGTGTCGGCGCTTCCAAAAAACTGGGAATTGTTTCCGTAGGTGCGCGAGCCAAATACTTAACCGGTGTCAGCGCCCTTGCCACCGATCCTGCACGGCGCAGCGCTACCCTGTACACCGATCCTGATATTTATCAGTTGACGCTAAAAACAGACTACGCTTTCCATTCTTCAAATCTCATTTCTGCCATTGATACCTCCGGCTTGGGATTTGATCTGAATTTTGCTGATTTCGGCAATAGGGCTTTGTTTTCCTCCAACCGGGGTATTGCCTTCGACGTGGGGGTGCAGGCCAGCCTGCTCGAGGATAAACTCACGCTAAATGCTTCCATTTTAGATATTGGAGGAAGTATCAACTGGTCAAAAAACGCACAGTACTTTAAAAGCAAAGGGGAATATGAATATAAGGGCGTTGTTTTCCCCGGTGAAGACATCATTAATGGCTCCACTGATCTTGATTTCGATACAAAATTGGATACCCTCAACGACATTTTTCGCTTTTCCAAATCCGCAGAATCTTTTCGTACTACCCTGCCCCTTCGCGCATACGCGGGTGGTAATTTTCGATTTAATCGGCAATTTTCGGTGGGAATGACACTTTTTCATCAGCGTATAGAAGAAAGGAAACAAACGGCTGCGGCTGCTACTGTACGCTGGTCGCCCCTTTCCTGGGTCTCTTTGAGCGGGCAATACAGCATAAACGACCGCACTTCCGACAATTTTGGCCTTGGTCTGGCGCTCACACCCGGCCCTGTACAGCTGTATTTTTTTTCCGACAATCTCGCCAATGCTTTTTCTGTAAAGAGCAAAGCAGCGGTCAATTTTCGGGCGGGGTTAGCGATAAACTTTTAGTAGCGACTCATCATTCGTTCCTTATTTGGCTCGTGCCCACTATACAACCATAGCCAGTTAGCATAATGCAGGAAAGCAATGCTGTAGTGCCAAATGCCTGCATAAACCCATGCCGGGAAGTAAGGTTCTCCGCTAAATCCACGATCAAATCATCTGGTCGGGTGACAATATCCCAAGAATTCCAGCGCAAAAAACGTCCGATCCATATCCCAAAACCGGACAGTGTAATGGTGCTGAAAACAAAAAAATTGGCCCAAAAATTAGAGATTTTTGTTAGCAACGCCTGCCGTACCATGACTAAAGAATAAAGTCCGAGCATCAAACCCGTAAAAGCCGAAGCAAACAACAGGCTCGCGTCAAACCAAAGCGGTACGTACTGCACAGGGTGTAAATGCACCAAATCGGTAATGATATACGGAGCATTGGGCAAAAAAGCGAGCCACAAGAGCAACCAGGGTGCCATTGTCAACCAATTGCGCCGCCGCAACTGCATCACTTGTGAAGCAGCAAGGTACGGGATCCAGGCCAAAAAGAGGTTCCATACCAAAAAGGCGTATGGAAGGCTGCCTGTTCCAAATAAGGCAAATATACCTTCCCCATCGGGAAGCACCTTCCGGCACAGGTACACGCGAATCAGCACTAATAAGGAACAACCAGCAGTGGCAAAAAACAACCAAAAAGTTACCGGAAAACGAGGTGTGAATAATTTTGAAATTTTCATAAATAAAAGTACTTTTAATTTCAAAGTAACGTACGGTGTTTTATTTTTATTGTAAGGAGTTATCTGGTTAAGTAGTCAATAGTCGGCAGTCCACAGTCTCACAAATCCTTGATAATAGGGTAATTAATGAAATTCAAAACTACGATTATTTCTATTTACCTACTTAATGACTTATAACTGCTTGATTGCTGTGAGCCTTTAATAAAAATTCAATACTCGGTAAGTACCCGCAAAATAATTGAGTCCATCCTGTTGATTACCAACAAGACGGACTCAGTAATAAGGTTTTAGATAAGCACTTGAGAAATAGTTACAGGTCTACTTAACCCCAACTCCTAACTAAGTACAGGAACCCAAATAAACGCGGTTTTGATGCTTCCTTCACTTGATGATGAGTAAGTTGAAGGATTCACCGTTACCTAAGTGGGTATACTGAAATAAAAGCGGTTATATCTTTATGCAAAACTCACACAATTAAACAGTTGTGGAACTCATAATTAATAACTCATAACTACTTACCGTTATTCCCCAAAAATTTCTTTGAGTTTTTCTCCTAATTGTTCACCACGCAAATTGCGGGCAAGAATTCTGCCTTCTTTGTCCACTAAGACCGTTGTGGGTATCGAACTCACCGAATACAACGCGGCGTGTTTGCTTTGCCAACCGCCCAAATCGCTGATATGGTGCCAAGGCAGACCATCCTGTTTGATGGCATCTCGCCAGCGTTTAGCATCCGTATCAAGGCTGACACCTAATATGTCAAAGCCTTTTGCGTGATATTTATTGTAAGTTTGTACCACATTAGGGTTTTCCCGGCGGCAGGGGCCGCACCAACTGGCCCAAAAATCAATCAGCGTGACTTTGCCGCGCAATTGACGCAGCGAATAGGCACTGCTGTCCGGTGTCATACCGGCAAGATCAGGCGCTTCCAAACCGATGGTAGAGCTTCTGTTTTTAGATATTTCGTATTCCATCTGGTTGATTTCGCCATAATTAGCTGCCAGGCGAAATTTATCAATATACTTCGTTGAATAGGCGGCTGACAGCACATGACCGGTGCCTTTCAGCCCCGAAATGATGCCACCCATCGCCATGCGTTGTATTTTGGAGCCTTCCGGCAGTTTTACTAATTGCGCATCCACCAATTTTTGCATCCGGTCAGAAGTGATGAGCACCATGGCTAAACGACGGGCGAATTGTTCAAACGCATAGTAGATTTCCGGTTGGTCATTGTAGTAAACATCCGACAAATTGGCATGACGAAATGACTCTCTTGCAATAAAGTCACCGGCATCTTCATAGCCCTTGTCGCCGCGAAAATCGGGCGAGACGTGCAAGCAAGCCAATTTCCAAAAAGGACTATTGACCGATTTCAAAGAATCTAAATAATTTTTTTTGTTTTTATTGTGCTGCTCAATTTGGCCGCCGATGCCTTTTACATCGCCGCCATTGGCTGCCTGCCGAAACTGGAAATTGAGGTCCTCGCCGACAGCCCGAAAACCATCTACGCGTTTTTGCACGGTCTCCCAGCTCCGGTTCAGCGGTGAACCTACGGTACGGGATTTTTCGAGGTACATAAAGTTACCCCAAAGTGTTATTTCGGGTTCTTCCGCAACCCATACTTTGGCAAAAACAGCGGGATTAGAAGCGCCTATTCCGTACATTTTGGGTGTAGAGGAGGTCGGTACACTAAATACGAACGCACTGTCGGAGGTGCGCAAAATGCTGCGGCCCACTATCCGGCTGCCGAGTCCTATCGTTTCATAAAGATAAAAACTGTCCACATTAGCCGGTCTTTCCAAAATGCGACAGGCAATGATGGTGTTTTTTGCAGTGGTAGTTGGGGTGTTTTTTGCAGATGGCTGCGCCGACAAGAGAGTAGGCAACAGACATAAGAAAGCGAGTAATTTATGCATAGTTATATTTGTTTGAAAATACTTTGAAGCTATCTTGAAAATTCCTGCTGCAAAGGTACATTAAAATTGATTGAAAAAAATCAGCAAAAACTTTGCCGAATTGCAAAAATGAATGTACCTTTGCGTCCGTTTTTACAATTTTTAACAATTTTTTTTATAACTGACTGATAATGAGACATTACGAAGTCACCTTCATTGCATCTCCAGTGCTGTCGAGCGATGAAGTTAAAGCGACAGCGGAACACATCCAAACTGAAATAAAAGGTTTTGGCGGCCAAATTGTCGCTGTGGATGAGTTGGGCCTCCGTCAATTGGCCTATCCGATCAATCGCCGCGCCTCCGGGGTATACTTCAGTGTGGAGTTTGCCACAGTGGTTGCCGACTGGTTGGGCAAATTTGAGCTGAACCTGAAACGCAACGAAAACGTCTTGCGCTTCCTGACAGTGAAACTTGATAAATACGGTGTAAAGTACAACGAGGACAAACGCAACGGGCTTATCGGTAAGAAAAAATCTGATGCCCATTCGGCTGGAACCGCTGATGATGCGGTGCCACTTCCGCAAGTCGTTGATTTAGACGCTTAATTTTCACCTTTCCAATTTTCACACACTCACACTCAAGCAATTATTTTCTAATATGGCTGCTACAAGAGAAGATGTCAAGTTTCTGAGCAATACCAAAATGGGATTGCGCCGCAAAAAATATTGCCGTTTCCGCAAATATGGCATCAAGTACATAGACTATAAAGATGCAGATTTTCTGCTTCAATTCATCAACGAACAGGGTAAGTTACTCCCGCGTCGGATCACAGGCAACAGCCTGAAATTTCAGCGCCGCATTTCTACTGCTGTAAAGCGCGCACGCCACCTCGGTATGCTGCCGTTTGTCAGCGATTTGATGAAATAAACCACTTCTTACCACTCACTTACAATAAAATTAAGCATTATGCAAATCATTCTGCTCGATCATCTTGATAAGGTAGGCGAAAAACACGATGTCGTTAAAGTAAAAGACGGCTACGGGCGCAACTACCTCCTCCCCAACGGACTGGCTATTGTAGCCAACCGGGAAAACATGGCGCGTTTGGGCGGTCTGAAAAAACAGGCCGCGAAAAAAGAAGCCGCTGTGGTCGAATCCTTCCGCGCCATCGCCGCGAAATTGGCCGGTGTCACGTTGGTCATCAAAGCTAAAGCGGGTGACTCCGGTCGCCTTTTTGGCTCCGTTACGGCTCAAACCATTTCTAACGCCCTAAAGGCACAAGGCGTTGATGCCGATAAGCGCATCATTGAAATGCCGGAAGAAGTAAAAGAACTCGGTTCTTATACTGCTACCATCAAATTCCATCCGGAAGTTTCCACGGAGGTGAAATTTGATGTAGTATCGGAAGACTAATTGCACGGGAATGAATTAGTTGGTGGTACTTGTATAATTTTTTTTGCAAAAAAACTGTGTAAGTACCACCAACTAATTCATTTACAGATACAAACGCGCAATAAACTTTTGTTATAAACAGATTTTCCGACGCTCTGAATAACCTGAAGAGGGCGCATTAATTAATGCGCAGCCCACAAGTAACTGGTGGCACGGGAATGAATTAATGGGATGGCATTGGTATAAATTTTTGTGAAAAATTTATACCAATGCCATCCCATTAATCATTTACAGGGAAAAATGTGTGACAAATTTTCGATTTTTACGTAGAAACCAAAACACTAAACCTTTTGATTGACGATTGATGATTACATGAAATATGATTGTTGATGTAACCGCGATTCCCTCTCAACACCAAAACACTAAAACACTAAACCCCCCCCACACTAATCAACTTCTTCTCCAGATACTCCTGCAGACCCTCTGCGCCGCATTCGTAGCCCAAACCACTTTGTTTCCACCCCCCAAAAGGGGCTTCCACGGCATGAGCGGCCCATTCATTGATGCCGACAATGCCAAATTCGAGGGCCTCTGATATCTGTACGGACGCTTTCAGGTTATTGGTCCAGAGGTATGCCGCTAAGCCATATTCGGTGTCATTGGCTAAAGCGATGGCTTCTTCCTGCGTGTCGAACGGCGTGACGGACATAACCGGGCCAAAAATTTCCCGGCGAAACAGCGGGTTGTCAGGCCGCACATCCTTTACCAAGGTAGGCTCATAAAAATAGCCTTTATCCAAATGAGCAGGGCGTTTGCCACCACACAGCAGGGTGCCGCCGGCTGCTACGCTTTCCTGCACGATGGCTGCTACGTGTTCGCGTTGCCGTGCATTGATGAGCGGCCCCAATTGGGTAACCGGATCGGCCCCGTCGCCTATATTGAATTGTTGAAGGGCTTCGGAAGCACCCGAGCAGAAGGCATCGTATACACTGCGGTGCACGATAAATCGCTGTGGCGATACGCAGACCTGCCCGCAGTTGCGCGATTTAGCCAACGCAGCGCTGGTGGCGGTGGCGGCAATGTCGGTGTCCGGCAAGATGATGCAGGGTGCATTTCCGCCGAGTTCGAGGGATAGTTTGGTGTTGGTTTGCGAGGCACCGTCCAGCAGGATTTTGCCCACGCGGGTGCTGCCCACGAAATGCATTTTTCTCACCGCCGGATGCGCCAACATCGCCTGACCAATGGCAGCAGCATCGCCTAAAACCAGGTTGGCAACCCCTGCCGGTATGTCCGCTGCCTCCAATAACTCCATCAGCCGCATGGCGGTAAGGGGGGTATACTCCGAGGGTTTGGCCACGATGGTGCAGCCGGCGGCCAACGCTGCGGCCCATACACGTGCCAGGTTCCACACCGGGAAGTTCCACGCAGTAATGATGCCCACTACACCAATAGGCTGGTGTATTACCGACATTCGTTTGTTGTTTCGATTAGCCAACAGGGTTTGCCCGCCCGCGCGTTTGCCTTCTTCTGCGTACCAGTCGAAAAATTGCGCAGCGACCGTCCATTCTCCTATGGCTTCTGCTAAGGGCTTGCCCGATTCTTCCACGGTAACAGCCGCTAATGTTTTGGCGTTTGTGCGCATCAGGTGTGCAACCTGTCGCAGCAGGTCGCTGCGCTGCCAGGCATTGGTATTTTTCCAGCCTGAAAATGCGGCGGCGGCTGCCGAAATAGCGGCCTGTGCATCGTCGGCTCCACCAAATGGAAGGGTGGCTACGACGGTTTCCCGACAAGGATTGACTACATTCCAGGTGTTGCCGTGCAGGGCATCCTGCCATTTGCCATTTATGTAATTTTTATTCATTTAAATAGTGTTTGATATTGGGATATTGGGTTATTAGCGTGATAATCAATGGAATATTTCAATATTGATTAATATTGATCGCGTAAGCACTATTGAGTACGTAAATAGAAATAATCGTAGTTTTGAATTTCATTTATTACCTTATTATCAAAGGTTTGTGAGACTGTGGACTGCCGATTATTGACTGTAGACTACTAGTGCCGCGTCCAGTAAATAACGCACCGTTTTGCGGCCCTATTTCTCGCTCCATTTCGTTATTGGTCGGTTAAAATGTCCCGCATTTCGCCCTCCTCCTGCTTAATGGAGCAAAAAATAGGTCTCGCCAATCTGCACCCCATTTACTGGACGCGGCACTAGGTTGTCTGACCCAAAAATGATCTACCAAAAATGACCAACTTATTATTTACGCATTCCCAAGCACTCAAAATTTACCTTCCAAAAACTTCATTACATCCGCAATGGTTTTTTCCGGGTTTTCTTCCTGAGGCCAGTGTCCTGTGTCGGGATAGATTTTCATTACGGCCTGCGGCATTTTTTGATGAAACAGATAGGCATTTTTCGGCACGATACACTGATCATCGGCTCCCCAGATAATCAAGACGGGTACATTGATTTGGGTGATGTTGCTGATGGCCGGGGGCCATTTTTCATTTGACCGGGCACGGTCAAGTACGGCATTGCGGTTTCCGGATCGCAACAACAAATCAAAATGTCGTTGAACCAAACTGTCAGAAACGGCATCATTATGACTAAATCTTTTTTCCAACTGCGAGTGAATGTAACTTTTTGGCGTGATGTACCGCACTAAAGTGTACAAGATCGGGATGTCGGTTATGACAGAAAACCAGGCGTTTGATTCATTTTTTTCAAAACCAGGCGCATTGAGCAGCAATAATTTATTCAGTTTGTTATTGGGTTCTTTTGCGTACATCCATCCAATTTTTGCCCCTAAGCCATTACCAACAAGGGTTAATTTTTTTAAACCTAACGTATTAATAAGGCTGTCTAAAAAATTAGTGTACAACAGGGCATCATATTGGCTGCCGGGCGCGGGGCCGGTCAACCCAAATCCGGGCAAATCAACGCTAATCACTTGATAGTGTTGCGCTAATTTTTTTGTCCAGTTGGCCCAGGTGTGCAGCGAGCTGTAAGCGTCGTGCAGCAAGAGGATGGGTTCCCCTTTGCCGCTTATCCGCACGTGTACTTCCATACCATTCACGGAAATAAAACGGGAATCAGGGAAAGTATATCGCTCTTTAAGTTGTGCTAACGGGATATCGCGGTGGCAATTTTGGAGCAACCACACGATCAGCAGCACACTTATACTCACAAAGATCAATTGCCGGACATTGATTTTTGCTGATTTTTTTGATTTTTCAGCAGGTATAACAAGGGGATTGTCTTCCAGCATCGATGCTGGTATCAACGGCGATGCAACGGGTATTTCCTCGTTGGGCTGCGGGGTCATGGATTCCCATCCAGTCTCCAACATAAGTTCCCGCGCAAAAAGAAATACTTCCTCCTTATCAGCAGGTTTATGTTCCGGATTCGACTCAGACTCCGGGTCAGGTATGTAAGATAACGGGTCTACCATAGGCTAAGGTGGTTATTCCTTTTTATTAGGGGTTAATTTTTACGGGATGTTTTGTCAAAACGCACTCTGGGGTCGGCCCAGGCATACACTATATCGGCTATCAACTGACAACATATCGTGAGTATTGCAATGGTCATCAAAATAGCAGAGAGCAACGGGATATCGCCATTGCGAAATGCTTCCTGCGTTTTTGACCCCATGCCAGGCAGCGCAAATAAAAAATCAATGACCAATGAACCAGAAATAATGGCCGGAATAGTACTGGATAATGTTGTAATTATTGGAAATAATGCATTTCGGAAAGCATGTCGCCAAAACACCTGTTGTTCTTTCAATCCTTTTGCCCTTGCAGTTCGGATATAATCCTGTTGGAGTGTTTCGAGCATGGCGCCGCGCATTTGTAGGGTCAATACGGCTAAAGCGTGCAATGTTAAAGTTGCTATGGGTAACACAAATTTCCCCGCGTTGTTTGAAATCCAACTGAAAAAAGGCTGATTTTCGCCATCCCACTGTTCAATTCCGACACCCGGTAAAATATTCAGTCCAAATCCGGGAGTAGTAAACCACAGTATCAGCAGGCTGCCCAACCAAAAAACAGGCACGGAATGAAGGGCTAAAACCCCCGATTTCATCAATCGGTCAAAACTTCGGTGAGCGCGCCTCGACATGGCCACTCCGAGCGGTATCGCAATAAGAAAAGACAACAAAAAGGCGATGCCATTGATGAATAAAGTGGTGCAGAGCGACAGGAAAATGGTGGTACCAACTGGTTTTTGGGTATTCAACGAATACCCGAGATGGCCGGTTGCAAAGCCGGTTAACCATTTGTGGTATTGATTATGGGTGCCGTGCCAGTGCCATGCAGGCAAAAGCGGTTTCCAGTGGTCTTGCCGGGTTTGCAATCGGGTGATAGCAGCAGACAAGCTGTCCAATGCAGATTTTGTGTTTCTATGAGTGGAATCGGCCCGAAAACCGGTCATTCTGGCGGCTATTTGCGCTATAATCGACTGATTTGATACAAGGTCACTAAGTTTTTCTGCCGAAAGCAGGTCGTACAACACCGGCCGAATTTCAGTAACTCCGGGCAGGCTGTCGGCTAAAGCGGCAATAGATTGTTGCAGGTATTGTTCATATTGCTCCACCGCCGGCCAATTGCCGGTGGCAGCGGTGAGGCACGCAAGCCGATGGCGGGTAGTTTTTGGGAAAATTTTATAGAGGGTGTCAGGTTGTGCCGCAGTGGTGATAGAACAATAAAAAACAGGCTGATCAACACCCGTACGCTGCGCTTGCTGCCGCAGGGCAGATGCCCTGTTTTCCACGCTCATGAGTTCGGTACCTTCGCCTGTTTCCAACAAAATATTACCCTTGACGCATTGTTGCAGCGCAAAAAACATCAACGACACTACAAAGAGGGTCGGCATAGTCAAGAGTATCCGTCGGGTAAAATACGCAGTCACGCATTAAAAAATTTGCTGCAAATGTACTGTATTACCTGAATTATGCACAAAGATTATTACGAATGGCAAAAGCAGCCAATTGAGCAACATTGTTTAGTTGGAGTTTGCCCAATATATTTTGCCGGTGCTTGTCTACTGTCACGGAGGAAATGAACAATATTTTCCCAATTTCTATGCTGGTTAACCCTTCCGTCAGCCGGCAAATAATTTCTCGTTCGCGCTCGGTCAGCTCCGGAATTTTTGCGGAGGTGGCACCCGCCACCTCATCGGGATCCAGATCTGCTATGAATACCTTTTCTCCTCTGTGCACGCGTCGGACAGCGTTAATAAATACGCTTTGCTCATTGTCTTTCGACAAATAACCATCTGCCATTTTTTGCAGGGCTTCAGAAAAATAAGACCTTGCATTGAATCCGGTCATGATTAAAACTTTGGAACGCGGGCTGATTTTTTTTATTTGTTGAATGGATTCCAGCCCGCTTTTGTCCTTAGGATCGTGTGGATTCAGTCGGATATCTAACAGGATCACATCCGCCGGATTGCCTTGTTTGGCAAGCCCCTGCAATTTTTCGATTAATTGAGTGGCGGTGGCAGCGCGTCCTATAAATTCAATATCCTGCTCTGAACTGAACATTCGAATCAGGCCATCAATCAATATTCCGTGATCATCGGCTATAAATAGTTGAATTTTTTGTTTTTCCATGTGACAAAGGTAGGATAAATTGCAAAAGTGAAACTATACTTGTTGGTTGTGCGCTCGTGTGCCAGCTGGACGACTATTTGGCTCCTTCCACCGGTATCGTCACAAAGATAGTGGTTCCTGCGCCTTTATTAGAATCGATGTCAAATACTCCGTTCAATTTTGCAATACGGGCAGCCAGATTTTTTAAACCGTCCCCCCTTAAAACTTCTTCCGGGTCAAACCCTTTGCCGTTATCTTCTATGCTGATATTGAGTTCTGATCCTACCCGATTGATTTGTACGGTCAGCACATCGGCACCGGAATGTTTGAGCGCATTGGCCACCAATTCCTGGGCAATCAGGCGTGCCTCTTCCCCAATTTCCGGGGCAATAGTGTCGTCTAATCCAAAACAGAGTACTTTTGCGGCTATTTTTTGCGATTTAGAGACCACTTCGCAAAATTTTTGTAAATTGGTCAGCCAGTCCATCCGGTTGCGCCGCAGGGTATTCACACTTTTTTTCACTTCCTGATAGGCAATCTTTACCGTTTCTAATGCCCGAATGGCGCGTTCATCACCGTTATGTTCTTTAGCAATGGCCTCCACCTCCCATTGTAAAGCAATCAATACGCTTCCCACCCCGTCGTGCAGGTGCTGGGCGGTGGCTTCTCTCGCTTTGGATTCACCGGCTGCTACTGCCAGCACGTTTTCGGTTTCCTGCCGCAACACCATTTCGTCAATTTTCTGTTTATACAGCAGGTCTTCGTGGCGTTTTTTGCGCCGGATAGCCAGAAAAGCTTGGATGATGGTGGCCAACAATAGTGCTAATGCAATCAGGCTGATCACTAAAATGGTATTGGAACGTTTGGTTTTTTGCAATTCCAAACCTCGGTCGTAATGTCCCATTTGGGCCAAAATGGCCTCTTGTTGATTTTTCTCATTTAATTTTTGTGCTTTTGTATTCCACTCAGATGCTATTTTATAGTAATGCAAGGCTGAATCAGGTTTGCCCATTATCTCCCAGGTAAGGGCTACGTCATTGTAGAGGTCGCGGTATTCACCGGGCCGGTTTAGTCCGATCAGGTGGTCGGCCGCTTTTCCAAAAAGTTTTAACGCATTTTTGGGGTCAGATTCCTGATCGGCCAGCCCTCGGTTGAAATAATGAATAAAGAGGTTGGTCGAATCCCTGAGTTTCAGATATAACGTCTCTACTTCATTTTGCATCAGATAAAAAGAGTCCATCTTGTCTTGCTCCCAATAATGGATACTGATGGCGCCTTTGCTTAGGGCAATCCCCCTGCTGTCATTCAGTGCTTCACTCAAGGTCAACGCTTTTTTATGGTATTGCAATGCCTCTTTTGCGTTGACCGCTGCGTGTATGCTGTCTTTGAAGGCCATGGTATGAAAACTCTGTGCCAACCCAAAATACGCCTGAAGTTCCTTTTGTTTATCTATTGCGGGGCCAATCATGGATACGGCCTGGAGGTTATAAAAATGCGCGGTATCATAATTGGATTCCCGCATGATTTCAGCCAGGCTCAGGTATACTTTCAAAATGCCGTTCGAGTCTTCCACCGCTTTATACAGGGTCATCGCAGAGTCGGCGTACGCTACCGCCTCTTTGGTTTTGCCTTCGCTGCGCCGCAGGTTGGCAAAATTATTGTAAACATCGGCAACAGGGCGCTTTTCTCCGGCCTTCTTTCGGATGGCAAGTGCCTTTATCAGTACATCTTCCGCCAGCAGGTAACGGTTCTGTCGTTGATTTAGGACACCCAGCCAATTATAACAAGTAGCCTCCCCTTTTGTGTAACGGTGGGCAATGGAGACATCCAATGCCTGCTGCGTGAGGGCCACTGCCTGATCAGGATCGGTAGACAGGTGCTGTGCTCCGGCCATTAATTCGTCCACTTTTTTTACAACAACGGCATCAGGTTGTGTGGAACAACCTATAATAAATGACAAAATTGCCGGATAAAATAGCAGTAAGGGGGATTGTATTTTCATCCGGCAAAGATAATGCTTATAAGGGGGTCATAAAATACTTGTTTTTAAGAATATTTAGGACGGGTAAACAATAACTTGATAGGTTTAGGTAGGTTATTTTTTGTTCCAACAATGTTTATTTTATATTTTTTTATATATTTTAACTAAGTAAATAGAAATAATCGTAGTTTTGAATTTCATTAATCACCTTATTATCAAGGGTTTGTGAGACTTTGGACTGCCGACTATTGACTACTCATTATGGTTGTTAATTCCACAAAAATAAAAAAAATAGTTGTTTTGCTAAAAATAATTGCACTTACAGCCAACGCATTGGCCATAAAAAGCGTCTTTATGACTAATCTGTGGCAATTCAGTAAAAAAACGGTCTAAGAAACGAGCAAATAATAACTTAAAAACCACGTAAGTAGGTAAATAGAAATAATCGTAGTTTTGAATTTCATTAATTACCTTATTATTAAGGGTTTTTGAGACTGTGGACTGCCGACTATTGACGGTGGACTACGTATATTGCTGCGTTTTTGTAAAACATTAAAACATTCATCCATCACTAACACTGCCATGAAAAAAAATTATTATTTATCTGGTATATTTGCTGCACTGTTGTTTTTGGCTTCCTGCAAACAGGACGATCAGGATCAATTTACGTATTATTATTACTCACAGGATGAAGCCAGCCTACTGGCACAATACCTGAACCTCCCTTCTCTGCCCGATAATTATACCCAGAATATTCCGGTGCATTTGCGAGCCGCCGGGGTGATACCGCGCCCGGAAGAACCACATCAACAGGCAAAAGCGATTTTAGGACGAGTATTGTTTTACGATAAAAAAATGTCAAAAGATGGTACCGTCTCCTGCGCCAGCTGCCACCAGCAACAGCATGGATTTGGCGACCACACAGCCGTCAGCAAAGGGGTATATGACCGGGATGGTGATCGAAACTCTATTCCGCTCGGCTCCGTCACCAGCTTTGCCTCTACCTATGGCGATCAAACGTTCAGCCAAGTTGGCTTTTTCTGGGACAATCGCGCCCGCACTGCCGAGGAACAGGCGCAAGGCTCCATGGAGAATGAAAAAGAAATGGCCATGACCATGAGCGAAATTGCCGATGTAGTACAACAGCAGCCTTATTATGTGCCGCTGTTCAAAAAGGCTTACGGCGACAATTTTGTAGACAGTAAGCGCGTATTAGAGTCAGTGGCGGCTTTTGTAAATGCCATGGGTTCTTTCAACAGTCGCTTCGATCAGGCTGCCGAACAGCAAGGTACATCCTTCAATTTGAGTACTCCGCTGAAAGGATTTACTCCGACGGAAGAGCGGGGCAAAGAGCTTTATCGGGTGTCTTGTGCGGCTTGTCACAGCGAATCGTTTTCCATTCCAGTATTGCACCAAGCCAGCAATGGTTTGGATAGAAATCCTACTGATCGCGGAGTAGGGAAAATTTCCGGTATCCCAAGCGATGACGGCACCTTCAAAATTCCGGTACTGCGCAATATTGCCCTCACGGCACCCTACATGCACGATGGGCGTTTTCCTACGTTGGAAGCAGTGGTTGAGCATTACAGCACGGGTATCCAGGCGCATAAAAACCTGAATCATCTTTTGATGGATAATCAGGGACAGCCTAAACGCTTCAATTTTAGTGCCGATGATAAAAAAGCACTCCTTGCTTTCCTCAATACCCTGACGGATGAAAAACTCAAAACGGACAAGCGATTCTCCGATCCATTTTTGAAATAACCAATTAGTGGTATGGCAAAAAATAACGCGCCTGACATTTCGTGGAGATTTAGCCCGGTTTTCGACTTGTTCATCGAAAACCGGGCTTTTTATTTTGGCGAGCAAAAAATAAATCTTACATTTGCGTGACATTTAACCTGCTTCTTACGACCAATGGGCTACTACTTTTTTATGACCGGAAAACAGTGCTCCAATCAGATGATATTTTAATCCTTTTTGTTTTTTACGAGAAATAAATTTTTATCACTTTTGGGTATGGGAACACCTCTATCTTTCCGGAAGGCATTTGCCCGCGTTAGGTATTTTGCTATCTTTTTTGTTTTTTGGATATCCGTTTCTTCGGTTTTTGCGGAGCAGGGCGTTCGTTTTGCGGGTAGTTGGGCAGAAGCCCTCTCACAAGCACGTATGTCAGGGAAAATGGTGTTTTTAGACGCTTACGCCGAATGGTCAGGTCCTTGCAAACTCATGAGCAAATGCGTATTTTCTGACGCTGCCGTAGGAGAGTTTTACAATTCTGAATTTATCAGCATTAAAATGGATATGGAGAAAGGGGAAGGCCCTGCCTTAGCAAAACGCTATGGCATCTGGCAATTTCCTACCTTGCTGTACATTGACGGTGATGGCAACATACAACATCAGGCCATAGGCTTCCACAATACATCGGAATTTATTACTTTAGGTAAAAAGGCGTTAAACACGGAACTGAATATGTTTGCGTTGCAGCAACGCTACAATGCGGGAGAACGCAGCAGTGGCTTGTTGTACGCTCTTACCGAGATTTATTCGTCAGCCTTTCATAAGGATTTGGGGAAAGTAGCCGACCAGTACCTGAAAATGCAAAACGACTGGTCAACCAGACAAAATATGGAATTTATTTTCCATTATACGACCGATCCATTTGGCCCCGGATTCAAATACATCTTAAAAAACAAAAGAGATTTTACGCTTTTATTCGGAGAGGAAGCCGTCAATAATGCCATTGAAGATGTATTTGACGGCTATCAAAAAGCACACCCGGACTTACCATTGGGGGAGATACAGCGCCTGCACACAACGATTTACCCGGAACGCGGCGAGCGCTTAGCCTCGGCGTACCGATTAATCTACTATCAAAAGCGCCAAAACTGGGTCGCTTATGCCAATAGCGCCATTGATCATTTTGCCCGTTTCCCCACGGAAGATGCCGATGAGTTGGTAGAAGCCACTTTGCTTTTCCTGCACCACGTAGACGATAAAAGTATGCTCAAACAGGCAACAAAATGGGCAGAACGCGCCGCTGAGCTGTCGCCAACCTGGAATACTTATGATACTTTAGCCCGTTTGTACGCGGTTACCGGCAAAAAACGGCAGGCCATAAAAATGACACATTTAGCCATTGAATTAGCGAGGAATGCTGGCGAGCCTTCCGCCAATTCCGAAGCGTTTTTAGAAATATTAAGGGAATAAAAGCATATAAGTAGTCAGCAGTCCACAGTCGGCAGTTCACAGTCGGCAGTCTCACAAAAAAATAAGTCCATTTTGTTGGTTGTCAACAAAATGGACTTATTTTTTTTGCAGGCATTGAAGTAGGTAGGTAAATAGAAATAATCGCAGTTTGGAATTTCATTAATTACCTTATTATCAAGGGTTTGTGAGACTGTGGACTGCCGACTATTGACTGTGGGTTACTTAATTCATACCTACTTATTGTGGTTTAAGCCTATATTTGCGAAAAATTTTAAAAACCGTTTTGCACGTTCCTAAAAGTATCGGCATCTTATGAATAGCAGATATCCTCATTTTTGCACCGGCACTGTAATAATTATCTTTTTTCTGGTATTTTGCCGAATAGATGCGTTGTATGCCGCCTATATTAGTGGTATCATACAAAATGCCCAACGCAATGACCCCGTGGAAGTGGTGGTGCCACGTCAGTATTTAGACGGCAAAAACGAGACTTTTCGGACGGTGGTGGACAGCGTCCGCGCTTTCTCCATAACGGTAATGGTGCCGGAACCTCAATTGGTGTTTTTCTATTTTAATGGAGATAAATTGGCCCTTTTTCTGGCACCTAATGATTCTTTGATCCTTCGTACCGACGTGTTTCAGTATCCGATAGGCGTGCGTTTTGGCGGACTCTCGGGCGCCAATAACAGCCTGTTGCAGCAGTACCTGCGCGAACATCCGCAGGATTTTAATGATTTCAACAACGTGCGCTACAAGATAGGCCAGTGGTGGGTCAGCGTAGAAGGCGAAGCCAATCGGTTCATGGAAGAACTTTGGCCGGAGGACTACCAGAAAAAATTAGCGTATAAACAGGTAGCGGCTTACACCCTGCTCGATGAATTCCGGACCAATCACCTCAATGACCTGACTCCCGCATTTATAGAATGGCTTACCACCGATATTATTTATTATCGAGCTTTTCATTTGCTGGTATATGGATATGTTTTTGGTAAAGCCCATGAGGTGCAGCCCTCTTTTTTTGAATTTTTAGATGAAACCCCCCTCGACAATTCAATGGTCGGAAATGACACCTACCGCCAGTACATGATGGCATTGTTGGCTTATCGGCACGTAATATCAGGGGGTGCCGGCAATTTTTGGGCAGGGCAATACAAAATAGCCGGAGACATAGTCACCGGAAAACCCTTAGCTTACCTGCGTTCAGAAATCATCAGAAACGGATTTTTTGGAGATCAATACCGGGAACTGCTGCCAATCTATAAAGATTATTTTCAAAGCAATACCTTTCACGAATTTGACCCCAAAATATCTGAACTTTACCACAAATTGAGTCTTATCGCGCCCGGTTCTCCCGCACCGGCATTTATTGGCCGCGAACAAAATGGCGCATTGGTAACTTTATCGCAATTCCGGGGCAATATCGTTTACCTGAATTTCTGGGCCAGCTGGTGCGCCGCCTGCCTGACAAAAATGGAGTTTTTTAATGATTATGCCCCCGAACTCCATAAACAGGGCATTCAAATTGTGAATATCTCGATTGACGACAATGCCGACAGTTGGAAATATGCCTTAGACCAACGCCTTTTTAAAGGGTATAACCTGCTGGCTTCCTCCGGCACCGAGCAAAACATTGCCCAGTTATACGGAGTAGAAGCGGTTCCGCAATATTTTATCATTGATCGGAATGGCACTTTTGTTGGGAAGGCAACCTCCAGCCAGCCGGATGATATCCGACTAAAACTCTTGGAAATGAACCGGAAATAAAATGGTGAACAAAATTTTAGTTAAGTAGTTATGGATATTTTACAATTGCTTGACGGGGTGAATATTGCATCATTTATATTCAATATTTATCCATGCAATGGTTTTTTCATCCGGCAACTATACTGAAATTGTCAAAAAGCCATTTTTCTAAATTAAATAGCAATGCCTGAATTTTTTTTTACAGAAACAGACAACAATCAATCCCCTGAGCCGGAATTGCAACATCCTTCATTGAAAGCACTCGCCAATTTTGGCCTGGCGATCCCCGCCGAAAACCTCGACGAAATACTCTCCTTGCCGCGAGCGACTTTGATTCAAAGTCTTGAAGCCACCATCCGCCAAGAGATGGAACGCCCCATTGACAGGGACTTTCACGACGATGACTTTCTGCTGTTCAATTGCCTGCTGCTGCTCGGCCACTTGCAATCCGCCGAAAGCCTCCCTTTGATCTTGGAAGTATTGCGATTAGATGACGAAAAAATGAATTTCTTTTTCGGTGATTATCTGTTTGAAAACTTTTGGCAAGTGCCAATGCTGTGCGGGGAAAACCAAATAGAAACCCTAAAAGATTTTGTCAAAGCAGATGATGTACCGTTCGTCTATTCACAAACCACGGTGATAGTATCCATTGAGCACTTGGCTCATTGGATTCCCGAACTGAAGCCGGAAGTCGTAGATTGCATCACCCAATTGCTGCAATATTTTGACGATTTGGATGCCGATGCCGATATTGATCCGTACTTGGTGGCCAGTATTGCTAATTCCGCCGCAAACTTGCAAATTGACCATTGTCTTCCCATCATTGAATCCCTTTTTCAAAAGGGCATGATGGATACTCTTTTGCGCGGCAATTGGAAAGAATTTCAGCGATTATGGAACCAACCCTATCGCGCCAAACAAGACTTGCACCGGGATGTTCGTACGTGGTACCAAGAAGAAGGCGTTGCCCGGGCAACACGGTTGCAAGAACAGGAGGAAGAACAACTTCAACAAGCGGAAGAGCGCATCAAACAACAACGAGTGAAAGAGAAAAAAGCCACTGTGCAAATCTTAAAAGAAAAACAACAAAGCTAAACAGCCGAGAAGAAAATCGGGAAAAATGCCCCTTGCCCGTGTGGGAGCGGGAAAAAGTTTAAGAGGTGTCACGGGCAAAGTTAAGCCAGTTAAAGGAATTTGTGAAAAATAGTCTACCCGATTCAAAGTGTAATCTACCATTAATCAAGGGAGATTGCGGGGATTCTCGGAAAAATCTCCATCTCCCCCAATAGATGGCGGTCGAAAGTGGCGAGCAGGAAAATGGGCTTTGGCAAATCCCAAATATTTATACTTTTTGCGGGTCAAAATACACTTTGGCACTAAAAGGGTCACATAAAATGGTTCGTCAGTAACTCGTTCCTAAACACCCCTCCACATCACAGCACATATACCCGAAAGGCGGGGGCGAGCAGGAAGTTGGAATAGGCTTTTTGTGCACAGGTTTCCATAAATAATAGCGTTTTTTCGCTATCTTCCATTGAAAACTTACCTTCGGAACCGAGGGTTACAACGGTCATTTGGAGCCATATTTCCTGCCCGTCTATTTTAAATGTTTCCGAAATACCATAATCTTGGATCGAAAAATAATATAAACCTGCTTCTCGGGCTTTTTCGAGCCAGTCAGGATGGTCAAGATGCTTTTCAATGAACTTAAGGGCCGCCTTGGTTTGGGGCGCTGACTCACTATCATGGTAATCCGCATAAATTGCTTTCACAAAACCCTCCAATTCCGCTTTAAGCACAGATTGCTTCAAGGTGAGTGTAATTTCCCCATCTTTGACTTCGGAATAATCGAATATTTTCCGGGGATAGTAGCCCACAATTTCTTTTTGAAATTTGGCTTTAGTAATGTTTTCTGGAAGTTCGGCGGTAGCTGTTGCGACAAAGCCGATGTGAAGGTATGCGCCCATTGTTGTGGAGTTGAATTTGTTTTAGAATAATTGTGCGGTGCAAAGGTAAATTATTTTTAAATAAAATAAAACTTTTTGTTTTAAATTTGTAAATTATTTTACCTTTGCCCTGTCAATGAAATAATCTCTGCTGCATTAGTAAAGAGTGCATATCTTTATCGCTTAATAACAGCAGGAATTTCATGTCAAAACCAACAGCCGAAAAAAAGAAGGTGTTTTTGTGCTATGCACGGGAGGATCAGACTCTTATGGATGATTTCTATAATCGCTTCAAAAATTACAATGAAGCGGATATGGAAATACTTATAGACAGGACTTCTGTTTCTCAAAATATGCACGAAGTATTTCACACGTATGCAAAGGAGTGCGACGTTGCAGTACTTTTGGTCAATGCTCGGTTTGTTAATCCGACGAGTTATGCCAACCAGAATGAGGTACCCATTCTGGTTGAAAGGCAAAAAGAAGGCAAAATTGTGATCGTGGGTGTTCGACTTTCCTATATTTCAGATTTAGAGAAATGGAATCGGGAAGGGGATGTATATTTTTTATCCCTCACCAATAACGATTTACCAAATACTCGGATTAAGAAACCGGAAGACGGCGTTTTTCACCGAGAATATGCTGTTTATGAGCAGGTTGATGAAAAAGACCTAAACCAATTTCATGGCTTGTTGCATAAGTGGATATTGGAATGTTTGAATAAAAATCAAAGTAAACAAAATGGCAATTCTGCAAAAACGGGCAATATAAGGTTGCGTGATCCGAATGTTTTAGACAAAATATTAAGCAGTATGAATCCGAACTCCCTGCTGTACAAACTCGAAAAAACACTAAGTACTGATAAATCTTTTTGGGATAACGCTGGCATTCCAATTCCAAGTGAGGAATCTGTATGGTCATTTTTGTATTGCAAACAGCAGGCAGAAAAATTTGAAGCATACCAAAACGCACTGTGCAAAATAACATCCGAAGATCCATTAATAAAATTGACAAAGCAATTTGACAAAGTTGAAAAAAGAACTAATGATATCCGCAAATTACTTGATTCTAATTTTTCTGACGAGGATGGATTAGACGAAGAATTAGAAAAACAACTTTCTAAAATAGATCGTGTTTTGGAAAAATCCATGGAAAAAGTAATTGCGTCACCACGAAAAAATCATACTGAAGCAAAATCTGACCTTTCCGATGCAATTGAAGAATTGCGCAATTTTTTAAAATTATTGGCGGGAAACAGCCTTGGCGGGTCATGATTCAGCAAAAAAAGGAAATAAATTTTGTAAAACAATAGACGCAGACGATTTAATTTTATTCCGCCGCAATCTGGCAAAAAAGAAGGTTAAAGAGTACGCTGTATTCTTTGATGAGGCTAACGTTTACCTAAAAACTATCTCCCGCACAAGGTTTAGTACTGAAAACGAGGATTTTTTACATGAATTAAGCGAAACCTTGGATATTATCCTTAAACACTTTGGTGACACGGTTGGGAATGATACGAAGGTAAAAGGGTTGAAAAAGTCCCTTGATGCCCTATCATCGCACGTTGCAAATATTTCATTGAGCATACAAAGCGGTGGTCATTTGAACCCTAAAAATGACATTGCCGGAAATATCAAGGAGTTCAAAGGCAAATTTGATGCCTTTGTTGCTGCATTTTTGAAAATATCTGAAAACCATAAAACGGTGTTAACATCTGTTGCGATTGAAGAATTGCTTCGGAAAATCACTCATTTTTCCTAAAAACATCTCAGCCCAACTTTCTCCCAAACTCCCCCACCTCAAACCGAAACTCCAACTCATTCACTCCAATATACCAATCCAATTTCTCCGCCATTTTGGTGCCGATATGCGGATAAACCTTGCGCAAGTCGTCGAAATCAAAACCATCCTTATCGCTGAAAAACTCAATCAACCCTTCGATAAAAGTCCGGCGTTCGTGGTTGTGTTCGCCAAACAGTTCATCATAATCGCTGCAAAAGCAAAGGTTCGCGCCGGGAGACAGGAAATGACAAGTAACAAACGCCAAGGCATCTTCGCCTTCCAAAGCACCGATGGTTTCTTCCAACAAAAAACGTTACTATACTTTGGCATTTAACAAAATCAATTTATGATTTTCAATATTTTTTTCGTGGTAAGGCTTGGAGATGTTCAGGAAATCAAAGATATAGGGGTCTTTCAAGGTTTGTTGAGCCAAATCAGACAATGGTTCAGGCAAGGTATGGGTAAAGTTGGTGATAGATTTTCCGCTTCGTTGATAGAGGTTATTTTTAATTTGAAGTGCTAAAATGTCGCGACTCCAATTGTTTTCGGTACAAGCATCCATGTACCACGCCCGTGCCTGCTTGTCCTTGATTTTTTCCATCAATAGGATATTGTGCCCCCAGGGCAATTTTGCCACAGCCTGTGGCAAAATTGAATGTTCATGGTAGGCCCTATAAAAGGCCAACATTCGACCTAAGTTTCGTTCTGAAAACCCTTTCATTTCTGAAAATTCGCGCTTCAGGTCTTTCGCCAATTTAGGGATCACCCCCGCAGACCAGCCTTCCGTGACTTGCCGTTGGGCAACGGCCGCACCGATTTCCCAATACAAGCGCAACATTTCGGCGTTCACCGCAAGCACCGCTTGGACTTGTGCAGATCGTCTAAACCAGTTCGGTTTAGAGAATAGGCGTATTTTGCTGTCCGATGTCGAGGATTCAACGGTTATTTTAATTCACTTACTCTGTCATGAAATTGACTTGTTTATTAAAGATAATTTACCCAATATTTCGCGTGAAAACCTAAAAGCCTTTAAACAAATTTATTATAGAAGCAGTGCTTTGAAAGATAAAATTGAAAAGGGTAAAAAATTTACCAAATATTTTGAAAATTTAGACTTGTTATTGGAAGACCTGCGTAGAATTTCATTGATTATGATGCCAATCATTTTGGCTGCTTCCGAAATAATGATGCATGAAGTACTTCATAATCCAATAATGAGTAATTGAAGGAATATTTATAATTGGCTAAAACTTCAACAATTTCCTAATCGCTTTCTTCGCCCTCGACGCCAAATCCGTTTTTTCCTTTCAGTTGACCAAATTGGGCAACAGGCTGTTGCCCAATTTGAGGACTATAAAATTGGTAAAAAAAGCGACAATATTTTAGGTTTCTAACGGATAAACCCTTCACATCAGGGAACTCCTCCTTTTAATCCTTAGATACCTGCTCAATGAGTTTGCTCGCCCAAACATGCTCCTTTTCATTGATCATTTTTCCCAATTCCCAATAAAAGCAGATCAGTTCTGCATTGACCGCAAGTGCCGCTTTTATTTGGACTGACCTGATCTTTACTTTTAGTTCGTGAGCCATGTTTTATTTGCGGTACTGATGAGTGCCATGTTTTGATGTTAAATTGATTTGTTCCGTATTTAATGTTTTGGGATGGTCAATATTGATTTACTTTTGAGTCAAATCACCAAGTCCAAACTCATTTTTCAGCTCTTGAATTGAAATAATGGATACCATTTTTTCAATTCCTACAATATCGACATTTTCCTTCTCCTTATTAAGGAGGTATTCAATGGCCTTTACAAAGTTCCGTTTCTCTTTCTCGTCCAACAATTGGCGGATATCATTGACTTTGGTGAGCATATCAATCGCCTTCGAGGAAGAAAACATCGTTGAAGGTATGTCGTATATGGTCAGGGCCTCACCCTCTTTTAAAACATCGGGATGACAAAAAACACCGAACGACCTCGTTTTGAATGGCACCACAGTGTGGAGTAGCCCCAATTGCTCTATTTCTTTCTTGTATTCTTCGTGCGATGCACCAATTAAGGCATCCGGTATCACCATCTTGAATTTTATCTCGCGGCCAGTCATATCCACCGCAATTTCGCCGTTTTTCTTTTTATCTTCATCCAACCACTCCATTCTCAACATTGAATTTGGTGCGCCTTTTCGCATTGCGCTCAGACTGGTGATCACCAATTTCAACAAATTTTCAAAATACCCAATGGCCAGCGCGGTGGAGGGCAAGAAACCAAGGTCTATTTCTACCTTGGTTTTTTCGATTTCTTCTTTGATCAGTTCAACTTGCTGCTGCAATGACGCTTTGTCGTATGGGAGTATTTTTAGGTCATCGGATTTGAGCCAATCGTCATAATTACCTTGGTATTCATATAATTTGATGTCTTTTAGGTCGGTAAAAAAATTATTGATAAAGTCCTTTGTATTGTGGTCGGCCACGATAAATGTCTTTTTTGAGCCTATTCGACCCAAAAAAAGGCCAAACTCAAAAACAACATTGTGCCTTGTTCCTTCTCCTTTGGCTTCATCTTGCGGGTTGGTTTTTGACACCCGGCTTTGGCTGATGATTTTGTCCTCCGGAACAAAAATAAAAATCGCAAAATCATAAATATCCGAAAAGTTTTTCAGCGATTCTAAATTGGTTGCCGGGCTACTGGCTGGTTTTTCGCCTTTCCCAAAACTGCCTCGATTTTGGGCAAGACCCAAAATATTCAGTTTGTGCTGCAGTCTTTCATTGATTTGGTGTACAGAATCTGACCTTTGAATGGTTGGGTCAAAAATATTTTCATCCCAAATATCCACTTCGTAGTTTGAATTTTCAAAAAATGACTTCACCGCTTTAGCGACCACCAAGGACTCCGTGGACGAACCAATAAAAATACTCGGTTTCGACTTTTTTTGTTCTAGCCTTTTTACGTTGAACATTTTTATTCTTTTTTAATATTTTTATGATAATATGTGAGGGCATTAGCATAAACGGTTTGGTTTTCTGGAAATTTTATGTTGTACCCGAGAAAATTTTCATCTGCCTGTTTGAATATTTCTTCTGCCGGGTCGGAAGCGAGGAACTTAGCCAATACCTTCTCGGGGTCTTTGCTCAAAAAGTCCTTGTACGCGTCGTCCAATTTTTTGCCATGTTCGAGCGCCGATGCGGTAGCAACCACGCGACGTGGATAAGGGGCAAATCCACCGATGGGGCGTGTGTCCATAGCCAAACGCTCGAAAGCCTTGCTGTAATCAACATCGTGCTGCCCGTAAACCAAGCGCTTGACGGCTGTCATGGTCATCATGCCCGCGCACATGATGCAAGGTTCGAGGGTTGTGTAAACGTGATAACCCTCTAAGTTGAATTTGCGCGTCTGCTCAAGGTATTGGGTGATGGCCCTTACCTCTCCATGCTGAGTGGCGTTGTCAGTGGAATTGATGCAGTTCAGGCCATGAAACGCGGGTTCAAATTGCGGGTTGACCAGCAAGGCACCAATATTGTACCCGCGCCTTTTGTTGCGAGGCACCGAGCCATCCTGCCAATCCTTATATACCAAGGCATAAATCAATAAAGAAAAAATATCGTCTTTTTCTTGTTGAAGCGGGTCTATTTGCGCCTGTTCTAACACTGGTTCCACTATTTTTTTTGAAAAGTAATTGGCACTTGTACAACACATTAGTAAAAGTGCCAAGGTTAGTGTAAATGATTTAAGTAAACGCATTTCGTTTATTTTTGATTGTGGTGCAACACTTCGTTCCCAAGCCAAGTCCCGGTCAGTTTCCACATTTCGTAGTAAAGTATCCATTCAACTACCCAGGGAAAGAAATGATCGAAGATACTTTTGTCATCGGTCCAACGAAATTCCGGGGGATAAAAAAGGCACAATGCGCCATCCCTGTACCTGTGAATAGTTGGATTTTTTGTAAAAACTTAGCCGCTCCCATTTCAGCCAAAAAAGGTCAATTTTTTGATCTGAAATCGCTGGCTAAGTTTTTACGATTTTTTTCAATTAAGGGTGAATCACGCTCCAATCAAATAACACTTTCATCTGTGATTCTGGACTATTGCTTTTCTTTATGGTTGTTTCATTAGACGCTATCAGGAGGGCGGCGATAGAGAGGTTGCGAAGGATTTTGATGTAAGTACGCAATCTTCCAATCCAGTCTTCTGAATCATCTTTGTCCTTTTTTGCACCTCTAAGCATCGCAGCATTCAGTTTTATTAGTTCTTCTAAAGCCTTTAGCAGAGTATCGTCCACTTTTCCTTGATGTCTATCATCTTCTAAATCATCTTCTATACTGTTAAGCACCAATTCCATAGTAAATAAAATAGAAACATCAAATTCGCTATTTTTGATTGCTTTGAATTCATCCCCTATACCTTTCAAGAACATTACATGTTGCTTTACCGTGCTGGTCTTCACCGCAGTACAGTAGTTGCGAATTTTCTGATTTATGCTGTTTATAATTTCCTTCTGTAACATTAAATTTATGTCAATTACGCATATATCCGTTTATTTTTTTATCTAATTCGTTCATTTTTTCAGTCAACTGATCCAAAGAATCATACATATCAGGAATTTGCTCATTCCTGATTTCTGCCTGTATTTTATCCTGATGAACCAACCGAAGTGATTCTCTAATACCTCCCAATTTTTGCTCAAAGCGTGTGAGTAATCGCTCCATGGCATCGTCTTTTACTTCGATAACACGCAAAAGATCTGACATATCTTGTTGAACCTTCTCTACTTCAGGCAGGATACTCTTTAATCGGACGCCCAACAACCCATCAGCCGTTTCGTCAAGTGCTGCAATACGCGCTCGGGCAGCAATTATCCGGTTGCGTTGCCTTTCAAAAAATATCGGAAGCAATGGATCATTTTTTTGCTCAGGGGTCAGATCAAGACCGTGCCAGTAATCGTTGCTCATGCCAAGTTGTGTTTCGAGTGCCCGCAAAAACGGGTCGTAAATTTTATCAATAATTCGTTTTGATTGGTCTATGCTTCGGGGAAGATATTCTTCCTCTTCAGGAGGTGGTCTATTTTCTCTTGACAATCTTTGTTTGATCTTTTTGGCTTTTTCCCCTGTCAGTTCTTCGGCGTTAGATTTACCTGAATCAGGGTTGGATTTTATATAATCTGCCCTTCCTATGGCAGTTGACTCAATGGCCTGATTGATCCACTTAACCAGTTCTTTATGATAAGTATTCCGGTCTTCTTTCTCAATGATTTCATATACCGCACATTGAGTATGAAAATGGTCAGAATTTTCATCTTTTCTGCGTGTACGGGTAAGGTCGCCGTTTTTCAATTGAAAAAAATAAATATCCCCTGTTTTGTTCCATGCTTCTACATCAACATCAGAAAACAAAACCCCAACAATGGTAACCTCATGCTTCTTTTGGCGGTCCATTAAAATGGGAATCTCATATTTATTGGCATAACTTCCAAAATTAGCAAATCGAGCGTTTACCAATAAAATAGCAATATCGCATTGTTCTGCAAACCGCCGAAAGCGAGCGTGCAGGTTCCCGGAATAAGGAGTACCATCAAAGAGCAACTCCATCTTGCCGTAGTGCTCTTTGAGATTTTTCACAAAGTCCTTGAGCAAATCCACGTTTTCACTGGCATAACAGATGAAGATTTTTCTGCTTGCGGCGGTTGTTTGCGATTGGGGCTCTGACGAGAGAAGGGCGTATTGACTCATTTAACTTCAGTTAAGTAAATTATCTTTGGCTTGTTTCTATAGCCATCCTATGTGATTTGTGAAATTAAAAATACCATTCTAATTTAGTGAAATCAAAGGATAATTCTCCAAAAGCCCTCTTAAAACATTTCACTACATCTTTAAAGGTTGGATTTTCTAAGATGGATTTTCTAACAAAATTTTTTCCTTGTAACCAACAATCTTCAACCGGATTTTGCTCTGGTGCATTTGGTGCAAATAGTAAACAATGGATTTTCCATTTGCTTTCTTTAAGCCCTGCATTGACTTGTTGAAGGAATTCTTGTACCAATTTTCCCCTATGGAACGATGCACCATCCCAAACAATAAAAATGCGCTCGGCTTTTGGATACTTTTCCATCAACCACTTTAAAAAATCAACAGTATTTGTCATATCGGCCCAATTATATTCTTTCAAGTGAAATTCTTGACTAAACAAATCCAAGGCTCCGTAAAATGTTTGACTATGCTTTTCATTCATCATTGGAACACTAACTCGTTTCCCTTTTTGACCCCAAACATACCCCTCTGCATCTCCATGTACTAAATGACATTCATCCTCAAATAGCACTATTGTTTTACGATTTTTGATTGATTTGCGCCGCTTTTGGAATTTTTTTTTAATTCTTTGCGACGTTCTTTAATTTTTTGTTCGTCTCGACGAGGGTTGGTTTTTTGGCTTTTGTGCCAACTCATTTTTGCATCATGAAGCAACTCGTAGTATGATTGCATGGATTTAAAACTGATAGCAAACGTTGCTTTTAAGTATTTTCGTAAATCCGTTGGACCAAAAACCTCGTGCTTCTTGATGTGAGATATCACCTGCTCTCTTTCCTCTACACTCAAAAATGAGCGAGGGCTGCCGCCCTTATATGTTGACAAAAGGCCCATAACGCCAAACTCATCGTAAATAGAACGCCATTTACTAATGAAGGATGGGCCTTTTGACATAAAAGATTCTATCTCTTTTCGGCTTTTACCCTCTAAATCCTTTTTAATAACTAAGCCCCGAATGATCTCTAAGGGTTTTGAGGAATGTTTTATTAAATCATCTAAATCTACGTACATAAAATTTTTGCGCAAAAATACACTTTTTTTATGAATCACGCAGGGTGG
>Ga0209490_10000564_pt1 | contig 36986 bp, 29 predicted proteins | sample MAT06_FD_187209 | JGI IMG/M metagenome (GOLD analysis project Ga0209490, IMG submission 187209) | Freshwater microbial communities from Lake Fryxell liftoff mats and glacier meltwater in Antarctica - MAT-06 (SPAdes) (version 2) | ecosystem: Environmental > Aquatic > Freshwater > Ice > Liftoff...
GAAACTAGAACCGACTTTGGCCGATCTGTATAAAGACGAAAAAAGATATGCACTAGTGATTGGCAATTCTGCCTACAAGTTTGTTGCTCCCTTAAAAAATTCAGCGAACGATGCCAACGATATGGCCGAGGAGCTGACGAAATTGAAATTTGATGTCATCAAGATCATTAACGGTGACTACGGTCAAATGCGCGAAGCGTACAAAAAATTTCAAGAAAAGTTAGTGAATGGCCCTAAAGATCAAACAATAGGACTATTCTACTATGCTGGACATGGATTGCAGAATGAAGGTGAGAGTTATTTGGTACCGGTAGAAGCGGACATTAAGTATGAAGATGATATTCCGCGTGCATGTTTTGCACTGCAGCGCGTAGTGGTTGCCAACATGGAGCGGTCTAGCTCAAGGATGAATATAGTAATATTAGATGCATGCCGAAATAATCCATTCCCTTCTGCATACAGGTCTGGCGGAGGTGGCCTAGCAGAAATCAAAAGGGCGAAGGGTTCTTTCATTGCTTTTGCTACAGCACCCGGCTCTGTTGCTTCTGACGGGGAGGGTAGAAATGGTTTGTACACGCAGGAGCTTTTGAAAGCAATGCAAAACCCTGGACGCACGATTGAACAGGTATTTAAAGATGTGCGGGTGAACGTAATGAAACAATCAGGCGAAAGGCAATTCACTTGGGATCAATCCAACATCATTGGAGATTTCTATTTCAAATTTTAGAAATCTAACTTAGTCCTTCATCGGGTAGCATTTCAATATCTCTTATCAGTACTTTCTTAGCAATGGCTTTTCCAGTTTTGGTAGCGGCTAAACCACCCAACGCAGTTTCTTTATAGCGCGTTTCCATGCTGGCGCCAATTTCACCCATCGCCTCTATTACTTCGTCAACGGGAATGACGCTGCTCACATCGGCCAATGCAATTTGCGCAGAGCTATTTGCGATGGCGGCAGCGCTCGCATTGCGTACGATACACGGCACTTCTACTAAGCCAGCTACGGGATCGCACACAAGACCCAGCATACATTGAATGGTGATTGCAACGGCATTAAAAATTTGTTCGGTATTTCCACCCAAGCAATATACAATCGAACCGGCACCCATGGCTGCAGCCGTTCCCGTTTCCGCTTGGCACCCGCCCACGGCACCCGAGATGGATGCTTTTTGTTCGATGATCAGTGCAATGCCAGCAGCCAATAACATAGCATCGATAATTTTTTCATCGTCAATTTCGTGAATCTCTTGAAGTGTAAACAACACACCGGGCATGATGCCACTAGCACCTGCGGTGGGTGCGGCTACCACTCTGCCCATGCACGAGTTGACTTCCTTCGCAGCCAGCGCTCTTGAAATTAAATTTTGGAATTCTTTTGATAAAACTGCCTTAGGATATCGGTATACTTTCTTGGCGCCATTTGTTACCATGCCCGAGCGAGAGGTCATGTCTTCTTCAAGCCCAGTTTGCACGGCATCTTTCATGACGCTCCATGCCTTAGCTAATCCGTGTAGAATTTGCTCGCGATTGCGGCCCTTTTGCTCGCCTTCATACTCAATCACTGCATCGGTGAGCGATACGTTCTTTTCATTGCAGTAGTTTTTCCATTCTTCGAAAGATTCAAATAGAAGAGCCATAATTTTATTTGTTATCTTTTTACAAGTTACAAATTAAAAGCCAACTCGGCTGTGTTTTGGGTTAATGCTGGTTTTAATTACATTTCAAAAATATTTTACTTATGAGTCGATTGTTAATAGTCTTCTTTTTGTTGTCAGGTTTTTTCGCGCAGTCACAAACTACCGATAAAGATTTAATCAAAGAGATTTATGACCAAGCCTTGAAAAACGGAAAATCATATCCGATGCTATATGATTTGTGTACCAAAGTAGGCCCACGACTTTCCGGCTCTCCGGGTGCAGCCGCTGCAGTAGAGTGGGGCAGGCACACGATGGACGATTTTGGTTTCGATTCGGTATGGCTACAACCGATGATGGTTCCTCATTGGGTGAGAGGGCAACAAGAAGTGGGGCGAGTAATAAATTCCAAGAAAATGGGAAGCAAAGATGTTACCGTGGTTGCGTTAGGTGGTTCGATCGGCACGGGGCCTTCCGGCTTGGCGGCAGGTATTATTGAAGTAAAAAGTTTTGATGAGCTAAAGCAGCAGGGGCAAAAAAATATACAGGGCAAAATTGTATTTTTCAATCGCCCGATGGATGCAACAAAAATAAATACGTTTGCAGCGTACGGTGGTGCAGTAGATCAGCGTGCCAATGGGGCAAATGAAGCAGCTAAGCTAGGGGCAGTTGCGGTAGTTGTTCGCTCTATGGGGCTGAACAATGAATCGTACGCACATACAGGTGGTGTGCGTTATGCGCCCATGGTCAGGCAAATTCCTGCCGTGGCGATCAGCACACAACACGCAGATTTATTGAGCAAACTTTTGAAAGATGACCGTGATCTGCAATTTTATTTAGAAACCCATTGCGAAAACTTAGAAGAAGCTCCCTCGTTCAATGTAGTTGGCGAGATAAAAGGTGGCGAATACAAAGACGAAATCATTTTAGTGGGTGGTCATTTAGATAGCTGGGATTTAGGTCAGGGTGCACATGACGATGGCGCTGGTTGTGTGCAGGCAATAGAAGTATTGCGGTTGTTTAAAATGATGGGCTACAAGCCGAAGCGCACTATCCGTGCGGTGTTGTATATGAACGAAGAAAACGGATTGCGTGGTGGCCAAAAATATGCGGAGCTTGCGAAGGCAAATAGAGAAAATCATATTGCTGCCATCGAATCAGACCGAGGTGGTTTTGCCCCGCGTGGATTTACGATGACCGCTACTGACCCTGTGAAAGCGAAAATCAGAAGTTGGAAAAATTTATTGGAGCCTTATGATCTGTGGGATTTCTCCCAAGAGGGTGGCGGAGCGGATATTGGCCCGTTAGGCCCATTAGGCACTACCTTGATCGGTTATCTTCCAGACTCTCAGCGCTATTTCAATGTTCATCATACGCAAGAAGACACGATCGACAAAGTGGACAAGCGCGAACTTGAATTGGGTTCAGCGTCTATGGCAGCGCTAGTGTTTTTGATGGATAAGTATGGGTTGAAGTAAAGTTTCCATTGAGCTAAATTAAATTTTTTAGCCTTTCTTTTAATACTTTGTCTGAAATAGAATCTTGATCAGATTTGTCGTAGATAGAAACGAGATAAACTTTTGAAGAAATAATCTTGACGCAGGTAATCACCCTTGCCCCGCCACTTTTACCTTTTCCTTTTGAGGTTATGGAGAGCCGGATTTTATAAGCCCCTTTCCCTAGCGGGATTCCCTGTAGCGGATTCGCAGATAGTTGTTCAGCTAGTATCGAGATGTCTAATTTAAGAGAGAGATATTTTTTTGTTAGCTTCTTAGCCTCAACAAGAAATAACGGAGTTGCCTCAACCCTATAATTCATCTAGTAACTGTTTAATTGAAATCGGCTTGAGCTTCCCTTTTTCAATTAGGTTTACTTGTTTAAATCCTTTAAGAATCGTGTCGACAGAACTTTTCTTGACAGTTGGTTTTTTCTTTTCTTTTCTTAGCGCAACAGTAATCTTTTCCCATTCATTTAACGGAATGAAAACGCCCACGGGCTTACCTTCTGTATCGTATGTATATTGAAGTGACATATTATTAACAGATATAGATGAGTAGTTTTAAGAAAGTATAAATTTAGCTACAATAGATTTAAAAATCAAAACTCTACTGCTCCCAAAAACTCTGCCGCTTCCAATATATAGACCATCTTGTCTGGGTTAGAATCGTTGAGAATAAGTTTCCCTTTTATTTCTACTGGCTTATCGGTGTAGGTAACTGCGGTTTTTAAAAAAATTTCGACTACTGTCTCTGGCCCACCGACACCGCAGAAGAAACAGGCATTCAATGGGAGCGAAGATAAAATAAAGTGAGTGCCTTTCATGCCATTTTCAAACGGAACCATATAGCCCGGCAATATTATTTGCTTATTGGACAATGCTAAAAGTTCTTTGGTAAAAATGGGCTTATCTATTTCGCCTTTTTTTTGATAGGTAATATTGTAGAGTTTTGGCCAGAGTAAGGACGGCAATCCTTTGTATGTACTTTTTTGTGCTAAGCTGATCGATGGAATCCACAGCAGAAAAATCAAACTGACCCTTTTCACTTTTTAGAATTTATGATGCGAAGGTACCTTTAAAAAATAAAACCCGAATTAGAATCCGGGTTTTGAAATTTTTGAATTAAGTAGCTTTTAACTGGCTTCACTTTTAGCATATTCCTCAATAGGCAAGCAGGTACAAACCAAATTCCTATCTCCATAGGCACTGTCAACCCTGCTTACAGTCGGCCAAAATTTAACTTCCTTCACAAACGGAAGTGGATAAGCAGCTTTTTGTCTAGAGTAAGGGCGATTCCAAACGTCCGCTGTTATGATTGCGGCCGTGTGAGGAGCGTGTTTCAATACATTGTTTTCTTTGTCGACTTTGCCTTCTTCCACTTCACGGATTTCATTTCTGATTTCAATTAATGCATCTACGAAGCGATCCATCTCCGCCTTCGGTTCGCTTTCGGTGGGCTCAATCATGATGGTGCCCGCAACTGGGAACGATACGGTCGGTGCATGAAATCCATAATCCATCAACCGCTTGGCGATGTCTTCCACTTCTACTCCCACTTTTTTAAAGTCACGGCAATCAACAATCATTTCGTGAGCGGATCGCCCTTGAGTGCCGGTGTACAAAATTTTGTAGTGGCCTTCCAATCTTTCTTTAATATAATTGGCATTGAAGATCGCAAGCTTGGTGGCGTTGGTCAGACCCTCGCCACCCATCATGGCGATGTAAGCATACGAAATGGCCAAGATGCTGGCACTACCCCAAGGCGCTGCAGAGACTGCCGAGATTGCTTGTTCTCCACCGGTTTTAATAACGGAGTGTCCCGGTAAAAATGGTGTTAGTTTATCGTTGCAACAAATAGGCCCCATGCCGGGTCCACCGCCACCGTGTGGAATACAAAATGTTTTATGGAGATTCAAGTGACACACATCGGCACCAATAATGGCAGGCGATGTTAAACCCACCTGCGCGTTCATGTTCGCACCATCCATATACACCAATCCACCATTTTGGTGAATGGTATCACAAATTTCAATGATAGCTTCTTCAAATACTCCGTGAGTAGATGGATACGTAACCATCAAACAAGCTAAATTATTTTTATACTGTTCGGCTTTTGCTTTCAGATCAGCCACATCAATTTTTCCATCAGCATCTGATTTGGTCACAATCACCTCCATGCCGGCCATTACTGCACTGGCAGGATTAGTGCCATGTGCAGAAGAAGGGATCAACGCAATGTTTCTGTGGTGATCGCCACGGTTTAAATGATAGGCACGAATAACCAACAAGCCTGCGTATTCGCCTTGCGCACCACTGTTGGGCTGCAATGAAATTCCTGTAAAGCCTGTAATTTCTTTTAGCCAAACTTCAAGATTATCAATCATCTCCTTATAGCCAAGTGTTTGGTCGCTTGGCGCGAAGGGATGGATTTGTCCTAACTCTGGCCACGTTACCGGAATCATTTCCGTAGTTGCATTTAACTTCATGGTGCAAGAGCCCAATGAAATCATGGAATGTACCATCGACAAATCTTTGCTTTCTAATTTTTTAATGTAGCGAAGCATTTCGTGCTCGCTGTGATGAGAGTTGAAAATGGGATGGGTAAGGAAAGACGATTTCCGCTGAAGCGAAGCGGGCAATGCGATCTCTGCTTTTACTGAACTACCAGAAACTCCCAGTACTTTTAAAATCTTATTTACGTCTTCAACTGAAGTGGTTTCATCTACTGAAATTCCAATATGATTATCGGCAAAGTAACGGAAATTGATTTCGTGCTTAACGGCTTCCTTTTCAATAACATTCTTATCCGCCACAGCGACTTTAAGTGTATCGAAATACGAAGTGTTAACTTGTTCGAATCCGCTTGCCTTTAATTGCTTTTCGAGAAGATTGGTTAGTCCATGAATTCTACCTGCAATTTTTTTCAAGCCTTCGGGGCCGTGATAAACTGCATACATGCTGGCCATCACGCTAAGTAAAACTTGTGCGGTACAAATATTGGAAGTTGCTTTTTCTCTGCGAATGTGTTGCTCGCGGGTTTGCAACGCCATTCGATAGCCGGGGTTGCCTTGCGCATCTTGCGAGATGCCAATGATACGCCCGGGCATTTGTCTTTTGAATTCATCTTTCGTAGCAAAAAAAGCAGCATGCGGGCCGCCAAAACCCATTGGCACACCAAAGCGTTGTGAGCAACCCACTACTACATCGGCACCCATTTCTCCAGGTGATTTTACTAACAACAAACTCATCAGGTCGGCTCCCATCACCACAAATACTTCTTTCTCGTGAGCCGATTCAATGAAGGAAGTGTAATCCTTTATCTCACCATTGTTGTTTGGGTTTTGAATGTACACACCAAATAAAGTGGCATCGGTAATATCTAGCTTGCTAACATCGCCTACTACCAAGTCAATTCCAATGGGGGTAGCGCGCGTTTTCAATAAATCAATTACTTGAGGAAACGTATTTTCATCCACAAAAAATTGGTGAGCGTCTTTCTTAGAAGCTTTCTTAGATGCGTACAATAAGTGTAATGCTTCCGCAGCCGCTGTGGCTTCATCCAGCAAAGAAGCGTTCGCAATTTCCATTCCCGTAAGGTCAATGATCATGGTTTGGTAGTTGATCAACGCCTCCATGCGGCCTTGGGCAATTTCTGCTTGGTAAGGCGTGTAGGCAGTGTACCATCCTGGGTTCTCTAAAATATTCCTCAGAATTACCCCGGGCGTGATGCAATTGTAATAGCCCGTACCGATGTACGATTTGTAAATCTTATTTTTTGACATCACCTTTTTGAATTCTTTTAAAAATTCAAACTCCGATTGTGGCGCGGGCAAGTTCAACGCTTTCTTCAAGCGAATGTTGGCCGGCACTGTTTGGTCAATTACTTCATCAACCGATTTTGCCTTTACAACCTTTAGCATTTCGGCTATTTGTTTGGCATTGGGTGCGTTGTGTCTTGATTCAAATTTTTCGGAGTAGGTTGGATCGATCATTAGTTGTTGGTTGGTAGTTTTTAGTTAGTAGTTGTTGGCGCTGCATGCTAGTCACTAACAACCAACAACTAAAAACGGTTATTTAAAATCGTTCGAACTGCGAGAAGAAGAAACTTCCTTCAATTTCGGCATTGGCATCAGAATCGGAACCGTGTACTGCGTTCGCATCAATTGATTTGGCAAATAAGGCGCGTATGGTGCCGGGAGCGGCTTTTTTGGGATCAGTAGCACCGATTAATGTTCTGAAATCTTCTACCGCATTGTCTTTCTCCAAAATCATCGGCACAATAGCACCAGAAGACATGTAGGCTACCAATTCGCCATAGAATCCTCTCTCTTTATGCACCTCGTAAAACTTGCCGGCTAGCTCAGCCGAGAGGCGAGTTTTCTTCATTGCCACAATGCGAAAGCCTGCTTCTTCAATCATTTTTGTAATCGCACCAATGTTTCCCGCGCTGGTAGCATCGGGCTTTAACATGGTAAAAGTTCTATTTCCTGCCATTTTGTTTGTTTTTAGTAGTTTTTTGCTTGAATAATTTGGGCGCAAAAGTATCAAAAGAACCCATACGGTTGAAGCCGGAATCTCAAATCATTGATTATTTTTGCGCCCTTGTTATGATAGACTTACGAGCATTTGAGCAAATGATGGCCACCTCAAAAAAGGTGGTGATTGTGACCCACTTTAAGCCAGATGCCGATGCATTGGGTTCTTCTTTGGGCCTGGCGCTTTACTTGCGCAAAAAAAGCCATTTGGTGGACGTGATCACGCCCAGCGATTATCCGGATTTTTTGGCTTGGATGCCAGGCAAAGAAATTGTGACGGCTCTTTCAAAGGAATCGAAGGAACCGGGTGCTAAAGCGGCTAAGCTTTTGGCCAAGGCAGAGGTAATTTTTTGCTTGGATTTTTCAAACCTAAAAAGGATCAATGAGTTGGGAGATTTGGTGAAAGCCTCGTCTGCCAAGAAGGTGATGATCGATCATCATTTGGAACCTGAGAAGTTTGCGGATTTTGAAAAATGGGATGTCGGTGCTGCCTCCACAGCCGAAATGATATTTGAATTAATTAATGAATTGGGTGATAAAAGTCTTATTGATGAGGATATTGCGAACTGCTTGTATGCCGGATTGATGACGGATACGGGCGGGTTTCGCCACAACAATACTACGCATCGGGAGTTTTTAGTTGCTTCTGAATTGGTGAGCCGGGGAGCGAACCCAGCCGAAGTGGCGAAAAAGATTTATGATACCAACTCACTGGAGCGACTTCGATTGACGGGCTATGCGCTAAGCCAAAAGCTAACGGTGCTGCCGGAATTCAATACAGCCTTCATGACACTAACGTGGGAAGAGCTGCGGCAATTTGGCTCGCAAACTGGCGACACCGAAGGCTTGGTAAATTATGGCCTTTCGATAAAAGGAATTAAGATGGCCGTGCTTATGTATGATCGGAAAGAGGAAATAAAATTGTCCTTTCGGTCGTTAGTAGATTTTGATGTGAATGCACTAGCGCGCAAACATTTTGAGGGCGGAGGCCACAAAAATGCATCGGGCGGACAATCAAAATTATCGTTAGAACAAACTTTGAAGAAATTTTTGGCGATCTTGCCGGAATATAAAGACGCATTAAATAAATAGTAACAACACACATCGTTCAATTAAAACTAACCAATGAAAAAATCAGCTCTAATTGCCATCTCAGTCCTGTCTATTCTATTTGCTTCTTGCGGTGGTAAAGAAACACCTTCGGGATATAAATTCAACGTTGTCCGAAAAGGAGACGGAGTCAAAATCGATTCAGGCAAATTTGTGGTGATGAACCTCGTTTTTAAGGACGGAAAGGATTCCGTGTGGAATGACTCAAGAAAAAATGGTTTCCCTGCCGTGATCCAAATGCAAGGAACTGTGCCCAAAGGAGATGCTGTACTAGAAGTAATCAAAATGCTTTCAAAAGGCGATAGTGTAACATTTAAAGTGCCTGCTAAGAAATTATTTGAAAACACCTTCCGCCAGCCACTTCCCTTTTCGGTTGATTCTACCCAATCGTTTACCTTTCTTATCGGCTTGACCGATGTGCTAAACCAAGAGGAAATGAACAAACTACAACAGGACTTAGTGGCCAAGCAAAATGAAAAGATGATGAAGGATCAACAAGTTCAGTTGGCAAAAGATACCGTTGCGATTGACGATTTTCTAAAAGCAAAAAATGTTGTAGCGCAGAACACAAGTTCAGGATTGCGGTATATTATTACGAGAGCTGGTCAAGGAGAAAATGCTAAATCGGGTCAAAAAGTTAAGATAAACTACAGTGGCTATCTGATGAATGGAAAATATTTTGATACTAGCATTGAGGCCGATGCAAAGAAGAACAATGTTTTCAAAGAAGGCAGTCCATACTCACCTCTTGAAATCAACGTGGGGCAGCAACAAGTTATTCCAGGTTGGGAAGAAGCTATGCAGTTAATGAATAAGGGTTCAAAGATGACCGTGTACATACCCTCCACACTTGCTTATGGAAGCCAGCCCCGCGGAGATGTGATCAAAGAAAATTCAATCTTGGTATTTGATATGGAGATGGTTGATATTATATCTAATAACTAAATATGAAAAAGATTTTGTTTTTATTGGGGATGGTAGGGTTGATTGCTTTTTCGTGTGGTGTGGATATGCCAGCCGGTCCTTCTTTTGAAGAACAACTTAAAAAGGACATTGCCGAGATAGATGAGTATCTATTCAACAATGGGATATCCGCGACAAGTGACCAATCTGGAGTGAGGTACCTAACAACAAAAGTTGGACTCGGTGCAGTCCCTGCCCCAACAGATGTAGTGTATGTGACCGTGGTGGGGAAAATATTAAAAACAGGGCGAATTTTTGTAGACGTGCAGGATTCTTGGACAAATGTGCCCATAAATGCACCGGACTTACTGGCCAGTTGGAAAACGGTGATACCAAAAATGACTAAAGGATCTTCGTTTACTATTTTCTCTCCTTCTGGACTTGCTTACGGTACGGTTGGGGTTAACATTACGGGGGTGGCAGTACCGTCCAACACAAATGTCTCCTTTGAAATGCAACTTTTTGATGAGGTAGCTCAGTTTAAAATAGATACAGCTGCGATTACTGCACATGTCAAAACAAACAACATCAATGCGATAAAAGATGGAAGTGGCCTGCAATATGTTATTACCCAAATAGGGACTGGAGCTAAGCCAATTGCATCTAGCTCTGTAACATTCAACTATGAAGGTAAGTTATTGGCTACGGGTGCAGTTTTTGATAAATCCACGACTGTTCCATTAACATTGCCACTTACGAATATTATTAAAGGGCTCCAGATCGGATTACCATTGCTTTCAGCAGGCGGTAAGGCAACATTTTATATTCCTTCATCATTAGGATATGGCCCTTCAAAAAGCAACGCAATTCCTAGTAATTCGAACTTAATTTTTGAAATTGAACTAGTAAGCGTTCGTTAAAGTTAAACAAGAACATAAAATGAACCGCCTTGTTCAATTGTGTTGTCTAGCATTGATTTTTTTCGGCTGTGAAAAAGAGGCTATTATTCCTTCCTACAAACAACAGTTGGAGAAAGATATAATGGCTATTGACGAGTATCTCGCTACCGCAGGAATAACAGCCGAATCAGACACTACCGGATTGCGCTACATAATAGTCAGTGCTGGCTCGGCTTTTAAGCCTGTTTTAGCTGATTCGATTAAGGTCAATTTCTCTTTGCGCCTTCTTAGCGGTGAGCCGATAAAAGTAAATGAATCCAGTACCCTTCTTTTAAATAAATTGATTAGAGCGTGGCGAATTATTTTACCATCCTTGGGCGAAGATTCAAAGGTGACTCTTTTTGTGCCTTCGGGATTAGCGTATGGCGCCTATCGAACTGGCCCCATCCCCGCCAACTCAAATTTAATCTTTGACATAGAACTGGTGAAGGTGATTCGCGAGTTTAGCGCTCAACTCGAGCGGGATAAAATTGATATTGATGCTTATTTGACGGCCAACAACATCACCCCGCCCCTTCTTTTGAAAAATGCATCCGGCCTACGCTATGTCATTACCGCACAGGGATTGACTACAGCTCTAGTTCCTTTAGCAGCTGATTCAGTTGTTGTTAATTATACCGGAAAGATTTTGCCCTCACAGACCATTTTTGAACCAACTGTTTCGAAAGGTTTTAAGATAAGTGCCGGGTCAACATTGAGATTTTGGAAATCAGCCTTGCCTTTATTTCGCGAAGGCACGAAAGCAACAATTTATGTTCCATCGGGGTTGGCTTATGGAGCTTACGGAAAAACGGGCGTTGCTCCTTACACCAATCTTATTTACACTATTGAATTAGTGAAAGTCATTCGCAAATAGATGGAGCTCTGTTTTGCAACGAACAACCAGCATAAAATTGAAGAAGTAAAGCATCTGCTCGGCAGCCAACATCATCTTCGTAGTCTAAAGGAAATTGGGTGCCTAGAAGAGTTGGCAGAAGATCAAGCTACCATTGAAGGCAATTCTTTTCAAAAGGCCGAATACGTTTTTAGAAAATACGGTGTTGCATGCTTTGCTGATGATTCGGGGGTAGAGGTAGAAACATTAAATGGCAACCCCGGAGTTCACTCCGCTTACTACGCAGGGCCACAGCGAAGTCATTCCGATAATATGGATTTGCTATTGACCAATCTTAAAGGTGTAGAAAATAGAATCGCACAATTTAAAACCGTTATTACACTCATTACACCCACCATCACGCGTCAGTTTGAAGGCATTTTGAAAGGAACTATTCAGCACGAAAAAAAAGGAATGGGTGGGTTTGGATACGACCCTATTTTTATCCCAATTGGTTTTGCCAAAACATTGGCTGAAATGACGATGGAAGAAAAGAATGCCATCAGTCATCGTGCCATTGCCATTAATCAATTGGCAGAATTTCTTCTGGCGCGTGGAAATGCTACCACCAAACTGAAATAATAGGTATAAAAAATAATGCGTCACCTATTAATCGGTACCGATCGTTGACCAGGAAATAGTTTCTTTTTAACAAGATCGTAAGAAGCCCCAAATTTATACTAAGAATTGTAATGGTGGCGCTTATTGTTAGCTTACAAGCAATGGCGATGATTGTAGCGAGTATGAAGTTAATGATCAATAGAACAATAATAATTGCTACGGTATTTTTTTTTCCGGCCAATGTAGAAAACGATTGTTGCCCATCTTGTTTATCATTGGAATGATCAAAGTAGGAAAAAAGCAACAGACCAATAAAAACGGTAATTGTAAAGTGCGCTATTAACAATACTCCATCCAATTGTAATGGTGTAGAAACAAGCGAAAGAGGCGCCATCATTATTCCGGCAGAGTACAGTAAAGCCCCGAGCAGTTCCTTAATGTAATACAACTTGTTCTGTAGAACCAGATACAGCGCTACCCCAAGCACAAGCCATACCCCATTCTCAAGTAATCGAAATGGTAAAAAGAATAGAAGAACAAAATTGAGTGAAGAGGCAACTGCAACCGTATAAAAAATACCCTTCACATTTTTCTGATGAAATCGGTGCCGATCTGTGGAGGCAGTAAATTTTGTTCTCTTTACATCCAGCAGGTGATCGATGGTGTAAATGAGCCAAACTGTTAATCCCAAAGAAATTGTGCCACTTGAAACAAGATCAGCTTTGACTTTAAATATTTTGGAGAAGAACAGAGAACACGCCATGGCTCCTAATGATACGTCAATGCTAAGTGTATTTAAAATTTTTAGCAGTTTACCTATCTTCGATTTGTAGTTGTCCATGAAACCCAAAAGTAAATTTTCTTTTTGAGTTATTTGATTGGCAGAAAAATAGCAATCGTGAATGCTGATTTATTAGTTCAGTTACCTGAATAAGCAAGGTTGAACTTAATACTAGACGTAAGGTTATTTTCTGGCGTTTACTTGTAATTTAGGCAGCATTCAAAAAAAGAAGCTGTCTCGACTTTCGAGACAGCTTCACCCCTAGGAGAACCTTTGGCAAATTTCCTAGGTACTTCAACTACTTCATTAACCTAAAAACTAAAGATCAAAAATATTGAATAAACACTCAAAAAAGCCAAGTAAAATGATTAGAAAATGATTAGAAAATTATTAGAAATTAGAACACAATAATTATCAAAGGTAACCTTTTAATTAACGCCCATACTCTACACAAGTTAGTAAGAGTAAGGGTAAAGGTAGTTGGATACCGGCTAAACAAGTAGATGGGAAAATTTAGGAATTATTTTTTTGTGAGAAAGAATACGGTCACTTGTGTGCCCTGACCCAAAGTTGAATCAATTTCTACCACTCCCTTATGCAGGTCAATGATCCGCTGACTCAAAGACAGGCCGATGCCATGCCCCTTTACTTTGGATGTGTTATTAGACCGATAGAACGGTTGAAAAACATTTTCAAGTTCCTTTTTATCAATACCGGGTCCGTTGTCAAAAATTCTAATTTCCAGTTCACCCTTGGAGCAGATAAGCGAAACGGTGGCACGCTTGTCATCCGAAAATTTGCACGCATTTTCAATCAGGTTTTGAAGGGCTGTTTTTACAAGGTACGGATTTGCCTGCAAATACAGATCTTGTTCATCTACCGGCATAGTGAGGGTGTGAATATCTACTTTGTAGTTTGAGTTAATAGCTTGAACACCCTCGCGTACCTCCCATAAAATCTCATCAATACGTACCGCTGACGTTGGTATATTTATGTTTCTCTGACTCAATGAGGCAAGATCCAACAGGCTATTAGATAATTGATTTAATTCTTTAATGTCACCTAAAACAGACTGAATAATTTCCTTGTATTCAGTTGACGCGCGATCTTTTAACAGAGTAACTTCCAGTTGAGAGGTAATCGTAGTGAGTGGATTCTTTAATTCATGCGAAACATTTGTCACGAAGGTCTTTTGTAGATTGAATGCATTTTCAATTCGGCTCAACAAATGATTGAAAATAATAACAAGCTTTCCAATTTCATCTGGGTTGATATTTTCGTCCAAACGCTGACTGAGGTCAATCGTTGATATACTCTGAACTTCGCTCATTACTTTTTTAATTGGTTTCAAAGCCCTGCCGGAATAAAACCATCCTGCGGCTGCGCCTACACCAATCATTATTAGAACTATAACATAAAGTAATTTCTTTAGGTCTTGCAGCCTTGCGTGACCGTCAAGATCAACGGCTTCTGCTAAAATGACGTACTGCTTGCTTTTGTCTTTGAAGGGAATCCCCACAACCTCAAATTCATTTTTAGAGAACCTTAATTCGCCACTTTGCTTAATTTTTTGAAGCAGGGGAAAGGGCGCATCAAAAAAAATTGTATCGTTGCTGGTGTAAACTTCTTTATTTTGATCATCATAAATAGAAATATTTTCGCGATAAAGAATATCTTTTTTTGAGAGGTCGATTGTCTTTAATAAAGTAGAATCAACTTGCTCAACTTTCAATAGTAGAATGGCTGAAGTAATTGCTTTTTCTTTTAGTCTTTTTTGAAAATCATCTACGTTATGCTGTTTTACCAATATGACCAATATTACAAAAGAGAGGATTAGAATACCGCTCACCAACAACATGAATTGTAATGTAAGCTTAGACCTGATTTGCATGATTGTTCAACTTCAATATATATCCCATGCCAAACTGTGTATGTAAGAGTTTATCGGCAAAGTTCTTATCTATTTTATTCCTTAGATAGCTTACATAGACTTCTACCATGTTAGTACCGGTATCAAAATCTACTTTCCAAATATTAAGCGCCAACTCAGCTTTTGAAATGACTTTGCCCGGATTTCGTAGAAAATATTCTAATAAGGCAAATTCTTTCACCGTTAAAATGATAGGCTGCCCATTGCGTGAAACTACTTTGCGGTTTACATCTAAACTGAGATCCCCTATTTTTAAGATCTGCTCATCTTGTTTGGTCACAGAGTTTCGTTTTAGCAGCGCTTTGATGCGAGCTAATAACTCCTTAAACTCAAAAGGCTTTACCAAATAGTCATCTGCCCCTATGCCAAATCCCGCCACGATTTCCTCTGTTCCTCCAAGGGCCGTAAGTATCAAAATAGGCGTTTCGATACCCGATTTTCGCAATGTCTTGCAAAGTTCACGTCCGTCTAGCTCAGGTAGCATAACATCTGTAACAATAAGCTGATAAGAGTTTTCAAGCGCCTTATGAAGACCAGTTTTGCCATCTGATACCGAATCGACCTCATAGCCATTTTCTTCGAGCCCCTTTTTAACAAACTGGGCTGTCTTCAATTCATCTTCAATGAGCAGAATTTTCATTTGTGGCTATGATTGGTTGATAAGTACGCTAAAAGGTGAAGAATCAATCACTTACAAACTTAGGCTTTGGGCTAGCAATAATAGGCAATCAGAAATTAGAAGTTTATTAAAATCAAGGTTGCAGCGTAGACATAGCTTATTTCTTATCTACCTTCCTGCCATAAAACATGTATCATGGAAATTTATATCGTAATTATTTTTGTTCTAGGTTATTTAGCGATTGCGCTGGAGCATCCCATAAAAATAAATAAAACAGCCACGGCTCTCATCACAGGAGTATTATGCTGGACATTGTTTGCGTTTGATAGCCCCACTTCCTCACTCTTAGAAAGTCATCATTATACATCTTTCGTTCAAGGGTTTAAAAATGCTGGCACCCTAAGTAATTCGGAAATTTATAGGGGATTTATTAAAGCAGAACTTTCGCATACACTAGGGCAAATTTCAGCCATTCTTTTTTTCTTAATGGGCGCCATGACGATTGTAGAATTAGTAGATGCACACCACGGATTTCGATTTGTCACTGATCGTATAAAAACTAAGGATATTCGAAAACTACTATGGATCATTTGCTTTGTCACTTTCTTTCTTTCTGCTATTTTAGATAACCTCACTAGTTCTATTGTAATGGTGTCACTCATCAGGAAATTGATTCCCGATAAGGAAAAGCGACTCTTTTTTGCGGGTATGATCATCATTGCTGCCAATGCCGGTGGAGCGTGGTCGCCAATAGGCGATGTGACCACCACCATGCTATGGATTGGAGGGCAAATTTCATCTTCGGCCATTGTCAAAAATTTGTTTGTCCCGAGTTTGGTATGCCTACTTATTCCATTGGTTTATTTAAGTTTTAGACTGAAGGGAAAGTTACAAGATGATATCCCAAAGACCGATGCGAAGGATACAGTCTATGTAAAGGGCGGGAAAACTATGTTGTTCACTGGAGTGGGTGCGTTGGTTTTTGTACCTATTTTTAAAACGATTACCCATTTGCCACCTTACGTGGGTGTGCTGCTGGGGTTGGGTGTATTGTGGGTAGTCTCAGAACTGATTAACCCCAATCTCGATGAAGCCGAAAAGCAAAAATATTCAGCAGCCAATGCCCTGTCAAGAATTGATGTGTCAAGTGTGCTCTTCTTTTTTGGAATTTTATTGGCCGTAGGTGCTTTGGAGTCAATGCAAACGCTCCATCATTTTGCAGAATATCTTTCCCGCCTGCTTGGTGACAATAGAATTATCATTACCCTCATTGGTCTTGTTTCAGCTATTGTAGATAATGTTCCGATGGTGGCGGCATGTATGGGTATGTATTCATTGGATGCGTACCCGATGGATAGTATGATTTGGGAATATCTTGCCTACTGCGCAGGTACGGGCGGCAGCTTGCTGGTAATAGGTTCCGCAGCAGGAGTAGCTGTTATGGGAATGGAAAAAATGGATTTTATTTGGTACCTAAAGAAAATCAGTTTTTTGGCGTTGATAGGATATGCAGGGGGGGCAATCGTTTATCTTATTTTTTAGGTAACTAAATTTTAGACGGTATGCCTCAGAACGTTAAAAATTTTCAAAACGGGTGAAGTCAAAATTATTGGATCCTGAATTTATTGATTTTAGCGATTCGGTGTTTAGAAATTAATTTGATTGACCCTTCTATTTTCAAAAGGAGGTAATTAGTGCGACAACTCATCTAAATCCTACCATTCCAATGGCCTCCATTTCCCTAACTTTACATCATCAAGAAATACGAAATATCAATTAACTACATAATCAATAAAGCCATGAAAACATTTGAAATAGAAAAGATCTTGGTACCCATTGATTTTTCTGAGGTATCGCTAAATGCATTAGAGACGGCTATTGCCATTAGTAGGAGGCAGCTGGCAACGCTTACACTTATTCACGTCATAGAAAATAACTACATGCTTTTTCCACCCGAGGCCGGAGGCGTTAGCGCAAGTATTTTACCGGATTTGATTAAAAGTGCGAATGATAATATGTATGAGCTAGCCAAGAAAATCCGAATTAAACACGATATAGTTGTCAATCACATTGTCCAAGCAGGGAATCCCGCAGATGAAACGTGTGGATGGGCCATGCAAAAGGAATGCAATTTGATCGTTATGGGAACTCATGGTACTTCGGGATTTCGGGAATTTTTTCTTGGCTCGAACGCTTACCGTGTAGTAAAAAATGCGCCTTGTCCGGTGATGACTATACCGGGCACAAATTGTTGGCTCGATTTTAAGAAAATACTTTTCCCAATTCGGATGGTGCCAAACGCACTCGACAAATATGATGTGATCCGCCCTATCATCCGAAAAAACGGCTCATCGCTTATGATTGTCGGTATTGTAAAAAAGAACGACCCCACAGGCTTTGTTGAAATGAAAGCCATGGTAGATTATGTGCGCGGAAAGATCGCGGATGATGACGTGATCTGCGGGAGCGAAGTCCACCTAACCGAAAATGTGGCACGGCAAGTATTGGACATATCCGAGTTGGAGAAGCCCGATCTGATTGTAATAACGGCAACGCTTGATGAAACACTCCGTGATTTTTTTCTTGGCCCCTATACACAGGATATTGTCAACCATGCGCATTTTCCTGTACTTAGTATTCGTCCCGAGATTACCAAAGATTCGGTACAATCCATCACAGCCGCAATCCGCAATGAGTTTGAAAATAATTTATATCAGCGCCAAGCAGTCACTATCTAAGAAAATCAATGCCGAGCCCCATGCTCTTCGCGCTGATGTATATCAATTAATTTAAAAAACGAACCATGAAAATTGAGATAACACATTTAACAATAAGTGACTACCTGGATCTGAAAGACAGTATGCTCGAAGCGTACACGCAATGGGGTGCTTATTGGCGCGACCATCAAATTGACCGTTTGCTAACATTATTTCCTGAAGGACAGCTCTGCATTAAAGTTGACGGAAAACTGGTAGGCGCAGCACTTTCTCTAATCATTGATAACAAAAGTTTAGGCGATAATCATACGTATAAAGATGCCACAGGCAATTATACCTTTAGCAGTCACAACCCGAATGGGGATGTACTTTATGGAATTGAAATATTTATTCGATCTGAACACCGCGGGCTACGGCTTGGCAGAAGGCTATATGATGCTCGAAAAGAATTATGTGAGAAATTCAACCTTCGTGGAATTATTGCGGGGGCAAGACTTCCTAGCTATGGCGAACACGCAAAAGACCTAACGCCCAAAGAGTATATCGAGAAAGTGAAAAACAAGGAACTCTATGATCCTACCCTTAGCTTTCAGCTAAGCAATAACTTTCACGTTCGCAAAATTTTAAAAGGTTACATGCCTGGCGATGTTGAGTCAATGGAATATGCTGCGCTGATAGAGTGGATTAATATTTATTACGAACCCAAACAGAGCTTGCTGAAGGAAAAGAAAACGGAGGCAAGGCTGGGCTTGGTGCAATGGCAGATGCGCCCGTTTAAAGATTTTGATGCGCTTTGTGAACAAATTGAATTTTTTATTGATTCTGCCTCAGGGTATAAATCTGATTTCATTTTATTTCCAGAGTTTTTCCATGCGCCATTAATGGCTGAGTATAACGACTTGTCTGAAGCCGAGGCGATCCGTGGATTAGCTAAATATACAGAACCACTCAAGCAGAAATTTGCCCAATGGGCTGTTGCTTACAACGCCAACATTATTACGGGCAGCTTTCCAGTTGTGCGCAATGAGAAGTTGTATAATATAGGCTACCTGTGTCATCGCAATGGCACGGTAGAAGAATATCAGAAGCTTCATATCACGCCAAGTGAGCGAGAAGCGTGGGGTCTGGTAGGTGGAGATTCACTCAGAACGTTTGATACCGACTGCGGCAAAATTGGAATCTTGATTTGTTACGATGTAGAGTTTCCTGAGCTGCCGAGGCTATTGGCCGATGATGGAATGGATATACTTTTCGTACCGTTCCTAACGGATACACAAAACGCATATGCGCGAGTAAGGCATTGTGCTCAGGCAAGAGCAATTGAAAATGAATGTTTTGTAGCAATAGCGGGGAGTGTTGGCAATTTGCCGAAGGTCAACAACATGGATATTCAATATGCGCAATCGGGCGTATTCACCCCTTGCGATTTTGCCTTCCCTACCAATGGAGTAAAGAGCGAGGCAACACCCAATACCGAAATGGTTTTGATTGTTGATGTGGACATGAAATTACTCAAAGAACTCAATCACAAAGGTTCGGTAAAGAATTTGAAAGACAGGAGAAAAGATCTTTATCGCCTAGAGTACATTAAGAATAATGAGGTGTTACCTCAATTGAAACGTGCGATGGCATAAAGCGCAAAAGCCACCACAAGAATGCCCTGAAAAATTCAGGGATGGAAAAACAAAAGCCCTAATGAAATGATAACGACAGGAAAAATTGCAGCAGGATTTATGACAGGCACGTTGATTGGCGCCAGCTTGGTTTATTTTTGCCCCAAAAAGGGGCACTAAAACAAGAGCGCTGGTTGCCGATCAAGCAAAGTAAAATAAAGACAAAGCAAGTAAGATGTTTGAAAAGGCCAAGAAACCGCTGGCGGCAACAAATGGGAAACGCGAGGGTTCTGGAGTATAGATGTATTACTAGAAACCCCTTCCAGAGCTACAGGATGTCTTCTTGAAATTTAATAAAGATGGGGTGAGAAAAAATGTCGTTCGGTGGTATTAAAAAATATCTCTTCGTTTGCTTTACTAGGATACCTCTCAGGAACTGTTGCTTTCATCCTTCAAGAAGATTTAAATTACCATTAATGACAATTTGTATGAAACACCTACTAAAGACACTTACTGTACTGATCGTCTCTTCCCTAGCTGGGTCAACGATGTTATTTGCCCAATGCACGGGTTGGAATTGGCCTGACAACAAAGCCAAGGCCGAAGAGCAAGTTGCCATCTTGCAAGATGCTGTCAATGGCAAGAAATACAAGCAAGCGATTAAACCTTTCAATTGGTTATTGGCCAATACGCCCAAGCTCAACACAAGCATTTATATCCATGGCACGACTATCTATGACGCCCTGGCTACGCGAGAAAAAAATGCTGCTATCAAGAAAAAATATTTAGATTCATTGATGATCGTGTACGACCTTCGAATAGCGCGCTGTGGAGAAAATGGAAATGTACTGAACCGAAAGGCACTTGCGAGCTACAAACACTTCATCAACGGGCCGGAAGCAACCAAGGTATTACCTCTTATGGACAGTGCCTTAAAGTACAATGATACTGCCATTATGGAATCAACACTTATTCCCTACATGCAAACAATTGTAATTACTGAAAGTAAATTCAAGACATTGACCCAAGAAGACGTGCTGATGCGATATGAATCTTTGATAAAAATAATTGACGCTAAAATGAGGCAGGCTATAGCTGATCAAAAGGCACAAGCTAGGTTGAAAAAGATAAAGAAGGATGTGGACGAATTACTTTTCAAGGTGGTAAAACCCGATTGTGATTTCGTGCGAAAAAACCTTGCACCCAAATTCATGCAGAACCCAGATGATCTTACCTTAGCCAAGCGAATATTCACTTTTATGCTTCAGGGAAAGTGCACAGAAGATCCACTTTGGCTCAAAGCGAGCGAGGTAATTTTTGTAACCGAAAAGGATTTTGGACTTGGTAAGAATATAGCAGTACGATACTTAGCTAAAAATGAAACGGAGAAGGCAGATCGTTTTTTGAATGAGACACTGGCGATTGCACCTTCCACTAAAGACTCTTCTGAAGTCTATTTTTACAAAGGAATCATCGAAAGTAAAAAATCGAATAAGCCGAAAGCCCGAGAATACTATTTGCTATCTGTAAAGTTGGATGCTACCCGAGTAGAGGCATACGAGCGAATCGGTGATTTATATTATGGCAGCTTTAGTGAGTGCGCTCAGAAGCAAAGGCAAGCTGATGACCGAGCAATTTACTTGGCTGCGTATGATTACTACGCTAGGGCGCGGAATCAAAAGAAAATGGGCTTGGCAAAACAGTCGTTCCCTTCCAAAGAAGAGATTTTCTTATTGAATTATAAAAATGGCGATAAGTTGAAGGTCGGTTGCTGGATTGGCGAAGAGGTGGCATTGAGAACAAGGGATTAATGGTTGCTGTTAATTGATGAAATTCGTCAATATCGTTGTAGTTTCTTCGTAATTTTGCTTGCTAATAAATCGTATTGTCATTTAGCGAAACTATTCTCACTTTGGCTGCCAGGCTAAGCCATTGGCTAAGATGAAAGAACATAAAAAACTAAATCAACTTCATGCCACCGCTATTTGCGGAAACGACATTACATCTTCGTGCCTCTACGTTTCAGCGTTGACGATCGTTTATGCCGGCCAATACGCGTGGGTTGCATTACTGATAGTTGCAGCAGTTCTTTATTTGTTTAGGAACATATATGGCGAAGTGGTTGGTGCATTGCCACTAAATGGTGGAGCTTATAATGTGTTGCTCAATACCACGAGCAAGAGCAACGCATCAGTGGCGGCTTGCCTCACCATTTTATCTTATATGGCTACTGCTGTTATATCAGCATCCGAGGCAATGCATTATTTGCATACGCTTGTGCCTTCATTGCCCGTTATCATTGCTACGGTTGTTCTGCTCACTGTCTTTTTGCTGCTTACTATTTCTGGTATTTCAGAATCGGCCGTAGTAGCTACCGTAATTTTTATCTTTCACTTAAGCTCCATGGTATTGCTGATATTAAGTGGCGTATGGTTTATATTCTTTCATGGTTTAGATGTTGCCATTGCGAATTTTAAAATGCCTTTTACAGGAAGTATTGGTGGTGCTATATTTTTTGGGTTTAGTGCGGCCATGTTGGGCATATCGGGGTTTGAGAGTTCGGCCAATTTTGTGGAAGAACAACAGCCGGGCGTATTTCGTAAAACGCTGCGTAATATGTGGATTGCCGTCACCGTCATTAATCCTTTGATGGCGTTGGTAGCTATTGTGGTTCTATCGCGTGCGGATGTCTTAACTCGTCAAGAAGCTTTGCTTTCACACATTGGTCTGAATACGGGAGGGCAATGGTTAAGTACTGTCATTTCCATTGACGCGGTATTGGTTTTGAGTGGTGCAGTACTCACTTCTTATGTGGGCGTTGGCGGATTGATTAAAAGAATGGCATTGGATAGAATTTTGCCTCAATTCACCCTGAAAGAAAATAATCGCGGTAGTGCCTACCGGATATTAATTATTTTCTTTTTGCTCTGCCTATCTGTACTCTTTGTCACCAGCGGTGATTTAGGGGCGCTGGCGGGTGTTTACACGATTAGTTTTCTGGCGGTGATGATCTACTTTGGCATCGGCAATTTTCTTTTAAAAATGAAGCGAGGCAGTTTGCCCAGACCTGTTTATGCATCACCGTTTGTGGTGGCTATTGCGGTGGCTGCGGTGGTCATAGCTCTTTACGGAAACATTAAGCTGCACCCCGAATACCTGGTAGTCTTTCTTCAATATTTTGTTCCTTCAATTCTAATTATTTTCTTACTGCTCAACCGGAAAGAATTATTAAAAATCGTACTTGTTGTTATTGACAGCTTCTTTGATACCGTAACGGATTTTGCCAAGCTGAGTAAGATACACGCCACGCGATTAATGAATAGGCTTAGTAATCAACAGTTCATTTATTTTTCTAAAGCTAACTCTATTGCTGAACTAAATAAGGTAATGATGTATGTGCAAGAAAATGAAGCTACCAATAAGTTAAAGATCGTTACTGTGTTGAAAGAAGATCAAAATGTTTCAGCTGACTTTCTGAAAGACTTGGAAGTATTGGATAGAGCTTACCCAGAAATTAAAATAGAATTTATTGAGCTGCATGGCACTTTTAACCCTGAGCTTATTAAAAAGCTAAGTGAAGAGTGGAAAATTCCTATCAATTTTATGTTTATTGCTTCGCCAGGTGATAAGTTTCCCTATGAAGTCTCAGAGTTGGGTGGGGTGAGATTGATTATTTGATTTCCTGCTGACAAATCAATTATTTCTGTGTCTCTTCAGGGCTCGCATACTCTTCCTTCGGATCGGGTAAAACCCGTACAGCAGAATTCTGTAATGAAATGATAGACGATGCAGAGTATAAGCCCATCCAATTCCCTGAATAAGTATAATCCATTAGCGTGAGCTTGACCACTCCGTTAATTGATAGTTCTATATAGTGGCCATAGCGGATCAACCGGAAATCAAATGATCTATCTTCGTTGATCGAAATAACATTGGATTGGAGGTTGTTAAAAATAAAATTCTGTTTGTTGTTCAGTGGATTGAAGCCCCAGGATCGGATTTGAGCTATGCCGTTAGCCACGTCAAAGGAAATAAAATAGCCATTCCCTTCTTCGTCCATGTCTGTCACCATTCCCAATTTTCCCATTCCTTCCACGGTTAATAATCCTTCCCAAATGAAACCTGCCGATGGTTTCTGAAAACAAAAAACCTCATAGCCGCTTTTTGATCCGCACGACCACTTAGTGGGTTCAATAGTAGAGGAGGCAGTTGGATTTGAAAAGAGATGAATTACTTGCCTGATTTCCTTCTGCTGGATTGTTCTTTCCACCATTTGATCCCACCGATAATAGCTTTTCAATAATAATCTTCCGTTTTCATCGGTCGCCAATTCCTTTGGTGGTGGAAGCACCCGTAACGAGTCAATCTTTCCGTAGGTATAGAAAAAATTGAAGACTAAAAGGTGATCACCGTCTCTCTCAGTGCGAGCCGCATAATTCCCTTGCGGCAACAAAACATCATCATGAAAGGAATGGTACTCACCTAAAAAATCGGGTGCAAACCAATAGCGTACTTTTATATCTTCACGGATGGAGCCTATAATATAGTGCCGGCCACCTAATTCAAACACACACGGACATTCAATATCATCATAGACCATCGGACATAGAAGTGGTGGCATTCTTTCGATGACATCATTAGTAATCTTAATCAACCCCACACATCCTCTCCGGCTCACCGGTCCTGTAACAGTTCTGGCACAAACCAACAAGTAAACTTCGTTGTTGTATTCATACCGAAAGGGATCTCGAAAGCTCAGCCATTTCCTTGGATTGGTGTTGGCTGCTTCATAAAAGACGCCTTTTGGTTCAATAGGAAAAATATCCTTTTTATTTTTCTTCCAGTCAACAAGATTTTTCGATTCCGCAAGCCCCACTCGCGAAACAATTCCGCGATCTCTACGCTGAAGTCCAGTATAATACATTTCAAATTTTCCACTCACTTCGCATACGTGCATGGTCCAGAGCATATCGTCATCCCATTCACCTGGGTTGCCTACAAACAACGCATTATTTACACGCTGCCACGAAAGCCCATCCGTTGAAACAGCATGGGCTATATAGTCATGATTGGGTATAATAAGGTGGAATAAATGGTAAACGCCATTGTGGATAATCACAGTAATGTCACCAATTTCCCAATCGCTGAAACCTGAGCCAGAATACATGTTTTCTAAATATTAGTTTTTGATTAGAATTTATTGATGGTAAGCCCCTTTGCGGTGGATATCGGTATTTTTACTACACGTGAATATAATACAAAAATTATGACAGGGTACTACATTCAGTTGTTCAGTCCACATGGCCTCGTCCGATTCCTTGATCCTGAAATAGGGCGAGATAAAGACACAGGGGGGCAAGTTAAGTATGTTCTTGAATTACTGGAAAATCTTTCGCTACATCCGCTGGTTCGAAAAGTCGATTTGTTCACAAGAAGAGTAACCGGCAAGAAAGTATCAATTGCTTATGAGAAGGAAATCGAAATAGTTAATGACAAAGCACGGATTATTCGAATGACGTGTGGGGGTACAGCCTACCGACAGAAGGAATTATTGTGGGATTATTTGGACGAGTTCGTTGATAAAACAATACGATTTATCAAAGGAGAAAATGATTTTCCAGATGTAGTACATGGGCACTATGCAGATGGTATCTACATTGCCGATCAGCTAAGTGAAGTTTTTGGAATTCCTTTTATTGCAACCGGACATTCTCTTGGACGTAATAAAAGAAGCATCCTACTTCAAGCAGGACTAACTCAGGATAAGATTGATGAAAAATTCAACATGAGTAAAAGGATCGTAGTAGAGGAAAATATGCTACAAAGTGCAGATGCTATAGTGGTGAGTACTCAACATGAAATTGATACTCAATATGGGCTTTACGAAAATCGGAATGTTGGAAGGTATGAATTGATCCCTCCTGGCGTTAATACTGATTTATTTTTTCCCTTCTATCGGCTGGATATGCCCTCGTTTAAAATGACGATCGAACAGGAGCAGGCATTATATAGGGTAAATTCTGAAATTGAGCGTTTTCTGTTTAATCCCAATAAACCTTTGATCCTTTCTATTGGCCGTGCGGACAAGCGCAAAAATTTTGAAATGATTATTCAAGCTTATGGCAAGGATAAAGAGCTTCAGGCTATGGCTAACCTTGCCATTTTCGCAGGAGTAAGAAAGGACATTACTAAAATGCCGGAAGATGAACAGGAATTATTAACCAATCTTTTACTATTGTTGGATAAATATGATCTGTATGGAAAAATGGCCATCCCCAAAAAAAATGACCCAAGGTTGGAAGTTCCAGAAATCTATCGGATAGCAGCTCGAAAAAAGGGAGTATTTGTAAATGCAACCCCGGGAGAAAATTTTGGACTGACTTTGGTGGAGGCTGCAGCCTGTGGGCTTCCCGTAGTGGCGTCTCCCAGCGGAGGGCCAAAGGAGATTTTACAAAATTGTGAAAACGGGTTATTAGTAGATGTTGAAGATACTGACGCCATCGCAACTGCATTAAAAAAACTTATTGCCGATCAATTACTTTGGGAAAAGTATTCCTCCAATGGAATTACGTCAGCCAGTCATCTGTATTCATGGGCAACGCACACCGATCGGTATGTCGGCATCATTCAAAAATTAATTCAGGAAAAGAATCCAGATAAATTTCCCTATTCACGAAGGTCAGCCTACGGAAAAAAGATGATGAGTAAAAGCCATCTCATCATGGTAGATATTGATGGAACATTAGTAGAAGGAAACGATACGCAAGGCTTAAACGAATTGAAGCAATGGATTGCCGAATATAAAGATTCGATTTTATTTGGTGTTGCCAGCGGACGCAATCGGGAAATTACGTTGGAGGCTTTTACACTTTATGATCTTCCTACACCGGACGTATTGATTTGCTCTGCAGGTTCTGAAATTTATTACACTGAAAGGTTCATCCCAGATAATGGATACAAAGACCACATTGATTTTGAATGGAAAAGAGAGGAATTAGAAAAACAATTAAACGGGTTTTCTGGGCTTCGACTTCAAGAGCCCGCGGCACAATGGCCTTTTAAATTGAGCTATTACGTGGATGCTACATTTGATGAGAAGGCGATGACCGATCTTCACGTCTTTTTGAATCATCATAAGCAGCGAGTAAAAGTTTTATTAACCGAGAATCGTTACTTGGATATACTTCCATTTAGGGCTAGCAAGGGAGGTGCTATTCGGTACCTTAGTTCGAAATGGAAGATTCCTTTGAATCAAATCATAACGGCAGGCAACAGTGGCAATGACATTGATATGCTAAAAGGAAAAATAAAGGGAATAGTGGTGGCCAATTATAGTCGAGAGATGGAAGCACTGCGAGAAATAAAGTCAATCTATTTTTCTGAGCAGCCTTTATCAAAAGGAGTATTGGAAGGCATTAAACACCACCTCGCTTCAAGTCAATAGAATATACCAAATTAAAGGAGGATTTTAGCTAGAGGAGCGATAGATGGTAGATTCTATAAATCCTTGATAAAACAATTTCGATTTAATTTTTTGTACACCGTTACTCATAAGCAAGCCATTCCAATCGGGTAGCTTAGTAGCGGGAATTCCGCAAACTATTCTAAAAAATAAATACATTGCTTTTAGCAGCATTGCTTGCCACCATTTACTTCCATCAACAAAATCGGTTGCCAGCCATTTAGAATTCAGCTTCAGAGAGTTCTTTATTTTTTTAATAACTAAATTTAGTTTTTCAATTGGAAAAAGATCTAAGTAGAAATTTGTGATTACTGCGTCAAACCGTATCTCGGTGGGGATATCGTCCTCCGTGCCATGAATGAGTTGAACGCTTGATGAGGTATGGATTTTTTGAGTGGTCAACTCAATCATCTTGGCAGAAGCTTCTAGATACCATACTTTACAATTGGGTTTTGCTAACAATAAGTACGAAAGTAACCAACCTGTACCACCTCCTAAAATCAAAACATTGGCATCCTCTTTTATCTCGTTGATAAAATGACTCTGTGCCTTCTGGATGGCTTTGCCGTAGACAACCTTCGCGAGAGCATCGTACCACGGGGCGATAGCATCAAAGCTGTTCAATTTTGATGAAGTGAATTTCAACGAACTGATCTTTTAAATAACATCCTCAATGCGTTCTTTGGGATTTTGTTTGTTCAGCAGCAAGCCGAGGGTCATCATTAATCCGGTAAAGACAATTACGATAAACAGAACCCCTTCGCTTAAGCTTTGTAATTTTTGATCTTCGGGTATGCTATAAAAAAGAAGAATAGTGATAAGCCCGCGTGGCGCAATGAGTGTAAGGGGCGCAGAGTTGATTTTTAAGAAATAGTGTAAAAAAACAAACCGAAGCAACAACGTGATAGCGATGATTGCAGCACCTATCAACAATACCTCCTGGCTTGCCAAAAGTGATAAGTTGATAGAGTATCCAAATAGCAGAAAGAAAAAGGTGCGGATGATGAAAGCGGTTTCAACCGTCATGAGCTTTAGTTCTTTACTTACATCTTTTAATTTTTCCAGCGATAGATATTTTCCTATCAATGGATGATAAAAATGACCAAAGTTATTTAAGACCAATCCAAAGCAAAGAACTAAAATTAATGAAGGAAGGTGAAAGTATTTAGCAATCGAGTAAGTGAGAATTAAAATTGCAAAAGTCAAGAAGAACCTAACATGTGAGGTAGAATGGTTGAGCAAGAAAATTAATGCAATTGTACTTACTATTGAAATAGCGACAATGGCAATCAAATCCCCTCCAAATTCAAAGGCAGCGCCTAAGCCAGAGGGATGATCCATTACAACGTAATTGAAGAAGACAATACCTAGGATGTCGGAAAAGGTACTTTCGTATATGACAAATTCTCTTTTCTCTTCATCCATATTGCTTACGCTGGGTATTGCAATGGCACTACTGATTACCGAAAGGGGGATTGCGTGTACCAGTGCTTGGTTGAAATTGGTATGGTAATATTGTGCAAATATGAAGGCAATACATACTGAGGTAAAAGCCAATAAAATTAACGCGGAAAAAAATGCCCTTCCAATTAAGCGAAGCTTCTTTCGTTGTATGGTTAAATCGAGTGACGCTTCCAAAACAATAAAGATCAAACCTGTAATGCCTAAAATTTCCAATAATGTTTTGGTGGGCGGCAATTCAAATCCAAAATAGATTGCAGCAAATTTTAACCCGATACCAGATCCGATAAGCAGAAGCACCGAGGGGATGCGGAGAATAGCCGACAAGTAGTTAAATAAATATGACAATACTACCAGAATGCTTAATATGATTAGAATAGAATATGCGTTAAGAGTCATAGTTTACAATCTAAATAGTAATATCTGAAAATACTAGTAGTATTAGTTTAAAACATTAATTTGCTAGCGTAATTTGTGTTACATTGGTTTAATGTTATAAAATGAAAAAGATATTGGACGTAATGTTTGTAAATGAAAAGATCCTTAATTGTACTACTTTATAAGTCACCAAGAGCGGGGCTCAGTTGGATTCATGAAAGCCTATCTAACAAACAGTTTTTAATACTAAGCGCGGTGGTAGTTGGTTTATGGGCCGGGCTCACTGCTGTGATTTTAAAAGTTTCTGTTCATTATTTGCAATCTGTTTTGCAATCATTCGGTCGCCAATATAGTTGGATATATTTTGCCGCTCCCGCAATCGGAATATTAGCCACATTGATATTTGTAAAAGTATTTTTAGCCGGAAAAATTGTTCGAGGCACATCTCATGTGCTATTAGCTATCGCAAAAAAATCTTCTAAACTTCCTCGCAGTGAAATTTTTAGCCACGTGGCTACCAGCGCGCTTACGGTTGGTATGGGAGGATCCGCAGGGTTGGAGTCTCCCATTGTTCAGACAGGCTCTGCAATTGGTTCGGTTTTTTCTTCCCTTTTTCCAATAAATTATCGGGATAGAACCCTGCTACTCGCTTGCGGTGCAGCTGCCGGAATTGCAACGGCCTTCAATGCACCTATTGCGGGCGTTTTGTTTGCGTTGGAAGTTTTGCTGGTGGATATCAACATTTCCGCATTTATACCGCTACTTATTGCGGGGGCAACCGGGGCACTTTGCTCTAAAATTATTTTAGATGAAGATATTTTACTTTCGTTTAAAAACATCAGTGAATTTAATTATTACAATGTTCCGTTCTATATTCTCTTAGGCGGAGTCTGTGGTTTGGTTTCAGTTTACTACATCAAAGTATTCTTACGAATAGAGGGTTATTTTAAAAGTATTTTTCGATCGACTGCCACCCGTTTTTTAATGGGGTGTATTTTGTTGGGAGTTTTAATTCTTGTTTTTCCAGCTTTATTTGGTGAAGGCTATTCTGCAGTAAAATCTTTAGCAGTCTCAAAGCCAACAGATCTTTTTGATGGAAGTCCATTACAGCAAATTTTGTCTTCGGGAACGATCGCTATTGGAGTAGCGGTGCTGTTGGTTGGATTGATTAAAGTATTTGCTGTTGTTTTTACCCTTGGTGCGGGCGGCAATGGCGGTAATTTCGCTCCCGCTTTGTTAGTCGGCTCTTGTCTAGGATTTTCGTTCGCCTATTTAATAAATGCCACAGGATTGATTCATTTGCCAATCTCCAATTTTTGTTTAGTGGCAATGGCTGGAGTGCTTACCGGAATTTTCCATTCACCTTTGACAGCAATATTCTTAATAGCAGAGATTACTGGTGGATATGAATTAATTATTCCGCTTATGATTGTATCTGCGTTAAGTACGGCTGTATCTAAATATTTAAGTCCTTTATCTTTAGACGAGGCCAAATTACAAGAAGAATCTCAATTAGTTAGTTGGAATAAGGATAACCATTTGCTTTCTGAACTTAGTCTAGCGGAGTTAATTGAGAAGGATTTTGTCGCTGTTAAAATTGACTCAACACTTCGTACGCTAGTTGCGGCAGTGGCTAAATCAAAACGAACTATTTTTCCGGTACTTGGTCAAGACGAAACTTTGGTTGGAATTATTTCCTTAGACAACATTCGTGAAATTATGTTTGATAGTACTAAATACGATTTGGTTAAGGTTGATTCGTTAATGCAAAAACCAGTGGTAACTATTGAGATTAGCAGCGACATGAGTGCGATTATGGAGCAATTTGACAAAACCGGAATTTGGAATATCCCTGTTTTGCGTCATGGTAAATACATTGGGTTTATTTCAAAGTCTAGATTACTTTCATCCTACCGAGATAGATTGAAAGAGGATTAGTTTATAGCAGAAAAAAGAGGTTGCCTTTTTGATAGGGCAACCTCTTCAAATAGAAAATTCTAAGTTAAGCTTTCGCAGTCTTTACTTCTCCCTTCGCAGTCTTCACTTCTGCTTTCGCGCCTTCGGTTACATTTTTATCCAGATCCAATACAATTGGTGCTGCAATAAAGATAGAGGAATAGGTACCGATGCCGATACCGATCAGCAACGCAAAAGAGAATCCTCTCAACACTTCTCCACCAAAGATCAACAACACAGCTACCACAATTAAGGTGGTACCGGACGTGATCAACGTTCTGCCCAATGTGCTATTGATAGCATCATTGAAAATTCTGTGTCTGTCATGGCTCGATCCGAATGCAATGAACTCGCGAATACGGTCGAAGATAATTACCGTATCGTTGATCGAGTAGCCAATTACTGTCAGCAGCGCGGCCACAAAAACTTGATCAACCTCAAAAGAGACACCAAACAATCCTAAAATTGCAAAAGACGCGAAAACAAATAGTGAATCGTGAAGTATAGCAACAATAGCACCTGCACTATATTGCCATTTTCGGAATCGTACCAAGATGTAGAGGAAGATGGCGATGATGGAAAATAATCCCGCTTCTAGTGCCGAACCTTTAATATCATCAGCAATGGTAGCACCCACTTTCGAAGAAGAGGAGATGGTAAAGTGTGTATCATCTATCTGCGTATCGTTTTCAGAGTACTGCAAGCCACTGAATTTGTTCACCCCATCGATCAATGCAGCCTTGACTTTATCGTCTGCGTTATCTGATTCGTCATCTACCAAATACGAAGTGGTAACTTTCATAACTTTATCACTGCCAAAGCTCTTTACTTCTGTACCCGCATTTTCAAAGCTTTTTGTCAACGCCACTTTTATATCAGTGGCCATTATTGATTTATTGAATGAAACGATGTAAGAACGACCCCCTTTAAAGTCGACCCCTAAGTTGAGCCCGCGTACGGCAACGAGCGCAAGACCAACTATAATAAATGCAGTAGAAAAGATATAGGCGATTTTACGATTACCTATAAAGTTAAAATGCTTGCGCTCTTTCACTACACCGCCCAATCTGGATTGGAAAGTAATTTTTGAGTCATCGCCTTTGCGCGTCAACCATTCGATGAAAACACGCGAAATGTAAACTGCTGAGAAAAAGGAAGTCGCAATACCGATCATCAATACGATGGCAAAGCCTTTCAACGGCCCTTGACCCAGTATAAACAAAAACATTGCTGTCAGAAATGTAGTAATGTTTGAGTCAAAAATAGAGGAGAATGCCCGTTCATATCCTTTCTTAATGGCGTCCACTAATTTTCGCCCTTGCTGCAATTCTTCTTTGATGCGTTCGTAAATCAACACGTTGGCATCCACCGCCATACCCATTGTGAGCACAATACCCGCCATACCCGGTAAGGTGAGTGCCGCATTAAACTGAGCCAGGATTCCGAGTATGAAGAAGATGTTAAAGAGCAGCGCCAAGTTGGCAACCCAGCCACCTGTAGAATAGTATGCGACCATGAAAATGATAACAATGCCTAAACCACACGCCATCGAAAACAAGCCTTGGTTTTGTGCCACCTTACCAAGTGAAGGTCCTACAATGGCTTCTTCTACGATGCGAGTTGGTGCAGGCAATGAACCGGCCTTCAACACGTTCGCCAAATCTTTTGCTTCTTCGTTGGTAAATGAGCCGCTGATTTGTGAATTTCCGTTGGGGATTTCTCCGTTTACAGAAGGTGCAGTATAAACGAAGTTATCTAACACAATTGCGATTCTTCCTTGTGGTTGTTTGGCGGCCGCGGCAGCGGTCACTTTCGCCCAAGTTTTTGATCCCGCTGCATTCATTGTCATACTGACGGCTGGGCGCGCAAATTCATCAAAGTCTAAGCGAGCATCGTTGATGACTTCGCCAGTTAAAAGGGGTTTTCCGTTCCTTCCAACATTCACAAAATTCAATTGAATATCCTCTATACCTGGAGTAACCTCGGGATTTGATTTAACATCCCAGAATAATCCAATCGTGCGAGGCAACAACGCACGTATCTCTGAACGTTTAAAAATCGCGTTGATCGTGGCAGTGTCTTTCAACTGATAATAGAAAGGGATGCTTTGGCTACTTAACGCAAACAAGGGAGAAGAGGTAGCTGAACGAAGTGAATCCAACGCATTGCCAGTGCTGTCTTTTGCTACCGTGCTCAATGCTTTTTCCAGTGCAGATTTTACCGTATCAGCTTTTGCTTCTTGCACGGTTGATTTGGTAACGTCTGGCGTAATGGTTGAAATGGTTGCGGCTTTTTTCTCATTTTGCTCTTTTAACAGCAACTGATTGATGGCGCCCAAGGCTTGGCTTACCTGCGGATCGTATGGTTCAATGATTTCCCAAAACTCAAGACGTGCTACGCCTTGCAACAATTTGCGCACGCGCTGAGGGTTATCTGCTCCGGGGATTTCAATTTGAATACGGCCAGTGCCTTGTAAGCGCTGAATGTTGGGCTGTGATGTTCCGAATTGATCAATACGTGTTTTTAGAATAGTGAACGAACGGTCAATGGCGCTTTCAATTTCCGTATTCAAAAACGTCATCACATCGGCATCGCTGTCAGAAAGTTTCACACGATCTTTGTTGGCCGCTGATGTAAACAACGAAGCCATTGTCTTGTCTGGATTTGCCTCTTTGAATGCCTTAAAAAACAAATCGGCAAAATTGTCTTTGCTAGTCTTTTGTAGTTCTCTTGCTTTTTGCAGAGCCGCCACAAACGTAGGATCTTGATTATTGCCGCTCAGCCCGCGGATGATATCAATCGGTGAGATTTCTAACACCACGTGCATCCCTCCTTGTAAGTCAAGGCCACGGCTCAATTCACTTTCTTTTATTTCTTTGTAAGTGTATTCTGCGCCAAACAAATTATAAACTGTCTTATTCCATAGCGAATCCAGATACTCTTGCTTTTTGGTTAGGTTCAATGAGCCATTCTTATCGGTGGCTTGGTCAATTGCATCTTGCGAAATTTTTGTAGACACAAATGTGAACGACAAATAATAGAGGCAAAGTGCGGTGATTAAAATGGTGAGTACAATAACGACTCCTTTGTTACGCATAAATAAATAATTTTAAAAAGTTGAATAATGAAAGTTGAAGGAGACCCAAGCGAAAGAGCTTTGAGGCCGAGAATTTAGCTAGGAATTACAGAAAATGTGTTAAGGCGCGTTGGGCGCAATGATGACTCTGAACAGCGTCTTAAAGAAAGAAACGAAAACTTTTTTTATCGTAGGAGTTGACGCTTTTGGCTTTTCAAGTCCAGCTATTTTTTCTGCTATGCTTGGCGTGTTGGGGTTGATGGCTAGTGTATTTCCATGGGGAACCATCTCAGAGGGGGCGCTAATGGTCACTTGACCGGAACCCTTCTCCGCTGTTTTTTCGGAGGTTGCTTTCTTTTGGTGAGTCTCAACTGGTTGGTAAAAAGATTGGGTAAGCACAATAACAACTACAGACACAATGCCCGCAATCATTAGAAACCCTCTTTTTAGTGCTTTATCAGTCATTTTTTTCTTGAAGCGAGGCAAAAGTATCAATTAGAAATCAATTTGCAAGGATCGGCAACTTTGATTTTAAGTAGATGTATAGCACGTCCAAGGCACGTTTGAAGTGGCTGTTGTTAGGGATTACCAAGTCGGCATGGTGTTTTAAGGGCTCAATTTGCTTTTCGAAGATGGGCATCACATGGTATTGGTAACGATAAAGTACGTCATCCAAATCATAGCCTCGTTCTACTTGGTCGCGTTTGATTCTCCTACCTAGCTTCACATGGTCTTTCGCCTCGATGAAAATCTTCAAATCAATTTCTTTTGCGATTTCTTCAAAGTATTGAATGAAAAGTCCTTCCACGATAATGATCGGAGCTGTTTTGAACTCCAACATTTGCGGCTCAGCCAATGGGTTATTAAATGTGTATTCTTTCTTGACTACATTTTGTCCCGCTTTCAATTTTAACAGGTCAGAAAGAAAGGCTTCTTGATCAATCGAGACAGGCAAATCAAAATTTTTGACACCATTTTCATCAATGGGCTGCTGATCGCGGGGCTTGTAATAATTGTCTTGCGAGATCAGACAAATTTCTTCTGGTTTGAAAAGATCGGATAACCCTTGCAAGAAAAAAGTTTTTCCAGAGCCGCTGCCGCCTGTAATGCCGATGGTGAATGGTTTAGTCATGCAAAAGAAATTCAGGCTCAAAATTACACTATTTACGAATTTATTAAGGTTTCTGTAATTGATGTTTTAGTGGTAATTTTATTTGAGGTTTAGACAAATTGACTTCCAAAACAGTTTATTATGAAAACAGACGTAGTTGAAATCAATGAGAAAAAAACAGCAGAAACACCTGTTTTCAAGGGAGGGTGCCGACTGAAACATTGTTTGAATAAGTGTTGAAGAGTTTCTTTTAGATTTTCCGTCTGTCACCAAAGAGTAAGTAAATAAGGTTCTTGAAATTGCCTCCACTCTAATGTCGTCCAAAGATGTTAAGAAGTTGTATGAAACTGCTGCTTGACGAAAATTTGCCGACCCAATTAAAAAATGATTTTTTGGAATTCGAAGTGTTTCCAAATCGAGACAAGGCGTAGTTAGGAAAAGAGAATGGGGAATTTTTGAAATTAATGATCGATGATGGATTTTAAGTATTTATAACTTCTTAGCTTGAAGATTTAAGCCGACCAATGTAATGAAAACATTAAATTTAAATCTGCCTGATTCCTTCGAATTAGATGAAAAGGAGATATTAATGGTACTTGGTTTTCAATTGTACGAGAAAGGTAAGTTATCTCTGGGACAGGGCGCTGATTTAGCCGGTGTTTCAAAAAGATATTTTGCGGAAAGACTTGCAGATTATGGGCTGTCAATTTTCAATTATCCCGTTAATGACTTATCAAAAGATGTAAGGAATGCATGAGGAATTAGAATTGAGAACACTAGAAGAGGCTGGAGAACAATGAAAGAATTCAAGTCAATATTATCGGCTTATAAAAAAGTTGACCTCACTCAACGCAAAGTTGCCTTGGCTACGGTGGTGAAAGTAAGAGGTTCTTCGTATCGTAGCCCGGGAGCGCGGATGTTGATTACCGATGATGGCAAATGGACAGGATCTATCAGTGGCGGTTGCTTGGAAGGAGATGCGTTGCGCAAAGCTAGGCAAGTGATGATTGAGATGAAACCATTGACCGTAACATACGATACGCGTGAAGAGAGCAATCAAAATTTAGGCATTGGACTCGGTTGCAATGGGGTGATTGACGTGTTAATCGAACCGATTTTAGAATTGAGCAATCCGATACAGTTGTTTGAAAAATTTGTTTCCTCGCAGCAACCCGTAGCCATGGCTACTATTTTCAGGGGTAAAGGAACAGGTGAGAAATTAGTATTGAATGCGGATGCATTAGCACTTCAGAATTTTTCTGATTCCGATTTATCCAGCCTTGTTAGACAAGACTTGCTTTCTGTCTTTCAAGAAAAAAAATCAGAGGCTAAAGTTTATACACACAAAGGCGAGGAGGTTGAAATATTTACCGAGCTGATTCAGCCAACCGTTTCACTTCTGATTTTCGGTGGCGGCTTTGATGCACGGCCTGTAAGCCAGTTGGCGAAATTGCTGGGGTGGGAGGTGCAAGTGACCGATGAGTGCGTGGCTCACATAGCGCCCATTTTTTTTCCACAAGCCGATAAACTATCGCTTTGCCAGCGCGAATTCATTGATCGTGATTTTAACATTACACCCTATACTGCTTGTGTGTTGATGTCGCATAATTACGAATATGACCGCGATGTGTTAAAAAAAATAGTGAACAGCCAGGCGCCTTACATTGGAATACTCGGTCCGCGGAAACGGTTCGATAAGATGTTGGAAGAATTTAGAAAGGAAGGTATTGAATTAACTTCCGAACAGTTGCATCGCATCCATTCGCCCATCGGGTTAGATATTGGTGCAGAAGCCCCTGACGAAATTG
>Ga0209490_10000566_pt1 | contig 36921 bp, 35 predicted proteins | sample MAT06_FD_187209 | JGI IMG/M metagenome (GOLD analysis project Ga0209490, IMG submission 187209) | Freshwater microbial communities from Lake Fryxell liftoff mats and glacier meltwater in Antarctica - MAT-06 (SPAdes) (version 2) | ecosystem: Environmental > Aquatic > Freshwater > Ice > Liftoff...
ATGGCCCACCCCCCACACCCCCCACCCCCCGCACCGCACCGATATTCGGTTGTGTGGCCGAACCGGGCACCGCGACCTCCACCACAGGAGTTCGGGTTGATTGGGTGAACGTAGCGGTGTGAATCTCGCTTGCCCAAACGACAAAGCGGCACGGTTGGGGAACCGTGCCGCTTCAGTGATCGAGTTGTCGGGTTCGGGTGTCTACGCGCAGCCGGCAAAGTACGCCGCGAGGAAGTCGAAGATGTCCTGGACAGAGATCGCGCCGGACGTGTTGAAGTCGGCACGCGGGTCGTGTGAAAAATATCCGGCGAGGAAGTCGAAGATGTCCTGCACGCTAAGCGCGCCGGAGTTGTTGAAGTCGGCGCGGCAGATCGTCTGGCACTCGTCCGGGGTGCCGTCTTCGTTATAGTCAGCGCTCGCGCCGGAGATGACATCGATGAGGTCGTCCTCGCCATTGCCGTTGCAGTCTGTGCCCGAGAGCGGGAACTCCTCGATCGGTGGATTGAAAGAGCACGGAACGCCCGACGTGTTCAGCCCCGCTCCCGGGACGATGCACTGCGAATCGCACGGCGCGCCCGCGGGGCCGACGCTCAACACGATCTGCGATGCCGGTATGGTCGCGGGGCAACGTACCTGGACATAGAACACGCCGGGGAACCTGGTTGACGTCCATTCCCGCGCCACGACGTGCCCGTTGCTTGGAACACCCGGCAAGGGGCACCTGGCCTGAATGCTCGCCGCAAAGCTCGCGGCAAGCTGATTCCGGCTCACAGTCGTGTTGGAGTTCACAGGCACACCGGGAACGTTCAGGTTCTGAACACTCATGCAGCACGGCTTGCTCAGGCACCAGCCCCAGGCCGTGTTGTTCGAGGGCCCCACGACCTGGAACGCCCGTGTCATCCAGACCCCGGTGGGCGGTATCTGTTGCGGGCACGTTCCCCCGCCTGGATTAGGCCCAACAATGTTGAGCCGTCCGCACACGTAGTTGCCGTTGATCGGCGAGCCGACACGGATGAAGTAGTTGGTGTTCGCGATGGCGACAAACTGAAGGAACGACTGCACCGGTCCGAGGCACCCCGGCACCGGACCGCCGCCCGGGAAGCACGGCGCGGCCGGGTCGTCGTTGAACGCCCGCAGCGTGAGCGGTCCGCACGCGGTCGCCCCTGGCCGTGCCCGCTCCCGCGACACGGATGTAGCACGACTGGCACGCGACGGCGGTAAACGACACAAGGGACTGGAGCCCACAGAAGTTGTCGTTGCACGCGAGCTCGACGCCGCCAGAGGCGGGGCAACCGTTGTACACGCTGAGTACCGTGTCATAGGCCGGCCCACACAGCCCCGGCTCGCAGAGGTTGATGGTGTAGTTTCCCGGACAGGCCGGAGAAAAAACATACCACACATCCAGATTGCCCGGAAAGCACACACCCGGGTCCGAGGCGGTGGCGCACCATGTGGCTCCGAAGACGTCCCGCCCGGGGACGATTGGTATGGCACCGGAACAGAGATCGTTGGGCATCGCGGCCGGAGTAAACGTGAGATTTATCGTTCCACTGCCGGTATTGTTCGCGGCCCCGCCGAGCCGGATCCGGAATGATCGGCCCCCTTCGGCGTAAAACCGCACCGATGCAAACCCCGATAGGGTTGGGCAGTTCGGATTGTAAACCGTGTCGCGGCTGCACGTCATCAGACCGACCCCAGGGCAGCCGTCGCAGTAGATCCCGATTGATGGCTGGAAGTTGCAGACCTCGCTCGCACTCACGATGACATTGGCGCAGACGCCCGTCGGCGGCACGAATGTGTACCAGATGTCATTAAACCCCGGGCAGTCCGTGGGGCCGTCGGTCGTGGCGCCGCAGGTCGAGAAAGGTTGGTTGGCGATCGGAGCGGTGAGCGGGATTGCCGCGGCGCAGGCGTTGTTCGACGGCACGCAGTTGGGCTGCGTGAGGAGCACGAAGAACGGGTTCGGCGTGCACGAGCCACCGCACCACGCGAGGCGGATGTAGTACGGCTGGCCCGGGGTCGGCATAAATGTCAGCCACGAACCCGGCGGACATGGGCCTCCGGGCCCGCTCATATTGCACGCGACTTGGTTGGCGGCTGTGCCTGGACAATCGGTGTGGACAGACACCGTAACTCCCGTCGGGCTGCACGCGGCGACGGTGATGGGGCACGGGCAGCAGGGATTAACGCAGTACCACACGTCGCCGCCTCCGGCGAAACAGCAGATATCTTCGAAGGTGTCGCAGGACGAGGATCCGTCGATGGTTGCCCCCGCCGGAGTCACCAGCCGTTCCTCGTTCACGCCGATGGAAGAGCAAATAAACAGGAGTCGTTCGCGGGCTGGGCGCTTGCGCTGCGAACAGCACCAAGCCCCAGCAGCACGCTGGCGAGAACGCTCGCGATGGTTTGTATAAACGACAAATGCACACTATGCAGACGCTGCATGGCCTGGTTCCTTCCCAAGTAGTCATTCCCAACGAACTGGGTCAGGGTCACCCCGGGTCCCCCAGAAATACCAGCATATTTGAACGATCCAAAGCCTTTTGCCGAACAAGCATTGTGCATAAGTGAACCTGGTTTCCAAAGTGGGATGTCCGGAAGTACCTGCAATCCACTTGCACGTTCTCGCATTTCGCGTCAGGGGGGATTCAGTATCTCTTCAGCCGCCTGCAACCAAACATTGACCGAGTGGCGCGAACGGGGTGAGGCGGGTACAACTGTGGCGTGGGCAAGGACGCCGGTCAACAAGCCGAGATTCGAGCGATCGTGGACGCGGCGCTGCGCGGCGTCTTGACCGAAGCGTTGGCGCGGCGGGCGTTGGCTCTGGGCGGGGACGCGGCGCTGACCGTCATGCTCGCGGCCAACAGGCACATCGCCGAGCAGGCGCGGCATCTGGTCGGGAACATCCCACGCGCCGGCCCGCACACGCCCTCGGGCGCGATCCCGCCGTACGCCAAAGGTGTGAACAAGAGCAAGCGGCCCGGCAGGCCCGGGGCACGCAAGGGCCACGCGGGCCATCGCCGCGCCGCGCCGATCCCCGATCGCGTCGAGAATCTCGATGAGCTCAAGGTCTGCCCCGCGTGCCACAGCGCGGTCGGCGGTCTTCTGTACGCGCTGTTGGCGGAGGTACGCGCGTCAAAGTGGCGCAGCATGCAGCCCAACTGGCCCGCACCGAGCGGCAATCGAATCTTGGCAACGTCGCGTAGTTCGCGAGTTTGCAAAGCAATACGGCACCGTGCTGGACGGTGCCGTTTGCGAAAGTGACCCCATGGGGATTCGAACCCCAGTTTCTAGGATGAGAACCTAGCGTCCTAGACCAGGCTAGACGATGGGGCCGTCTGCCGAGTTACAAAAATAGGCGACCTGAGTGGATCTCTCCACTGCTCTGTGAAGTCTGATCACGCACAAGCAGACTGGTTAAACGCTGGCAAGGCTGCGGCGAAGCTGCGACAGGGCGTACACGGCCGCTTCGGCTTCGCTGTGCCCGACGACGCTTTGCGTTTCCTTCGCGCCCGCTTCGCACCACTCCGCCCTGAAGCAGTTGAACTCGGGCACTTGGGTGATCTTCAACTCAAAGCCCGACGCGGCGAACTCCGTGAAGACGCGCGGCACGCTCGGATAGGCGCGACCATCGGTGTCGTAGGAACATCCGGAACTGTCGAGCCCCGACCAGCCGGTTGATTGGAGTTCATCGAGTGCGAAGCTCAGGCCCATGACCATCTCCATTTCGTTCCCGAACATGCTGTGAGAATCCGTTGGCGATCTCTGCGAGCATTGACAGGTTGTATAGATCAGTTGGCACTGATGAACCCGACAACCTTGCGATGCAAGTCTAGTCGGCTGGGTCGAGCAGACTCCACCAGAATCACGTCGTGGACGCGGTTTCTATCAACCCTGTAAGCCCGATAAACCACGCCCCCAACCAGCGAACATGTACCGTCCAGAACTGGCAGGTGTGGGGGCGCACTCGGTTCGAGTTGTTTGTGAATCCAAGCAAAGGAGCACAGATGCTTTAGCGCTGACATTGCCCGAGTCCCGCAATCAAACGTTCAGACAATCTCCACAATCTCAAACCGCTTCATTCCCCGCGGCCCGCGCACCGCGATCGTCTCTCCCACCCGAGCCTTCATCAGGGCCTCACCGAACGGGCTTGAAACCGTCGCCTCGAAGTATTCGCCCATCGCCTCGCCGCTTGCTTCACCCACCAGCTTCACCAACTCCACCTCATCGCTTCCCTCTTCTTTGATCTTCACCACAGCGCCCATGAAGACCACGCCGGTGGACTTGTGGCTCTCACCAACCACCTGGCACTCCGCCAGTCGCCTTGCCAGCCGTTCAATCTCGGCCTCCTGCATCCCCTGATCCTCGCGCGCGGCGTGATAATCGCCATTTTCCTTCAGGTCGCCGAGCTCGCGCGCCTCAGCAATCCGCCTGGAGATCACCGGGCGATTGGCGGTCAACGCGGCGAGCTTTGCCGCCAGGTTGTCCTTCTCAAGTTGGGTCACCAGTTCCATCGCGAAGTCTCCGAGATCGGTCATACACCGATGAGATAATCCGGACTTGGCCCATTTGACCGAAGCCACCAAGGTCGCCACTCGACCATGTTCCACGCACGCATACCCCGCCCCGCTTGCCTGCGACCCCTATATCCTAACCGCGAGAGTACCGATGAATCTAGGCCGCGACTGATGTTCTTGCCAGCCCATTTCGTAAAGCGGCCAAAGCCCATGCAAAGACCCCCACACTCAACGTGGTGAAGATCGCATCCCATTGTATTTGCGAAACGGGGGCTCCAGGCCCGATCAGGCCCCGACCGGTCAAGGCCGGAATCGCCGTAATCGGAGAAATCATGGTCAGCCACTTGGGAGGCTCGGCCCCGCGAGCGAACATCACCGCTTCCACCAAGGGTGCCGAAAGCAGCAGGACAAGCACGAGGACCATCCACCCCACACGTCCGCCGAGGCGTGGGTCACGGACCAATGTGACTGGACGCCCGCCCAGGGCTAGAGCGATCACACCCCCGGCCAGCACACCCCACACACCCATGATCGCCGCGACCGCATGAATGATGTCGCGCGGCCAGTTGGCCAGCACGTAAAGTGGCCAGACAACAATTTGAACAGGCAGTTGCACCACGATCAGATCGGCAAGCATTGGCAACAGCGAGTTGCGCTCTGGCGAGGCCTGGCTGAGCCTCGCCATAGGCCACAACACGACCATCCCAACGGCCACCACAACCAGCATGATGCGTGCCGCGGGGCCATAGGCACCGACGGTGACGACGCTTGACCGGGCAAGCCAGGTCACGCTACCGGCAACCGAGAGAAGCACATAAAACGTCCAGAAGAACGCAAAGAGTCTGGGCTCGCCCCGCCGGTGTGCCCAAGGGTCGTCACGGTTTGAGGAACGACCACCTTGAATAGAAGGTTGAGTCTCGCTTCCCGCGGGCGCGGCCAGAGTCGTGTTCGCAACGTCGGTCACTGACCCATCAAGTGGATCGGTGATCGAGATGTTGCCAGGTGAGTGGATGGGCGCATCACTGAGCGCGGGCACATCGAAATAGACAACGCGCCCGGATCTCGCATCGGGCGATGTCGGCCCGAAGGAAACGGGGGTGACCACCGACGAGGGCTCGGGCGGTGGTGGGGGGGATGAAGAAGGTTGGGGTGGCGAAGGGTCGGGCGTCACTTGTGGACCGTGGTGTTCCGGGCGATGTAACCGTCATCTTGAAGATACACCCCATCTTCCGGACGGACATCCACAACCGTACGCCCCGCATCGAGTTGTCCAAACCGCTGATAGACCATGGCAAGCCGTTCGCGTTTGGCACTCGATGAAGCCTGCCCCGGGTGAAACTGATCAAGGCTGCCACCCCAGAGAACCCTGCCGCCGGTGGTCGTCAGGATGCTGAGCTTCTTATCTTCCGCAAAGTCGGAGACATCAACAGCCATCACCTGGTCATAGCCGGGGACCGGACGAAGAAAGTTCAAAAGCTCGATACCCGCCTGGGCTGACCCGCCCGGCCACTTTTCACCGAGTGCGGCGGGCGGCGCGCCCCCCCCCACGACAACCTTCATGCCCGAGCGGCCGCGCGGATACTCAGCCACCAGCATCTCGCCTTGAGAGGCAACCAGTCGATCGGTCTCGCCCGTGCGCACCGCCGCGACAGGCACCCGCCACTTGCCGCTGATGACGACCACGCCGTTCTCGTGCCGCTTGAGCCACGGACCATCGGCAAACCAACCCGTCTCGCGCAGCGCGTTGCGGGTGCGTTCGAGCGATGTCCCGTCGAACGGATCGCCATTGAGGAGCTTGAGGGCCAGGTTCTCGAGATCGGCCCGTTGTTCACGGTTCAACCACGTCGCCGCTTCCTGATCGGTTCGTGCCGAACGACTCGTCGATTTGCCCGCGAGCGGGGGCCAGTCGAACGCGACGCTGAACTTTGAACCACGCAGTTCCGAAGCCCGCGCGAGCAGTGGGCCTCGGCCGATCACCATCGTGGCGATGACGGTGACGACGATCGCCGCGGTAACGATTGATGTGAGTGTGTGCAACACCTTGGCTCGATCAGCAAAGGCCGCACGCAGCCAAGTAAAGCGTTGTTTCTTTTCGTTGTTCTTCCGCGACATCATTCACCATCCATGGTTGATTGTTCACTCCGCACGGGGCGGGAAATGAGGATGCTTTACCGTAGCCCGCCATCACGAAGCGCCATCTCGACCAGCCTGCTGCACAACTCGGGCATTTCAAGCCCGGTACTCTTCGCCGCCTTGGGCACCAGCGAGTGATCCGTGAATCCCGGCAGGGTGTTGATCTCAAGAAACCAGGCCAAACCCTCGCCATCAAGCATGAAGTCAGCGCGGGCCACGTGCCGCACATCCATTTCCGCGGCCAGGTCTGCGGTCTGTTTCTTGATGAGGGCATCGACCCCGGTCGGCAGTGGAGGGTTGATCAGGTACTGCGTGTCTTCGCGCGTGTACTTCGCTTCATAGTCGTACAGCCCTTCGGCTGGTTTGATCTCGATGACCGGCAGCGGTTGCCCATCCAGCACGCCCACCGTCAGTTCGCGGGCCTTCGCACCACCCCTGCCCATGATGCACGGCTCGATCATGAAGTGGCGCTTCTCTCCCATATGCTCAGCATCTTCGATCGTTCGTCGTGCCACCGCCCACTCCCCGAGATCGCGGCAGACAAACAGCCCCACCGTCGATCCTTCGTGGATCGGCTTGATCACGACCGGAAAGGGCAAGGGGCAGACGATGTCACGCAGATCCATCACATGAACACGCGGCGTCAAAACGCCGAGCTTCTGGGCGGCGAACTTCGTGGCCACCTTATCCATGGCCCAGCGTGCCGCGCCCGAGGCGCTGCCAACAAACGCTCGCCCGTCAAACTCAAGCAAATCCTGCAATGGACCGCCCTCGCCCCAGCCGCCGTGCAGCGCAGGAAAGATCACCTGACCGGGCAACGACTTCAACTCATCAATGCTCAGCCGATCGATGGTCGATCGTTCGGCGCGGTAGCGATCGGTGGCGTCGAGCGCATCGGCAATGCACATCGCGCTTCGGAGCGAGACTTCGCGCTCCGAATCCGGGCCACCACCAAGCACGAGCACCGTGAGCTTTGCCATAAGTTCCGCCTGCTGCCTCGTGCCTAATGCCTTCTCCACACCACGACCTCGGGTTCCAACATCACACCAAACTTCTCCATCACCCGAAGTTTGGTCTGCTCCATGAGTTCGATCACATCGCGAGCCTTCGCGCCGATCTGGGTCACCACGAAGTTTGCATGGCGCGGGCTTACGCTGGCCCCGCCAACGCTGAGACCTTTGCACCCCGTTCGGTCGATCAGCATCCCCGCGCTCACACGGTCGCCGGCCGCGCCAATGTCGGCCGTGTCGGCGGTCAGGGTCGGGTTCTTCCACACGCAACCCGCGCTCTGATCGGCCATGGGCTGCGAACCCTTCTTGTACTCCATGACCTCTTTCAGCCGCGCCCGGAGCGCGGCGGGGTCCTCCTCGCGAAGATCAAACTCCACGGAGGTGATGATCAGGTCTCTAAGCCCCGAGTGGCGATACGAAAAATCGATCTCATCGCGTCCAAGCACAACACCGTTCGCGTCGCGATCAATCGCATGAACAATCGCCACGCTCTCGCTGATCTGCCCGAACGCGCCACCCGCGTTCATGATGACCGCGCCCCCGATGGTCGCGGGGATGCCCCCGAGCCCTTCAAGACCCGCCAATCCCTGGCGCACAGTGTCGGTAATCAGCTTCGGAAGATTCGTGCCCGCGCCCGCCACCACCCGCCCGCTCGCCTTCTCCTGATGAACGCCGGTAAAGGTCTTGCCGCTCAGACTCACGATCAGACCGTCGGTCCCATCATCATCCACCAGCAGGTTTGCGCCATCGCCTAGCACCCGCAGTTTGCCCTCGGCACGCCGCACGCACTCGCGAAGCTGCTCGGCGCTTGTGGGGCGCGCCAGCCGATCGGCGCGTCCACCGATCCCGAACCAGGTCGGAATCGGTGCATCCTTCTCGATCATGAGTTCTTCCGAGGTCATCGTCCGGTCCTCAACAACCCGAATCATCTCGACCACCGGTTTCATGTGCGCATCCCTGCAAACATTGTTCCGACCAAAGTCACTTCCAATCAAGCCCGCCGCTCAAGCCTTGTTGCCAGCCGCCAGATACCCCTTCGCCACCTGATCGACCGGCCCAGCGCCCATCACCACCAGAAGATCTCCCGGTCGGCCAAGAACCTCCAAGTGCTCGATGATGGCCTCGAACGGGTACAGGTGCATGGCCTGCACGCCGCGATGCCGCAGGCGATCCACCAGATCGCTCGCCGTCACCTTCGTTCGCTCTTCGATCGAGTCGCGCACGAAGTAGATGTGCGGCACGATCACCACATCCGCCGCGCTGAACGCGCTGGCAAACTCTTCCAGCAGAAACCGTGTGCGTGAATGCTGGTGCGGCTGGAAGACGCAGAGCAACCTTCCGCCCCGATCCTGCGGACGCTCAAACTCCCTGAGCGCTGTGAGCGTCGCGGCCACTTCGGTTGGATGGTGCCCATAATCGTCGTAGACCCGCACACCCATCGATTTGCCCGGCAGTCGTTTCTCACCTAGAAACTGCATCCGTCGTTCGATTCCCTTGAACTGGGCCAGTGATCGCGCCACCGCATCGGCATCGGCCCCCGCGCTGATGGCGAGCGCGGCCGCGGTCGCGCTGTTCATCGCGTTGTGCTCGCCCGGAAGACTCGTGACCCACGCCGCGATAAGGCCAAGTCCTTTGCGAACCAATCCGGTGCGGCGTGTCAGCGGCTCGTACTGCACACTCCAATCGCAGCTCGGCGACCACCCGATGGTCTGCACAGCGCACTCGAGCCCCGCCGTCACTTCGCGCCGGTGGCTGTCCTTGTCCGCGATGATCAACAGCCCACCCTCGCTGGCGGGGGGTAGCAGCCTGGCAAAGTGGTGGAACGACTCGATCACCGCTTCAAGCGATCCATAAACATCGAGGTGATCGGCTTCGACCGAGGTGATGGCCGCGATTCGGGGGCGGTAGTTGTGAAAGCTCCGGTTGAACTCGCACGCCTCGACCACCAGCAACCCCGGCTGACCGCGCATCGAACCGAGCGGGATGGTCTTCGCCCCAAGCCGGAACCCGCCGCCCATCTGCGGGCACGTCGCACCGACAATCACGTTCGGTTCAAGCCCCGCATCGGCAAGGGCCAGCCCGAGCATCGCGGTCGTCGTGCTCTTGCCGTGCGTGCCCGCCACGCAGATACCCGAGCAACCAACCATCGCCCGCCCCAGGGCCTCGGCATAGTTCATCACGGCCACACCGCGCCGCTCAGCCTCGAGCAACTGGGGATGATCCGGCTTGATCGCTGCGGATGCGATGACCAGGTCGCAATCATCCGGCAGCCACTTGCGGGATTGATCAAACCCAACCACGATCCCCTCAGACTTCAGCGAATCGGTATAGCTCGAAGGTGCGGAGTCCGAACCATCAACCAAAGCCCCACGGGTGCGAAGCATCCGGGCCAGTCCCGACATTCCGCAACCACCAATCCCGATCAGATAGACATGCCGACCTGTGAGGTCGAGTCCATCGGTGCTTCCCTGAATTGGGGGTTTGGGGTGTGGATACACGGTGGATAACCCCAGCCTTTCAACCTCGTCAACAGGCACACTGACGGCTCCGGCAACGAACTTCGTGGTAGTCATAGGCATCGCCCCAAACATCGGGCGGGGATGCTCATCGGCGTGAGCAACGGTCGGTCGGGTTTGGGCTCTACCCTCTGGCCGCATGAATCCTTCCCCCTTGCCGCCCTTGCCGTACAAGCTTGCCTGTCTTTGTGACCTTCGCGACGCGGAGGGTCGAATCCTACTTTTGCGTCGGTTGCGCGAGCCTAATCGGGGTCTCTGTTCGCCGATCGGGGGCAAGCTGGATATGGTGACGGGTGAATCGCCGGCTCGGTGTGCGCAGCGTGAGATCCTCGAAGAGGCGGGGATTCATGTCCCGATCGAGCGATTGCACCTGGGCGGGCTGATCAGCGAGCAGGCTTACGAGGGGAAGGGTCACTGGTTGATGTTCTATTACCGCGTGCTCGGCCCGGTCGAGGTGACGTGGACCCAGATCAATGAAGGCGCGCTTGAATGGTTCCATCCGCATGAAATCGATGGGCTGCCGCTCCCAGAAACCGATCGGCGGATCATCTGGCCCATGATCCGCAAGGGTGAGAAGTCGTACGACCCGGGTGTGCCCACATCGCGTCCGGGGTTCTTTGCGCTGCACATCGACTGTTCAAAGGTCGATGCGGCGGGCCAGGCCCAGATGAGCTGGAGTGTGGAGCAGGAAGAGTTCTAGTTTGGCGGGAGATGGAAGGTTTGGGGTCGGGAACGCACTTATAGTTGAGGAACATGCCTGATCTCAAGTTGCTTTCGATGATTCGTGCCGCGATTGTGCTGATCACGCTGGTGGTGGTGTGCGGGTTTGCACGCGCGCAGTCGGTTCCCGCCGGTCGTGCGGCGAAAAACATCGCGGTCATCACCATCCGTGATGAGATCGACAAGTGGACGGCCTTCGGGATTGACCGGCGGATCAAGCGGGCGGTCGCGGATGGCGCGGATGCGATTGTCTTTGACATCGATACGCCCGGCGGTGATCTGCAAGCCTGCTTGAAGATCTGCAATGCGATCAAGTCGTGCCCGGTGAGCAACACCGTGGCGTGGATCAACCCCAATGCCTATTCGGCGGGGGCGATTATCGCCCTTGCATGCCGCGAGATCGTGACCAATGAGCCGGCGACGCTCGGCGATGCGCTGCCGATCATCGGCGACCCGATCTTTGGTGTGCAGGCGATGCCCGATGCGGAGCGCGAGAAGTTTCTCGGTCCGCTGCTGAGCGAGGTTGTGGATTCGGCGCGGCGGAACGGGCAGGATGAGATGCTCGTGCAAGGCCTGGTGCGCCGCGGTGTGGAGTTGTGGCTGGTAGAGCACACAGTCACGGGTGAACGGTTGTTTGTGACGGCCGAGCAGTATCAGCGGGCTGTGGGCGAAAAGCCGCAGCGAACGACGCCGCAGATCACCTCGGCGACGGGTGGGAGTGGCAAGCCGCTGGAAGTGATTAAGGACCCCGATGCGCCGCCCGCGACCACGCCCGGAACGGGCGCGGTGGATGAGGAACTGGTCTTCGAGCCGGCCGCGCCGGGAATGTCGAAGGGGTTGACGCGTGAAGTGAACGCGAACCTGGAGATCAAGGGGGCGAGGTCGCAGCGCCCCGACCTGACGTTGCCGGAGAACGAGGGCAAGTATCGGTTGGTTGAGTATGTGAGTGATGGCTATGGGTTGGTGGTGCTGAAGTCGTCGGCCATGGTGCGCTACGGGGTGGCGCAGCAGGTGGTGCGCAACGATGAAGAACTGAAGGCGTACTTCGGCGCACCATCCATGGCGCGGCTGGATGAGAGCTGGTCGGAGGGGCTGGTTCGCTTTCTCACCAACCCGATCGTGCGCGGCGTATTGATCATCATCCTGCTGATCTCGATGTTCATCGAGATGACGCACCCGGGCGTGATTTTGCCGGGGTTTATCGCCGGGCTCTCGCTGGTCGCGCTCATTGTGCCGCCGCTGCTGGTCGATCTGGCGGCGTGGTGGGGCGTCGCGGCCATTTTGCTGGGGATTCTGTGCATCGGGGTAGAGGTGCTGCTCATCCCGGGCTTTGGGGTGATCGGTATTTTCGGGATCATCCTGCTCTTTGGCGGGCTGGTCGGTGTGTTTGTGGGTGGACCGACGGGGCTCTTCCCCAACTCGCCCAAGGCGCGTAACGACCTTGCGTTTGGCGCGCTCACCGTGCTGGTCTCGATGGTGACCTCGCTGATCCTGATGTTTTTCATAGGGCGACACCTGCCCACCCTGCCGATCATCAAGCGGCTGGTGCTCAGCGGTGTGCCGGCGGATGATTCGACCGAGGGGCTGCTCTCGGCGATGGGGGCGAATGTGGGACCGGTGCGGGTGGGGGCGATGGGGCGAACACTCACACCCTTGCGCCCGTCAGGAAGGGTGCAGATCGGCGATCAGATTGTGGATGTGGTGGCCGAAATGGGCTTTATTGATGCGGATGTGGAGGTGCGTGTGGTGGGGGTCGAGCGGTTTCGGACGGTGGTGGAGAGGGTGTGAAGGGTTGAGAGCCTCCATGTCTCTGGCGAAGTTTTCACGCGGCAGGTAAGAAGTGCGAGGGGAAAGTCGATGCCTCCGCGCCCTGAGGTCACGGCGGTCAGCGAGCACGGATTGCTTCGATCGGCTGGTGTGCCAGCCTGCCGATCGACGAATACGCTACCGGCATGGACACGCTTCTTTATTGGGGGGTCGGGCTCTTGGCGCTTTCGGCGATCTTGCTGGTGCTGGAGGTCTTTGTGCCGAGCGCGGGGTTGATCGGGCTTGTGGCGATGTGCCTGGCGATTGTGGGCGTTGTTTGCCTTTTCAGGGTGGATTGGCGGTGGGGGCTGAGCGCGATGCTTGCGGTGCTGGTGGTGGGGCCGACGATTTTCTTCTTCGCGTTGCAGGTCTTTCCCTCAACACCGCTCGGACGCAAGCTGATCGGTAGTCCGCCCGGCTCGGAGGGTGGGGCGGCGGCGGAGCGCGAGGGTGAGCAGGGTCTGCCGCCATCGCTGACCAAAGAGTTTGAGGCGATGATCGATACCGAGGGTGAGGCCGCGACGGACCTGCGGCCGAGCGGGTTTGTACGGATCGGTGGAAAGCGCGTCGCAGCGATGTCTGAGATCTCGTTTGTGAATGCGGGGACGCGGGTGCGGGTGACGGGGGCGGATGGGATGGGTGTGCGGGTGCGGCCGGTGTGAGGGGCGGGCGGGGTGGTGGGTTGGGGGGTGGATGTCTTGGAAGGGCGTGGATGTTCAGCGACGCCTGAACCCTCCCCCTGGCCCCCGCCCTCTGGGAGGGGGGACCGGAATTTGATTTGTGGGTATGCACCTTATAATGGTGCTTGAACGGTTCACGTCTCGAAAGGAAAGCTTCGCATGGAAATCGTGTGGATTGCGATAGGAATCGTCGTTGCGGTCATTGCGCTGGTGATCATGTTCGTGGCCTTCAGCTTTGCCAATCTGTACATCCAGGCGTTGTTCAGCAACGCCAAGGTGGGTGTGACGGAGCTGATCGGCATGAGGCTTCGGAAGGTTGATCCGCGGGTGGTGGTGATCAGCCGCATTCGAGCGGTGAAGGCCGGGCTTGACATCTCAACCAACAAGATCGAGACGCATTACCTTGCGGGCGGTCGGGTGTCGGCGGTCATCAGCGCGATCATCGCGGCCCGTGGTGCAAAGATCGATCTCTCATGGGAGACGGCGACGGCCATCGACCTTGCGGGGCGCGACATTCTTGATGCGGTGCAGACCTCGGTGAACCCGAAGATTATCGATTGCCCCAGCCCGAATGGGCCGCGAGCGACGATCGACGCGGTGGCGAAGAATGGCATTCAGTTGAAGGTGAAGGCTCGTGTGACGGTGCGGACGAACATCGCGCAGCTTGTCGGTGGTGCGACCGAAGAGACGGTGGTGGCGCGCGTGGGGCAGGGGATCGTCTCGACGATCGGCTCGGCGGCGGACCACAAGTCTGTGCTTGAAAACCCGGATGTAATCACGAAGACGGTGATGAGCCAGGGGTTGGATGCGGGAACGGCGTTCGAGATTTTGTCGATCGACATCGCGGATATCGATGTGGGTGAGAACATCGGCGCGAAGCTGCAGACCGACCAGGCCGAAGCGGACAAGAAGCGTGCCCAGGCCGCGGCCGAGACGCGCCGTGCGTTGGCCCTTGCGCTGGAGCAAGAGATGAAGGCCAAGGTTCAGGAGAACCGCGCGTTGGTGGTGCTGGCCGAGGCGGAGGTGCCGCGTGCGATGGCGGAGGCTTTCCGCTCGGGGAACATGGGGATCATGGACTATTACCGCATGAAGAACATGCAGGCCGACACGGCGATGCGAGGTTCGATCGCGGGTGGTGGTGCGAGCAGCGATCAGCAGGGCATGGGCGGCGGCACCTGAGGATCGTGATGACCTGCGGATCGTGATGTGATGAGAAATGTGGTCAGGGGGCGAGCTGATGCTCGCCCCTCCGCAGAATATCCGTGAGTGGACGGCTGTTCAGTCACGCCACTTGTTGATGACCAGACCATCGCGCAGTTGCACGAACGCGGCACCCTGCGTCTCGGTGCGGTCGGAGCCACCATAGACAAACAGGAGCGAGCCCCTGCCCGTTTTGACGCGGGAGTAGGTCCACTTCCAGACCTCGGTACCATCGGAGAGCGAGCTGCGGCTTGTGGGCTCGCCAAAGGTGGCCAGCACCCACTCGCCGGTGGTGGTGCCGGGCTCGATCTGGGTGAACGACTGTGGGCCGATGTACGCGCCGGTCGTCTTGACATCGGAGTGGCTGCCGATGATGCACCCGCCCAAGGGCAGATTGGCCGCGAGGACGGCGGTGAGGAGGAGCGGGGTGAGGTGGCGATGTTGGGGGAAGGTGTTCATGGGTTGGTCAATCCTGAGTGTACATATCGTTTCGCCGCGTGTGTGCGCCCCGTGCTGAAACTCTATCGCCACGTGAGTAGCGAGTTGTTGGGAGTGTTACCGTTGTGGTTTTGCAGAAGATGCGGATATTCGAGCTTCGGCTGCTACGGCGGTCTTGAGGAGTTCGGTCACGCGGCGGATGCGGTAAAAGTCGTTGGTGAGCATGCCGGGGGTGCTCGAAGGGGAAGGGGTTTCGTCGGTTGATGGGGATGGCGTAAGGACGGGTGCGGGATCGTGCGGAACGGGGGTTGAGGCGACGGAGCGGACAGGGCTTGAGGCGAGAGCGGGGACGAGTCTTGAGACGGTGCGGAGGGAGGGCGTCTCGGCGCGTTTGGGGTGTGAGGCGTGCAAGAGTGGTGATGACTCGCCGATGATGAAGCGCGTGTCGGCGGGGAGTTCGACGGTGAGCGAGCCACCGCCGGAACCCCGATACTGCGAGCGGGGAAAGACGGCCGTGAGTCCGCCGGACTTTCTGGCGAACATGGGTGCAGTGGCGTTGGGGTCGGTCGAATCGGAAGTGACGCGGAAGATGCGATCGAAGTCGGTGGGCTTGCGCTGGTCGAGGGCCATGATGCGTTGGCTGATGCCGCGTGGGCCGATGTCGGCGAGCGCGGGCTCGACGGGTGTGAGGCGTTCAGATGTCACAGGATTGCTGGGGGGAGCGGACAGGAGCGTGCCAGCGGGCGTGGTCGGTGTGAAAGTGCCCATCATCAGGGTGATGACAAGGGTGAGATGGAGAGATGCAGATGGAGTGGGCAAGGGCACCTCGGCTTTGTGCTTGTGGTTGGGCTCGTGGCTGGGCGTGCGTGCGCTCATTGAAGCAGTATGGTGAACTTGAGCGTGAACTGGCCGTCGGGGTTTGAGGCCGCGAACGTGCTGAGCTTCGGACCACGGGCACGCCAGGAGTAGACCATGTTGCGCACGGGTTCATCGACATCATCGAAACCGCTGGACTTGATGATCTTAACCTCGACAACCTTGCCGGCGGCGTCGAAGGTTGCGTTGAGCGTGGGGTTGCTGGGCCAGGCGATGACGCGGGTGAGCTTGGTGAAGACGGGTCGGTTGAGCTTGCGGGTGACGATCTCGATACCTTCGCCCGCGACGGTCTGCCCGAAACGGATCTTGATCGGATCGACCTTCGAGCTGGGGTCGGATTCCTTGTCGCTGACGAGCGCGGGGATGGCGGATGGATCACCGGTTGTGCCGCGGATGGTGCTCGGAGCATCGCCGCTGTTGCCCACCGTGGGGCTGGGAGCGGGGGCGGAATGTTGGTGAGGCGGAGGACTTGCGTGCTGAGGAGATTGGGTGCCTTTGGTGATCTTCTCTCGTGCTTCACGGAGTTGATCGCCGAGGGCGCCGAGGGTTTTGTCGCTGGTGGGCTCGGTCGGACGGGCAGGATCAGCGGGAGTTCCGAGGGTCAGCACGGTCGATGATGGTCGATACGTTGGTTCAACGGGTTCGAGCTCGGCCTCACCATTGCCGCGTGGCGTGAGTGTGCGCACGGCTTCAAGTTGCTCGGGCGAGGGTGGCCCAACCTGAGCGAGGGGCTCGGGTGTTGAAGGCGATTGGTCGGTGGGCGCTGTTTGTGAACCTGCGGCGAGGGTTGTGGGGGCCGTGCCAGCCGGTTGGGTTGAGAGGGCGGGTTGATCGATTTCCGAGAGCGGTGCCTGATGCTCGGTCGGTTCGAGAAAGCCGATCATGGCTTCTGACGGTTGCTTTGAACCATCAAGCCCGAGGCGCAGGTCGAGCATGGGTGGCTCGGACGCGGGTGGAGGTGGGGGGGGTTCGATTTCGACCAGCGCGGCGGCGTAGGTGTCGGGTGTCTGGGTGAGTGGGCGATCAGCATCGTCTGCTGGTGATTGTTCGACCATCGCGCTGCCGGTTGCGGAGGTGGCGTGCCAAGCCGAGCGACCGCGCTGATCGTTGAGGGCATCGACAGCGATTCCGTAGCGGGTACTGGCCGCGCCGCCGATGATGTGCAGTGCCGCGCTGACAACGAGCGCGAGGAGGAGCGATCGCTCGCCGCGGCGACGCAAGTGGGCGGTGGTGCGAGGTTGAGCGTGGCAACCGGCCATCGCCTCAACGGTATGCCGGAGGGGACGTTTGCGAGGGGTTGAAACGAGTTTGAATGGGTTTTGTTGGCTAAATGCGTATGGGGGTTAACGGGTCGGGGGTCCGGTCTGGAAGTGGATGGGGATTGTGCAGGGTTAATCATGTGTGAGGTGGGTATGTTTCCGCTTTCATGCGGGCATATGGGTGCGGTACCATTCCGGGTGTGATGGATCAACAGGTCAGAACACCGGGCCGAACTGTGATGTTTGAGCCTCGGAGAAGATCGAATGAAGAATGTGATTTGCATGCGAGTTGGCTTGGGTGTGGTGATGGGGGTGATGCTGTGTTCATCGGTCGATGCGCAGCAGGTTGGCCTTGAACGGGCCAGTCCGCCGGTGGTACCGAACACCCCGCCGAACGGAGGTAAGCCGCGACTGCCTCTCGGGCGTGATGCGGCCGCAGAGTTGCCGAAGTTGCTGGTGGGCGATGCGGCGCCGGCACTTTCTATTGAGAAGTGGGTCAAGGGCGAACCCGTATTGAAGTTTGAATCGGGGAAGGTGTATGTCGTCGAGTTCTGGGCAACGTGGTGCCGCCCGTGCAAGGACAGCATTCCGCACCTCACTGAGTTGCAGGCCAAGCACAAGGATGCGATTCGGGTGATCGGTGTCACGAGCCTTGAGCAGGATGGTGTGGCTGGGGTTGAGGCGCTGGTGAAGCGGTTGGGGGACAAGGTCGGCTACACGATTGCGTGGGATGATGCGGGGAAGTCGAATCAGGCGTGGATGGCCGCGGCGGCGCAGGATGGGATACCGACGGCGTTTGTGGTGGAGAAGACGGGGAAGGTCGCGTGGATCGGACACCCGATGGACGGTCTGGACGATGCGCTGGAGCGGGTGCTGTCGGGCAGTCTGGATTTGTCAAAGGAGTCGGCTGCCGCGCGCGTGCGAGCGGAGATCAACCTGAAGGCGGCGCCGTTGAAGTTGAAGTTGAATCAGCAGATGGAGAATGGTCAGTTCGAGGAGGCGGTGGGGACGATGGACCAGTTGGTCGCGCTCTCACCTGAGCAACTCGGCGAGTATTCTCTGGCGAAGTTTGTGACGCTTTCGGCGAACCTTCGGGATAGTGGGCGCGCGTATTCGTATGCGAATGAGGCGATTGGTGGCGTCTTGAAGGACAACGCACAGATACTTGGTGCGCTGGCGTGGGCGATCGCTGAACATCCTTCGGTCGAGCGTCGTGACTTTGTTGTAGCTGAGCGAGCGGCGGCCCGGGCCAACGAGCTCACGCTGGGAAAGTCACCATTGGTGCTGAGTGCGCTTGCGAGGGTTGCGGTTGAGCGCGGGCAGATGGATAAAGCGGTCGAGTATCAATCGGCGGCCGTCGGCGCGGAAGCGAACCAGTCGCTGAAGGCGGAGCTGCAGGAGAGGCTTGACGGCTATCAGCGTCGGCAGCAGCAGCCTAAGAAATAGAAACGTCGTTCAGCGGGTATCGCGCGTGTATTCGATTCCTCCCCAAACCGTGGGTTTGCGGCGATCAAGATCGGATGCGGCCTCGTGCATGATGCCGCCAACGATCCATGAACCGACCGGGAAGGCCAGCACCCATGCGAGCGGGATTCGCCCGAGGATGTGCATCCAGGCGATGACGGCGAGCCAGATGATGAGTGCGGGAATGGACGTCAAGAGAACGATCGATGCTGCATCGGCATTTGAACCTGTTCGCGCGAGCAGGCCTGTGACTATGGCCGCGATGGTGAGAAGCGGAAGGATCGAGCCGATGAGCCGCACACGCCGGGCAATTTTGCGTAACCGTGCGGGTTTGCGGTTGGCGGATTCGCCGTAGATACGTTTCCAGCCGCGACGGAGCGCGGTGAATGAATCGTACATCCGGCATTGGAGCATGCCGCCATCGAGATAGAAGCCGCAGAGGAGGTTGTTGCGATCGGCGAGCCGTGCGAGTTCAACATCTTCGAGCACGGCATCACGTACGGCTTTGTGTCCGCCGATGCGCAGATAGTCATCGCGACGGACAAGTATGAACTGTCCATTGGCGAACGGCCTGCGGCGCGGGCCGACGGCGTTGGCTTTGACGACGGGATATTGACGCATCAGCTCCATGCCGGCGGCGGGCTGAACGAGCCTTTCAAACCAGTGGTCGTAGCGCAGGGTACTCAGCAGGCTGAGGAAGCTGACCTGGCGATCGAGCATCAGCGAAATCGACGCGCGAATCAGGCGGGGATCGAGCTTGGTATCGGCATCAATAAAGAGCAGCAGGTCGGATGTTGCGGCCTCTGGCGCGAGTTGGGTGCCCGACCAGAGGGCGTGCGATTTGCCGATCCAACCCGGAGGACATTCATCGAGCTCGATGATTCGGGTGCGTATTGATCCGCCGGAGGCAGCGATGACGGCATCAAGCCTTTCGCGGGTGAGGTCGGAGCATCGATCAAGCACGAAGACCACCCGCGTGAGATCAGGCGGATAGTCCTGAGTGACCAGCGTGGTGGCGATGGTTTGGATGCAAGACTCTTCGTTGTGAGCGGGCACAATCACACAGACGGTGGGCAGCGCTCGATCTGGAGATGGCTCGATGGAGAGTCCACGCCTTGCGGTGGGGATCAGCACCATGGTTCGGCCAATGTGGTACGTCACGGCGGACCAATAGCCCAGGAGTGCGGCGCTGGCCAGCCCGAGAGCGATCAGCAGGATGAGTTCGAGGGACTGGGTCATGGTTGAGTCGGGTGGCGCAAGTTGACGGGAATCGCTACACTGAAGTCATGCATCGTCCAGAGGATACCGGTCGTCGGCACGGAAAGGGTGGTGGGAGTGGTGATCGCGATGAAGGGCGTCGGCTGCCCAGGCGCGACCGTGCGGGGGTCGGTGGAGTTCCGGCGAGTCGAAGTGAAAGCGATTTGGCCGAGAGCGATATTGCGGGCGAAGAGCCGATGTATGTCTTCACCGCGGCGGAGGCTCGAGAACTGGATCGGCGGTGTGCATCGGAGTTTGGTCTGCCCTCGATCGTGCTCATGGAGAATGCCGCACTTGGGATTGCCAGCGTCGCTCGTGATCAGATCGAAGGTGTGAGCGATCCGTGCGTGCTTGTTTTCTGTGGACCGGGTAACAATGGGGGTGATGGTTTGGCCACCGCGCGTCACCTTGCGAACGATGGTGTCGCGGTTTCGATCGTGATCTCGCACCCGGGTGAACGGTATTCAGGCGATGCAATGATCAATCTGGAAATCGCAGGCAAGATGGGAATTCCGATTGCGTGTGCAGAACCATCAGCACGCGATGCAGTGGCTGCGGCCAGGGCCGAGCTTGGTGATCCGGACCTGGTGATCGATGCCCTTCTGGGCACGGGACTTGACCGGGCACCCGAAGGCGTGATGGCGGAGTTGATCGATCAGGTGAACGCGCTCAAGGCGGAGGGCATCACGATTTTGTCGGTGGATGTTCCGTCGGGACTGGATGCTGATCGTGGGCAACCGGCGGGCAGAGATGCGGTCAGGGCGGATATCACCGTGGCCTTGCTGGGCCTGAAACCTGGCTACATGACCCTTGCGGCACAGGCATTTCTGGGTGATTGTTTGTTGGCCGGGATCGGCGCGCCACGTACACTGATCGAACGCATTGGGCGTCCGATGGGTGCGTTTGGAAAGGGGGCTGACGGGGTTGAAGGTCAACATCCGAAGAGTCCGTGACCGACGAACCAGATGGTGCCGCGAATCGGCTGCGATTGTCTGCGCCTAACAATGAGCGAATAGGATTTTTCTATTTGCGTGGTTTGTGAATCTGGGTGTAGAAGTTCGTCGTAAGTCGATAGGTCGAGGTTTGGCGACGGGAGTGTGTGCATGGCTGTTCGTATGGAGCTGGCGCGGATTCTGATCCGCGAGCTCAACGATTACCAGATCATCGAACTGCGCGAGGTCGTACCCACGGCCGACGCGGATGATGGCGTTGGCGGCGCGGGGACGGCGGGATCAGGCGCCATGACCTACAGCCAGGTGGAGAATGGGCGGGCCTTTCCGATTGTGATCGGCCTGCCGGAAGCGCAGGCGATCGAGCGGCGGTTGAAGGGAATCCCGATCAAACGGCCGCAGACTCATGATTTGCTGACCAACGCAATTGAGGCTCTTGGTGGCAAGCTGGAGTCCATTACGATCAATGATCTGCGGGATCACACGTTTTACGCGATCCTGAATGTTCGCGATGCAAATGGCAAGCTGGTGAAGATCGATTCCCGTCCGAGCGATGCCATCGCCCTGGGAATCGCGAGCAATGTGGCGATCTACGTTGAGGAGAAGGTTCTCGACGCAGCCAAGGATGAGGAGTAATCGGATCGACCAGGTGCGGCGCGGCGGCCATGCACCTATCTTCCTCGGGCATGGCTGATCTATCCGCTACACATGAGTTCTATCTGACGGCCGACGTTCCGGGAATCGGCGGACGGTTGAAGGATCGTCCGGAAGACTTTCTGGTCGAAGAGATTCCGGCGTACGAGCCCTGCGGCGAAGGGGAGCACCTCTACCTGCTGGTCGAGAAACGCAACCATGCCACCCTGAGTGTTGTGCGGATGCTTGCCGACCACTTCGGTGTACGTCGCGATGCGGTCGGATTTGCCGGGCTGAAGGACAAAGTGGCGATCACGCGCCAACTGTTCAGTATTCATGTTCCCGGCAAAAAAGCCGAAGACTTTCCGTTGTTTGAGCGCGAAGGGGTGACGATCCATTGGGTGGACAAGCACTCCAATAAACTGCGTCGTGGCCACTTGGTCGGAAACAGATTCATTGTTCGGGTACGCGGGGTTGAGCCTTCAAAGATCGTGATGGCGCACCGATCTCTTAGTATCCTGGGGCGACTGGGCGTGCCGAATCGGATCGGTGAGCAACGGTTTGGTATTCTGCAGAACAACCACCTGATCGGTCGGGCGCTGATCATGGGTGACCATCAGGCGATCGTGGATGAACTGCTCGGACCCAGCCAGTTGTTCCCGAAATCCCAGGATGAAGCTCGTCGTTTGTACACCGAGGGGAAATATCTGGATGCGATGGGGATGCTCCCGAGATCGCTGCACACCGAGCGCCGCGTGCTGGCATCGCTCGCGCGGGGGGCCAAGCCGAAGAACGCCATCGGTGCGATCGAGCGGATGCAAGTCTCATTTTACATCACGGCCCTTCAATCGGCGGTCTTTAACCGGGTGCTCGATTGGCGGCTGAACACCAGCCAGGACTCGGGTGGTGGAATTGGTGTGCTGCACGCGGGCGATCTGGCGTTTAAGCACGACAGTGGCGCGGTCTTTGCCGTGACGGATGAGATGCGCAATGCATCGGCGGATGCGGCGCAGTCGCTTGCCCGCCGCGCGGCGGAGTTTGAGATTTCACCCTCCGGCCCGATGTGGGGACATCGGATGATGCGTCCGACCGAGGGGGGCACGACCGACAAGTCGGAAGTTGCGGCACTCATGGAGTATGGGTTGACCGTTGAAGATCTCAACCGCTATGCCGCCAAGGCGTGGGATCCGGAACCGGGCGAGCGGCGTCCGTTGCGGGTGCGACTGACGCAGCCGGATGTTGAGGCGGGTGTTGATGAACATGGGGCGTACATTAAATGTGTTTTCGAGTTGCCGCGTGGATCGTTTGCAACCACGGTGATGAGGGAGCTTATGAAACCGGGTCGTGCAGATGGTGCGACGACGCGTGATGAGGATGATGAAGAGTCGGATGCGAGGTAGAAACTGTGAGATGAGGGATCGAGCGATCGCATGACAACCCCATCACTGATCGTCTTTGACCTCGGCGGTGTGCTTATCCGCATATGCCGCGGCTGGTCCGAGGCGTGCATCGCCGCCGGGCTGGAAGTGCGCGGCGAGAGTAGCTCGCACACGGCTTCGGGAGGTCGCCATGAGTGGGCGGAGAAGCACGGAATCGGCAGTATTTCGAGTGAAGAGTTTTATCGGCGCGCTTCAGAGTCCATGTCCGGTCTGTACTCGCCAGATGATGTTCGGCGCGTGCATGATGCATGGCTGATCAGCGAGTATGAGGGTGTCGCGGAACTGATTGACTCGATTCGAGCGGGGGGACTTTCGACGGGTGTTTTGTCGAACACGAATCATGCGCATTGGGTGCGGCTGACTTCACGACGCATGGGAGGAACGGGCGAGTTTGCATGTGCTGGGATGGTCGATCATCCTCATGCTTCGCACCTGCTGGGTTTGATGAAACCTTCGGTTGAGATTTATCGTGCCTTTGAAAGAATGACCGGGTATTCCGATCGGGTGGGTGAGATTCTGTTCTTTGACGATCTGGCCGAGAACGTCGAGGCAGCACGTGCGTGTGGTTGGCGGGCCGAGCAGATTGATCACACCACGGAGACCGCGCAGCAGGTGCGGGGGCACCTGTTGCGGCACGGCCTGAAGGTGTAGATCAACCGTGCAGCTTGGCGGCCAGAGTGACGACTTTCTGTCCGAGGGCCTCGACGCTGGCTCGTTGTTTCTCATCCTTCAGCGTGCCATCGGCATTGAACGACTCGTGAGCCTTGACGATGGCGACTTGATCGGGGATGACGACCGTATGGATGTTCCCGAGGATCATTCGAAGCGTGACGAGGCCGCGAAGCCCACCGAGCGCGCCGGGTGATGCCGACATCAGCGCCGCGACCTTGCCGCTGAACGCGACGAGTGGTGGCTCGGTGACACCCACCTGAGGGCGCGTTGCCCAGTCGATGCAGTTCTTGAGAAGCGCGGAGATCGACGAGTTATATTCGGGGCTTGAGATGAGAAAGCCGTGATGAGCTATGAGCAGGTCCTTGAACTTGCGCGCGTTGGGAGGCATGCCATCGCGCTTCTCGAGATCTTCGTCGTAGATGGGCATGGACAGATCCGCAAGATCGATGAACATGACTTCGGCACCCCGGGCGCGGGCGCCTTCAGCGGCGATCTTTACGAGTTTTTTGTTGTACGACTCTTTGCGGCTGCTGCCCGCGAAGGCAAGAATCTTGATGGTGGGCATGGGGCGATCCGTTCTGTGTGATGGTTTGTGGTAATGGAGGGCGGTTAACCGCCGGATGGCTTGGCAGGGTAGCCGAATGATTTGAAAAGCTCGACCGCCTTGTCGCGATGGTCGCCTTGAAGTTCGATCTCGCCATCACTGATCGAGCCGCCGCACGCAAACTTTGTTCGGAGAGCCTTTACGAGCGGATTGATGCTCGAATCGCAGGCTGAAAGGCCGGCAATCACGGTCACGATCTTGCCGCGTCGTTTCTCGCGACGAATACGAACCTGTTGGTTCTGAGGATCAAGAACTTTGCCGTCGGAACCCCGCGGACAGGCACATCGACCGTGCGTCTGGCCGCAACGCAAGCACGTGACGGGTCGCTCCAAAGATGTTCCATCGAAGAGTCCGGGCATTGAAAGAGAATAGCGGCGCGGGCCAGGCTTGTGGGGAGTGAACGCCGGCACTCTGAAAACCTGTAAATACACGAGATCAAGCGCCGGGAGCGACGGAGGAGCTTCAGGACCGATACGATGGAATCGATGCAGCGTCCAGATGGCCGACAAACCGACCCACCGCTCAAGGACCTGTTGCGACACGCCAAGCTGCGCATCACGGGTGTGCGTCTGTCCATACTCCGCGTGCTGAGCGCGTCGCGGGTTGCCCTCGACGCGAACGCGGTGAGCGCGGCGGTGGCCGCGGCGGGCGATACGGCCGATCGCGTCACGGTGTATCGCACACTCAACACGCTGGTTGAAGCGGGGATTGCCCACCGGGTTGATCCCGGCGACCGAGTCTTTCGGTATTCACTGACGGACCATGGCCTGTGTACGGAAAGTCACCACGAACACGAGCACCCGCACATGGTTTGTGACCGGTGCGGTGAGGTGGAGTGCATCGAGGATGCGGAAGTGGTGATCAAGCCGAAGCCCGCAGGTACGTCGGGTCATGATTCAACGGGATCTCGTCGCAAGTTCCGAATCACCCAGCAGAGCGTGATGCTGCATGGCACGTGCGACCGGTGCTTTGATGACGAGGTGCCGCGACAGGTGAAGAGCAAGCCCAAACTGCGGTAAGTTTATCCTACGAAATCCGTACGGATGACTTCTTGCACGTTTTGGCTCGCGAACATTGGAGTGCGCTCGAACCATGGCCGGTCTTCCTTATGACAAGACGAGGGGAATCGCCGCGGTCGAAACGGATGGATCGACCATCGGGCCGTACCACTTGCTGAACGTGCTGGGAGAGGGCGGGTTTGGCGTGGTCTATCTCGCGGAACGACGCGAGCCGTTTGTGCAGGCCGTGGCCATCAAGGTGCTCAAAGGTGTGGGTATGGGTGCGGCGATGGATTCGCACGCATTGGTCGCCCGATTCGAGCTTGAGCGGCAGGCGCTTGCGCTGATGGATCATCCCAATGTTGCGAGGGTGATCGATGGTGGCCTAACACCGGCAACGAGTCGGCTGGGCGGATATCGGCCGTACTTCGTGATGGAACTGGTCGCTGGCCGTCCGATCAACGAATACGTCCGTGAGAATGGGCTGGAAATTGCGGAGATTTTGAGGCTCTTCCTGCCCGTTTGCGAAGCGGTGCAGCACGCGCACACCAAGGGTGTGGTTCACCGAGACCTCAAACCATCGAACGTGCTCGTCACACGATCGGAGATCACCGATGGAGTCGGCGAGGCGGTTCCGAAGGTGATCGACTTCGGTGTGGCCAAGGCACTCACGGGTTCTTCGCTTGAGCAAGCAACGATGACGGGTGCGGGGCACTTCATCGGCACTCCAGACTACATGAGCCCGGAGCAGGCGGCGGGCAGTGGGGGGGGAGACGTTGATACTCGCACCGATGTGTATTCGCTCGGAGTGATGCTGTACGAGCTGCTGACCGGTCTGCTGCCGTTCGATCGTGACCAGCTGTGGCGGAATGATGTTCTACAGATGATGCGGATCATCCGCGAGGTGGAGCCGGAACGGCCGAGTGTTCGCGTACGTGCGCGCGGCGGTGAACACGCAAGCACATCGAGCACATTGTCGCGCCGAATGCGGGGAGAGCTTGACTGGATTGTGATGCGTGCTATGGAGAAGTCGCGCGATCGGCGGTATCAGAGCCCGAGCGCGCTGGCCGCCGACATCTGCCGATTCTTGAAACTAGAACCCGTCGAAGCAGGTCCACCGGGTGCGGCGTACAGGGCGTCGAAGTTTGTGCGTCGCCACAAGGTGCTGGTCGCGGCGGCCGCGGTATCCGCGGGCGCCATGATCAGTGGACTGGGCGCGGCGTTGTACGGCATGCGCGAGGCGAATCGGCAGCGCGATCTTGCGATCAACGCCGAGCTTTCAGAGCGATCCGAGCGGTTGAGGGCCGAGACATCGAACAGGTTGATTTTCGCATCGCTCGAGATGTCGCGCCGCATAGATGGTGATGATGATGTGACCATCGGCGCGTTTATCGAGAGTGTCGCGGACCGCGTGGATTCCGGATGGCAGAAGGACGATCCAGTTCAACGTGCTGCCATGAGGGTTCACTTGAGCGAACTCTTTGTGGCGATGCGATCGGCGGATCGCGCTGAGGAGCAGCTCACAAGGGCGTTGGAGGAGCTGAAGGGCGAGCCCGTAGGCGAGAACCCGACGATGGCCCGCGCGATGACGGATCTGGCGACGTTGCGTGCCGAGTCTGGGCGATCAGCCGAGGCACTCAGGCTTCTGCAAGAAATCGTGCCCATGTTGAGGGCTTCATCACAGCGCAGCATCCGCGAGCTCTTGCCCACGGCCTTGACCACACTCGGACGAACGCTCGGCCGTCAAGGCCTTCATACGGAGGCGGAGGCTGCGCTGCGTGAAGCCATTGAGAACTGTGGGGACGAGACGTTCTGGGCGGCGCAGCGTCAGTGCGATGCGCTGATGATGCTTGCTCAGGTGCTGGTCGAGCTTCCCGATCGGCGGCCTGAATCTCTGCGAGTTGCCGAAGAGGCCGTGCAGATCGCCGAAGAGCGGCTGAGTGGAAACCCGGCCTTCATGCTCACATCGCTCAACGTACTCGGTCGAGTGAAGCGAGATTGCGGTGACCGCGAAGGGGCGATTGCTGCATATTCGGATGCCTTGAGCCGCGCGCAGGATGCCAAAGCCACTCCCGAACTTTTGATCGCGGGGATACAGATCACCCTCGCGCAGGCTCTTCGAGATGGGGGCTATGTGGCCGCGGCGACCACGCACGCTGAACGCGCACTGAAGACGCGACGAAGGCTTGAACCCCGATCGATCCGCGTGGCTGAGGCGCTCGATGTGACGGCTGGCTTGGCCGCGGATCGCAACGAACTGACATCGGCGGAAGCGCAGTATCGCGAGCAACTGAAGATTGCACGCGCGCCGCAAACAGCGAATGGTCCGATGGCAGGGCTCGCGATGACTGGTCTTGCCGATGTGCTCGTGCGATTGAATAAGTGCGAGGAGGCGAAGGGTCTCGCTGAAGAGGCTCTGGTGATTCGAGGTCAGACGCTTCCTGCGACCCACTGGAAACTGCGCAGCACCGAGAGTGTGCTTGGCGCGGCGCTCGCGGGGATCGGGGCGTGCGACGAGGCGGAGCGCCGATTGCTTGCCGCGGCCGAAGGGGTCTCGAACGATCCGAGTGTTCCGCAATCAGTTCTGATACGGATCTTGGAGCGGGTGATCAATGTGCTTGAGCGTTGCGGGCATGGCGAGCGGGCGGGCGTGTGGCGTGCCAAGCTGGCCTCTCTCCACCCCGGTGAATTTTAACCGTGTTCGCATTTTGATAGGAACATGGAGAGGCGGATATGTGACTTGGTAGCTGGTTGTCAGCCGTTCAGTGTGATACGTTCACGTGGACCAACGCCCCCGATGGCAGATGTTTTGGAGGATCGAGAATGAGTGTGCGCTCGATGATTGCCACCGCGCTGATGGGCGCGGGATTGTTTGGATTCCACCACGATGCTCAGGGTGCGGCGTTGAAGGGAAAGCTGGCCCTGCAACCGAAACTCGATGGAGTGTTGAACATTTCGCCGCAGGGTGAGCCGCAACCGGGGGGTGGTCAGTTGCCACTCTCGATCGTGCGGATCCTTTCGGCGCAGGTGACGGTTCAAGATCCGATTGCCAACGGGCTGGTTTTGACGAAGGGCACGCTCAACCCTGATCAGGCGTATGGCCTTGGGCTCGCGAACGGGTACGCTGCCCCCCCACCCAACAACCCTTCCGGGCCATGGCGCGGGCTGATGTGGCCGTTCCGCGACTTTAACGATGGGTACGCGGCCGTTACCGGAGGCGTCACGCTGGGCAACGATGTCGGAGTGATCGACAACAGCATGGCCGCGGTCGGAGCATATTCAGCGAGCGAACTAATTGGCGCCATGTCGTTTTCCACCACCGCGCCGGCAACTTATAACCGTGGTGTGGGCGGAAACGGGTCGCTTATTGCTACCGACTTTTTCAGGCTTGAGATAACATCACTGGTGAATATTGATCGTGAGGTCTCCATCACACTGAGCAACTTTCGAGCGCTGATACTGGTTCGAGATGATCTCGGGCGGCTCACGAGTGAGGAGTTTTCAGCGACGGATACCACTGTCTTTGCGCGTATTCCCGCGCCTGCAACCGGCGCAGCTGTGGCGTTCGGTTGGCTCATCACCTCGCGACGCCGGCGTTAAGCGAAGGCCGCGACCGCGAGAATGATCGCGATCACCGTGGCGAACCCAGTCTTGAGAACCGAAGCGACGAGTCGTCCCGCGGCGGCACCTGCGCCGACTTTGGTGCTCTGTTTCCAGTTCTTCTTGCCCCCGGCACGTTCGAGCAAGAGCGCGCCCGTGCCTGCGCCGACCGCGGCGCCGATGATGGTGCCGAGCAGCGGAACAACAAACGATCCGCCGATCGCGCCAATCAGCCCGCCGATGACCGAACCGATCGCGCCGCGCCGTGTGCCGCCCGCTTTGGCGGCACCAGCGGCGGAGGCGAAGAGTTCAACAACTTCTGCAAGAATGCCCAGGCCCACGCACGTCCCGAGCGTGTACCAGGAGAACATGGGCTCGTTGAACCGGGCCATGTGCCACCACTGCGCCAGCCCCGCAACAAGGATGGCGAACCAGATGCCCGGCAATGTGAGCAGCGTGAGCACGATGCCCAGGATGGCCGAGATGGCGACCATGATTCCTGCAATGATCGTCATGAGTTCTCCGGGTTGATTGAACAGCCAGAGAGCATCGGAAGCAATCGGCGCAGTTCCGCTCAGTTGTTGGGAGTTGAGGGCGGCGGGTTTTGCTCGGTATCCGTTGCGGCGGTTTCGTTCGCCGCAGCCTGCTCGGGGAAAGCGGTCTTCTCCATGGCCAGCACCCACTCTTCGAGCGGGACATAGCGGAGAAGGTCAAGCTTCTTCGCAGCTCCGTTCTTTAAATGCACCGTGACAAAGAACTTGTGCCAAAGGCGTTTGTCGAACTCCTTGACATCACCGGGCACAAATGAAGTTCCGCCCGGAAGCGTCAGACGTTGCTCGTCAGGATTCCATGAATACTTCTTTGAGACTACGCGGAGAACAATAAACGACATATACAACCCGCCGCCGAAGCCTACGACGACAAAGACCCATTGAAAGAACATGTCGAGACCGGAGAGCGGCTTGATGTTCGATGACGTGTCGAGCTTGGGGGCGAGCTTGCCGAGCACATCCATCGGTGAAAGGTCCGTGCGAGTACCATCCGCAGCGATGGCGACCCCGTCACCATCCGCAGGCTCGAAGTAAAGTTTCCGCGTGGGCGGTCCCGTCTCGGTATCGATCAGCTTGGGCTTGGCGTTGAGCTGCCACATCAGGGCCAGCGATTCGAGCCACACCATTCGTGTGCGATCGCTCTCCGCCTTCTTCTGCTCGAGACCGGGCACCGCCGCTGTCCGTTCGATTTCAACTTTCCGTTGACGGAGTGCCTCGAGTTCAGTGCGTGGATCGGCGGACTTGAGCTTCTGAGTCGTGAGCGATCCGGCGGCCTGCGCCGCCTGCAGATGCCTGGCCAGTTTGAGGGTCGCATCTTTCTCGCCTCGCCGAGGATAAAAGTACAGGGCGTCGACCAGACCCGCGACCCCAAAGCCCGCAAACAACACCAGGAACAGCAGTGTTTTGAGGAGCCAGTTTCGGCCGATGGTCGTTTTTTGAGTTTCGGGCATCCGGTTCTCGAAGATGGGTTAGTGGGTGCGAGCGGCGTGAAGGTTCAGTTTACGCTTAGTTCGGCTTGAACAGCGTTGAGCCTGATTGCGCTGGGCAGCCTGACCGGGATTGGGCTACGTTCAGGGATGAGCGGGCCGAACCCGGCATACGCCAACGACCGAGAACATCATTGGTGCGGAGATGATGGTGCATCCAAGTCGTCACCATCGAGGGTCTGCTGCCACCAATCCTCCGCCCACTCTTGCCCTTCGCGGGTGGCCATGATGGGGCCGAAGCCACCTTCAGACAACTTGCGCGTCGGGATTCGCGGCACGTGCAGCCCGCCACCATGTTGAAGAGCGCGAGTGAGCCAGCGGGAATGCAGAAGTCGGGCCTTTGCGGCCGCGCTTAGGAAAAAACCATCTCCGAAGAATGCGCGAAGCATATGGGCGTGTCTGGCCGTTCGAGAGGAGGAGATCAGTGTGTGTACGCGCTTAATGGCGGGCAGGTGCAGACCAGGTTGCGATCGCCATACGGGTTGTCGATACGCCCGACGCAAGGCCAGAACTTCTGATTTCGCACCCATGGAAGCGGGAACGCGGCGAGCTGGCGCGAGTAGGCATGGGGCCAGTTGTCGGCGGAGACGGCCGCGGCGGTGTGCGGGGCGTGCTTGAGTGGGTTGTCATTGGTATCGGCGCGACCATCTTCAATCGCGCGAATCTCTTCACGGATCGAGATCATCGCATCGCAGAAGCGATCAAGCTCAGCCTTTGACTCACTCTCGGTCGGTTCGATCATGAGTGTGCCGGGGACTGGGAAGCTCATGGTCGGCGCGTGGAAGCCGTAGTCCATCAGTCGCTTGGCGATGTCTTCGGTCTTGATGTTGGCCGACTTTTCAAATGGGCGACAATCGAGAATGAACTCGTGAGCGCACGTGCCGTTGGTGCCGCGATAGAGCACGGGGTAGTGGGTCTCAAGCCGTTTGGCCATGTAGTTGGCATTGAGAATCGCGACCTGCGTAGCGCTCTTCAGGCCACTCGCACCCATGAGCGCGATGTACACCCATGAGATGGTGAGGATGCTGGGTGATCCGTAAGGCGCGGCCGAGACCGGGCCGATGGCCTCCGACCATGTGCCGGATGGATTGCTTGAGGCTTTGGGCAAACCACTCGCACCACTTGCCCCAGCGGCATGGAGGGGAGAGGGCAGGAAGGGGGCGAGGTGTTTGGCAACACCGATCGGACCCATGCCCGGTCCGCCTCCGCCGTGAGGGATGCAGAAGGTCTTGTGGAGATTGAGGTGACAGACATCGGCCCCGATGTTGCCCGGGCTGGTGAGGCCGACCTGCGCGTTCATGTTCGCGCCATCCATGTAGACCTGCCCGCCGTGCTGGTGGATGAGTGCGGTGATATCGCGGATGGCCTCTTCAAACACACCGTGCGTGCTCGGATAGGTCACCATCAGGCACGACAGAGCATCGCTGTGTTCTTCGGCCTTGGCCTTGAGATCCGCCAGATCAATGTTGCCACGATCATCACACGCGACAGCAACGACTTTCATTCCGGCGATGACGGCGGATGCTGGGTTTGTGCCGTGGGCCGAATCGGGAATAAGGCAGACATTGCGGTGCGACTGGTTTCGCGATTTGTGATAGGCACGGATGACCAGTAGGCCCGCGTATTCGCCCTGAGAGCCCGCGTTGGGTTGCAGTGAGACCGCCGCAAACCCGGTGATTTCCGCAAGCCAGCTTTCCAGATCGGCAAAGAGCTTCTGATAGCCTTTGGTCTGATCGATCGGAGCAAATGGGTGCAGATTACCATGCTCGGGCCACGTCACGGGGATCATCTCGCTGGTGGCGTTGAGCTTCATGGTGCATGATCCGAGCGGGATCATGCTGTGCGCGAGCGACAGATCACGACCTTGCAGCTTGAAGATGTAGCGGAGCATCTCGTGTTCCGCGTGATGCGTGTTGAAGACCGGGTGCGTGAGGAAGGTGCTCGTCCGCTTGAACGCAACGGGAATATCGAGCATGGCTGAGGCGGCGAGGGTATGAACATCAGTGTTGGCTGTACCGCCGAAGGCGATCAGCAGATCACGAACATCATCGGTTGAGGTGGTCTCATCGACGGTGATTCCCAGAGTGCCATCGCCGAAATCACGGAGGTTCATACGTCCCTGCTGAGCGGCGGCGAGCACCTGCTGAGATGTGCGCCCGCTCGGCTTGACGCGGAGCGTGTCGAACGTCAAAGAATCACCGATGCTGTGCCCGAGCTTGAGCAAGCCCGCACGCAAGGTCTGGGCCATGGCTCTTGTGCGCTCGGCGATGCGTCGAATCCCATCCGGACCGTGATAGACCGCGTACATGCTCGCCATGATCGCAAGCAATGCTTGAGCGGTGCAGATGTTGCTCGTCGCACGCTCACGCTTGATGTGCTGCTCGCGTGTCTGGATCGCCATGCGCAGGGCAACATTACCGTGTGCATCACGACTGACGCCGATGATTCGACCGGGCAGCTTGCGCGCAAACTCTGGCTTGGTGGCAATAAACGCGGCGTGCGGCCCACCAAAGCCCATTGGAACACCGAATCGCTGCGCCGAACCCACAGCGACATCCGCGCCGCCGCCACCCCATTCACCGGGCGGCTTCAGCAGCGTGAGGGCCAGCAGGTCGGTCGCGGCCACAACAAGGGCACCCGCGGTGTGGGCCTTCTGGCAAATACCGTCGTAACACTCCACACGTCCGTCGGTGGTCGGATATTGCACGAGCACGCCGCAAAGATCGTTGCGTGAGAGATCGATGCTGCCGGGCTCGCCCGAGCGGAGCTCGATGCCCAGCGACTCGGCCCTGGTGGCGCAGACCGCAATGGTCTGTGGATGGCAGTCGTTGGCAATAAAGAACGCTTTCTTGCTTCCATCGGCACCACCGCCCGAACTGAAGCACATCGCCATCGCCTCTGCCGCGGCGGTCGCTTCGTCGAGCAGACTCGCACCCGCAAGCGGGAGGCCGGTCAGATCGGCGATCATCGTCTGAAAGTTCAGCAGGGCTTCGAGCCGCCCTTGCGCGATCTCGGCCTGATAGGGTGTGTACTGCGTGTACCACCCCGGGTTCTCCATGATGTTCCGCAGAATGACCGGCGGCGTGATCGTGCCGTGATAACCCATCCCGATGAACGAACGGAAGACCTGGTTCTGTTCGGCGATCGCCTTGAACTTCCTGAGCAGCTCAAACTCCCCCGTCGGCTCACCAGCCGCCAAACCTGTGAGGTTGAGTGGACGGTTCAGCCGGATCGATGCGGGCACTGTCGCATCGGTGAGCGCATCGAGTGATGCGTAGGCAAGCAGCGCGAGCATCTCGGCAACTTCCGCATCGCTGGGCCCGATGTGTCGGTGCGCGAACGTATCCGACGGGCCAAGCAGTCCGGCGCGATCGAGAAGCGGCGCGTGCCCTTGGCCGTTCTGGCCATTGGTGCTTGGGCTGATCAGGTGACGAGGTGCGGCGGTGGTGTTCATAAGTGGGATGGGTGGCTCACGACGACGGGCGGATCATCCGACTTGACGACAACGCTCGGGTTGTGAGGGCCGGCAAAGTATAGGTTTGCGAAGGTGAACGGCGATGGGCCTGAGACCAACCCAATTGCCTGATATCTTGCCGCGTACGTTCATGGTGACCGGACTCCGAACCCTGGCCGGTCTCGTCGGTAAAATGACTCGCACTGAGCGCGAATCCGACCGGGTGGTTGGTACGACCGTGGGGCCGTACCCTCCTCGGTTCGGATCGGCGGTTATCTCACGAAAGGATGATTGATATGCCCATGCGGCGAGTTGGAATGTTCAAGACCCTGTTGGTCAGCGCAACGATGCTGCTCGGCCTGGCGTGCGCGGCCCGAGCGCAGCAGGACCAGTCGCGATCAACCACCGATCAGGCCGCCGCGGACCTGGCGGCGTATCGACAGCACGTTGAAACCCTCGCCAATCCGTTCATGGAAGGGCGCGGCCCAGGGCTGAAGGGGAACCGGATCGCCGCGGAGTACTTCGAGTGGAACTTCAAGCGGCTCAAGCTTGAACCCGCCTTTCCCGCCGTCGAGCCCGAACCCGCGACTGTCGCGCCCAAGCCCCATTCGTATATGCAGGAGTTCACCGCCGGACGCGAGGTTCGGGGGGATAAGAGCCTCGTCTCGTACACACCCCTCGCCGGTGCGAACCCTGTTGAGCTGCTTGCTGATTCAGACTTCATCGTCCTGGGCAACTCCGGCAGCGCGAGCGTTGAGGGCGAGGTGGTCTTCGTTGGCTATTCACTCCCGCCCGGCGAGCCCGCCACGGGCGGACTCAAACCCTCCGATGCTTCATACATCAAGAGCGATGACCTCAAGGGCAAGATCGCCCTCATCCTCCGATTCGAGCCCATGACCGATGAGGGCACATCGCGCCTTACAGAGAACGGGGCGTGGAGTTCGGCCGCGGCCATCAGCCAGAAGATCAACGCGGCGGTGGAGCGTGGCGCGGCGGCCGTCATCGTGGTTTCGCCACCGGGTGCCAACGATCCGCGCGCGGGCAAGCTCGAAACGACCGCCGGCACGGCAAACTGGACACGCCCGCTCGATGTGCCCGCGATCATGCTCAGCACCGATGCCGCGGATCGATTTGTGCGCGCGGCGGATGCCGCGGGCCGCTCACTCCTCGAGCTCCGGCGCGTTGCCGACAAGGCACAGTCTGAGGGCGGGGCGGGGGGCGGGGCGGGGGGTGGGACGGGGGGTGGGGGCGATGAACACTCCCGCCTCATCCCGCTCGGCAAGGCCAGCCTTTCCATACGTGCAAGCGTCGAGCGTCTTCCCCGCATCACCTGGAATGTCGGCGGTATTTTGCCTGGCCGCGGCGATCTTGCCAGCCAATACATCATCATCGGTGGTCACTACGACCACGTCGGTTATGGATACACCGGCGGCTCACGCACCAGCGAGTACGGGCAGATCCACCCCGGCGCGGATGACAACGCCTCGGGCGCGGCCGGTGTTCTCGTGGCCGCACGCATCTTGAGCCGCGAATACGCCGCCGCCGAAGGCGCGGGTGATCACTCGCCGAGACGCTCGATCCTCTTCCTTGGCTTCTCGGCTGAAGAGATGGGGCTGATTGGTTCGCGCGAGTTTGTCAAGAACTCGCCCATCTCATCGAGCGCCGTCTACACCATGCTCAACATGGACATGATCGGGCGCATGCGCAACCACACGCTCGAGCTGAGCGGGACCGGAACCGCCGAGGGCTTTGCCGACCTCATCAAGCCGATCCTTGATTCCTCGGGCTTTAACGTGAAATCCTCACCGGGCGGGCAAGGGCCGAGCGATCACGCGACGTTCTACGGGGCCAACATCCCCGTGCTGCACTTCTTCACCGGGCTGCATGATCAATACCACACACCGCGTGATACCGCCGACCTCATCAACCACGATGAGGCGATCGGGGTGGTCCGCACCGTCTGCGAAGTGGGGCGTTTGCTGGCCGCGCGGGCCGAGCCGCTGATCTTCACCCCCACCGACCGGTCCCGCACGCGCGAGCGCCCCGAGGCCGAGCGCCCAAATGAAGACGCACCTCCAACCCCCGCCCCCGCCCGTGTCCGGCTGGGTGTGCGCCCCGCCAACTACGCCGATGGTGAAGACGGTGTCGCGGTCGATGATGTCTACGACGGCACCGCCGCGGCCGAGGCGGGGATCATCGCCGGCGACCGGCTCATGGCGTGGAACGGCCAGCCGATGCCCGATGCGCAGGCGATGACCGACTTCATGCGCTCCAGCAAGCCCGGCGATGTGGTGGACATCACGCTCATGCGCAAGGGTGAAAGGGTCACCGCGCGCGTCACGCTCAAGGCACGCGATCAGGCGGCGAAGTGAGAGTGGCCCGCATCTAACAGACATCAATCGATCGGGCCTGCATCAATCAAGCCAGAGGAACCGCCAGTTCCCCGATTCCAGGCGTGCCCAGAGCCGCGTGAACTTCAGGTCTTTGGCCGCCGCCCCGGTCACCTTGATGATCCACGTCTTGTCACCCGGCTGATTCAGAATCACCGTCGGCGAGTGTTCACCCAGCGGCATGCGTGAGAAGGTGCGCCCGATCTCGCGCCGGTTCTTCTTGAGCGAGTCCACCAGCTCCATCGGGCTCTTGCCCTCGGCACGGAAGTGGTCGGCGGTCTTCTGGCTCATCACCTGATCGATCAGCAGGTCGTCGGCCTCCTCATCCAGGCAGCGCTGCAGATGAATCATCATGTGCTGCACACTCTTGGCGATCAGCGTCTTGCTCCCATCAGGATGCTCGATCACGATGCTGCTCTCGGCGAGCTGCGTCGGATCGACATACCCCGCGTTGGGGTTGATGGGCACCGACTCATCACCAAACTTCGCATCGGCGATGTTGGAGAGGAAGGGCTTGTAGCGGACGACCTTGGCCTCCTGCTGACAGGCGCTCATTCCACCCGCCCCCGCCACCACGCAGATGATCGCGACCACCCACCAAGCCCCCCCCGCAGGCCCCCCGCAGGCCCCCCAACAGGCCCACCAACAGGCCCCCCAATAGGCCGCGCCGGCTTCACCAACCGGAGTTCCGCTTGCATGTGGCATCATCCTCATCATCTAAGCCTGCACCGCGATGGTCTCCACACCCGCATCGCCGCGCTTCCACCG
>Ga0209490_10000569_pt1 | contig 36881 bp, 30 predicted proteins | sample MAT06_FD_187209 | JGI IMG/M metagenome (GOLD analysis project Ga0209490, IMG submission 187209) | Freshwater microbial communities from Lake Fryxell liftoff mats and glacier meltwater in Antarctica - MAT-06 (SPAdes) (version 2) | ecosystem: Environmental > Aquatic > Freshwater > Ice > Liftoff...
GCCCGGATGGCGGATTCGGCGACGTGCAGAAAACTGCCAAGGACCGCCTCGGCAAAGACCTGGTGATGGCCAAGTCGGGTGCCGACCAGGATGCAATAGCCCAGCGCGTGAGCGAACTGCTGACCCAGCCATTGCTGGTCGACGATGCCGTGCAAGTCGCGCTCCTGAACAACCGCGGCCTGCAGGGCACCTTCCAGGAACTCGGCATCACCGAGGCCGAAGTGGTGCAAGCGGGGCGCCTGCCCAACCCGGGTTTCAGCTTCGGGCGTTCGTCGAAGGGCGACGAACGCGAAATCGAGCGCGGCCTGCACTTCAACCTGGCGCGCCTGCTGGCCATGCCGCTGATCAACCAGATGGAAGCGCGGCGCTTCGAGCAGACCCAGGGCATGGTGGCAATGAGCGTGCTGTCCGTCGCCGCCGACACGCGCAAGGCTTACTACATGGCGGTCGGCGCCGAGGAAGGCGTGCGCTACATGCGCCAGGTCAAGCAGGCTGCCGAAGCCAGCGCCGAACTCGCGCGCCGCATGGCCGCCGTGGGCAACTTCAACAAGCTGCAGCAGGCACGCGAGCAGGGCTTCTACGCCGACGCGACGCTGAACCTGGCGCGCGCGCAGCAGGCGCAGAAAGCCACGCGCGAACGCCTGACGCGGCTGATGGGCCTGTGGGGCGCGCAGACCCAGTTCGCATTGCCTGAGCGCCTGCCCGACTTGCCGAAGGAAGCAACCGATCAGCCCGATATCGAGCGCATCGCCATGGCGCAGCGACTCGACGTGCAGGGCGCCCGGCTGGCGGCCGAGCGGACGGCGAAGAACCTGGGGCTTACCAAGGTGACGCGCTTCGTCAACGTGCTCGAGCTGGGGTTGATGCGCAACTCGTCGAACGAGGCACCCACCCAGCGCGGCTGGGAGATCGGCTTCGAGCTGCCGCTGTTCGACTGGAGCGGGGCCCGTGTGGCGCGTGCTGAAGGCGTGTACATGCAGGCGTTGCACCGCGCGGCCGAGACCGCCATCAACGCGCGTTCCGAAGTGCGCGAAGCTTATGGCAACTACCGCTCGACTTATGACATCGCGCGCCATCACCGCGACGAGATCGTGCCGCTGCGCCAGCGTATCGCCGAAGAGAACCTGCTTCGCTACAACGGCATGCTGATCGGCGTGTTCGAGTTGCTGGCCGATGCCCGCGTGCAGATCGCAGGCGTCAACAGCGCCATCGAATCGCTGCGCGATTTCTGGATCGCACAGGCTGACCTCGACATGGCGCTGATCGGCAAGCCGAGCCTTGCTGCGATGGCTGGCCCTGCGATGGCGGCCGAAGCCGGCGGCGCACCCCACTGAATCTGAAGACTGAACCTGAAGGACAAACCCATGGTTTCCCGAAGAAATTTTCTGGGCAGCGCCGGTGCCATCACCGCCGCAGCGTCGGCCGCCGCGGTGAGCAAGGTAGCGATGGCCGCCTTGCCCGAGCCGGTCATCCAGACCAAGGCCGACACGATGCCGCCGCTGCTGCCGAATACCGGGCGCGCTTACAACCCTGTCGTCACGCTCAATGGCTGGACCTTGCCCTGGCGCATGAACCAGGGCATCAAGGAGTTCCACTTGGTGGCCGAGCCCGTGGTGCGCGAGATGACGCCCGGCTTCAAGGCCCATCTGTGGGGCTACAACGGCCAGAGCCCGGGCCCGACGATCGAGGTGGTGGAAGGCGACCGCGTGCGCATTTTCGTCACCAACAAGCTCGGCGAGCTGACCAGCATCCACTGGCACGGCCAGCGACTGCCCAACGGCATGGACGGCGTGTCCGGGCTCAACCAGCCCGGCATCCCGCCGGGCAAGACCTACGTGTACGAGTTCGTGGCGCGCAGGCCTGGCACCTTCATGTACCACCCGCATGCCGACGAGATGGTGCAGATGGCGATGGGGATGATGGGCTTCTGGATCACGCATCCAAAGAACAAGCACCCGCTGATCGACGAAGTAGACCGCGACTTCGTGTTCCTGCTCAACGCCTACGACATCGACCCCGGCAGCTACACGCCGAAGATCATGACGATGCTCGACTTCAATCTGTGGAGCTGGAACAGCCGCATCTTCCCGGGCATCGATCCGCTGGTGGTGAGGAAGAACGACAAGGTGCGCATCCGCATCGGCAACCTGACGATGACCAACCACCCGATTCATCTGCACGGGCATGAGTTCCTCATTACTGGCACCGACGGCGGCCCCACGCCCAAGAGCACCCGCCAGTACGAAGTGACCGCCGACATTGCGGTGGGCCAGATGCGGCAGATCGACTTCCTGGCCGACGAAGAGGGCGACTGGGCGTTCCACTGCCACAAGAGCCACCACACGATGAACGCCATGGGGCACGACGTGCCGACCATGATCGGTGTCGATCACAGCGGCGTGGCGCGGCAGATCACGAAGCTGATCCCCGACTACATGGTGATGGGCGAGCGCGGCATGAAAGACATGACCGAGATGGAGATGCCGCTGCCCGACAACACAGCGGCCATGATGGCCGGGCAGGGGCCGTTCGGCGCCGTGGGCATGGGCGGCATGTTCAGTGTGGTGAAGGTGCGCAAGGACCAGAAGCGCGGCGACTACAGCGACCCGGGCTGGTACCAGCACCCGCCGGGCACGGTGGCCTACGAGTTCATGGGTGCCTTGCCGGACCCGGCTCGCTTCAAGGCCGACGTCAGCCCTGGCCCCGGCTCCATGCCGTCGCTGGCCAAACCTTCCCAGGAGGTCGAAGTCAAGGTGCGCAAGCCTGCGGGCGGCCACGCCGGCCATTGACGACCTGCGGCACCCGGATCACAAACCAAACGATCTTTACCACTGATCGCCACCACCCAAGGAGAGTTAGATGAAGGCACCCACACACCCGATCGGCCGCCGTGCCGCCATCACGCGCATGGCAGCAGCCGCCGCTGCCGCGACGATGCCTTTGATGGCCCACAACGCAGGGGCCCACACCGACAAGCCGCACGCGCCCAAGGCGGGCCCGGTGCGCAAGGAACAGAAAGACTGGGGCATTGCCGGCGATGACAAGAATGCAAAACGCAGCATCGCGGTCGGCATGGCCGACAGCATGCGTTTCACGCCTGAGCGCATCGCGGTGCAACAGGGCGAGACGTTGAAGTTCGTCGTCCGCAACACCGGCAAGGTGATGCACGAATTCGTCATCGGCACGAAGGCCGAGAACGCCCTTCACGCCGCGCTGATGGTGAAGTTTCCGAACATGGAGCACGACGAGCCGTACATGGCGCATGTGCCGCCCGGCAACACCGGCGAGATCGTATGGACCTTCAACCGCGCCGGCGATTTCGAGTTCGCCTGCCTGATCGCCGGTCACTACCAGGGCGGCATGGTGGGCACGATCACGGTCGGGGCGGGCAAGGCATGAGGCGGCGGCGCATATTGACGTTGCTGCTGAGCACAGCCGGGGTGCTGTCGGCCCCCGCGATGCTTCGGGCGCAAGGCCAGGCAGTGATGGTCGAGGTCTGGCAGAGCCCGACCTGCGGCTGCTGCAAGGACTGGATCACGCACCTCGAAATCAACGGCTTCCGCGTCAAGGTCAACAATCTCGGCAATACCGCGGCCCGCGCACGGCTGAAGGTGCCCATGAAACTCGGCTCGTGCCACACGGCATGGGTGGGTGGCTACGCCATCGAGGGACATGTGCCGGCGGCCGACATCCGGCGGCTGCTGAAGCAGCGTCCCGATGCGATCGGCCTGGCCGTTCCAGGCATGCCACTCGGCTCTCCGGGTATGGACGGTCCTGCCTACGACAACCGGCAGGACCCCTACGACGTGCTGCTCATCGCCCGCGACGGCAGTACCCAAATCTTCAACAGCTACTTCAAGAAAAAGGAACGCTCATGAACCCACAACGACTCTTCATCCGCGCCACAGGCCTGGCTCTCGTGATTTCGGCCGCGGCCATGTCGCCGGCCTGGGCTGCGAGCCATCAAGGCGGCCACGGTACGCATGGCGATCATGGCAAGCCGACTGCGCAGGCCGCCAGCGGCGACATGACCGACGGTGAGGTGCGCAAGGTGGACAAAGAGGGAGGCAAGGTGACCCTCAAGCACGCCGACATCAAGAGCCTGGACATGCCCGGCATGACGATGGTCTTCGTCGTCAGGGACAAGGCCATGCTCGACACGCTGAAGGTTGGCGACAAGATCAAGTTCAAGGCCATCAGCGACAGTGGCAAGTTCACGGTGACCGAGATCGTGCCTGCCAAGGGACCGTAGACGTTGACGATGCGGCTGCCAGGCGAGCCGCATGAGGCCAGCAGGCATTCATTCATGGAGGGAACTTTTGTGATCACACGCCCGGTGTTCTTTTTCAGCATCCTGCTGACCTCGGTGGCACCCGTGGCTCATGCAGAGATTGTCGAACTCGTTTGGGGCAGTGGGGGCGCATTCACGCAACAAAAGCGCATTGCCCCCGGCAAGTTCGTCGAGGTCTGCGGCAAGCTGCCGGCCGGCGCGAACGTGGCATGGTCGTTTGAAGCCAGCGCGCCGACCGACTTCAATATCCATTACCACCAGGGCAAAGACGTGGTGTTCCCGGCCAAGATTTCGCAGGTCGCGCGTGGACAGAACACTTTGCGAGTCAAGGTGGAGCAGGACTACTGCTGGATGTGGACCAACAAGACCGCGGAGCCTGTGCTCCTGAAAGCCAGCTTTCAACGCTGAGGATTGTCTCGTGGCCTGAGGGCGCCTTCACCATTCGCGAGTCGCCAGGCCCCGCTGTCCGGCAAGGCCCCTTCAGTGCAGGATCTGCGCCAGGAACTGTTGCGCCCTTTCGTTCTGCGGCCGATCGAAGAACTCGTCGGGCGTGTTCGTCTCAACGATGGAGCCGGCATCCATGAACACCACCCGGTCCGCCGCCTGGCGCGCAAAGCCCATCTCATGGGTCACGCACAACATGGTCATGCCTTCTTCGGCCAAGCCCACCATGGTGTCCAACACCTCCTTGACCATTTCCGGGTCCAGCGCCGAGGTCGGCTCGTCGAAGAGCATGATCTTCGGGCTCATGCACAGGCTGCGAGCGATGGCCACCCGCTGCTGCTGGCCGCCGGACAACTGGCCCGGGAATTTGCGCGCCTGCTCGGGAATCCGCACGCGGCGCAAGTACTTCATGGCCGTTTCCTCGGCCTCTTCGTGCGCCATGCCCAGCACGTGTATCGGTGCCAGCGTGCAGTTCTGTAGCACCGTGAGGTGCGGAAACAGGTTGAAGTGCTGGAACACCATGCCGACCTCACGCCGCACGTCGTCGATGCGCTTGAGGTCTTGATCGACGGTGATGCCCGCCACCGTGATGGTGCCCTGCTGGTGCTCCTCGAGCCGGTTGATGCAGCGGATCAGCGTGCTCTTGCCCGAGCCCGAGGGCCCGCAGACGACGATGCGTTCGCCGCGCCTGACCTCAAGATTGACGTCGTTCAGCGCGCGGAAATCGCCGAACCATTTGTGCACACCGATCAGCTGCACGGCAGCAGCCTCGGCTGGGACGGAGGGGGCCGCAGTGTTCAGTGCTGGTGTGGCTGGTGTGGCTGGTGTCATGGTGATGGTCGAAGATTCAGTGCCCGGTATTGCCACGCCGTTCGAGGAAGTCTGCAAAGCGCGCGAAGCCGAAGCTGATGATGAAGAAGACGGCGCCGATGAACAAAAACGTCTCGGTCGACGGCGAAGGCCAGGCCGGGTCGGCCAGCGCCGCCTTGCCCGAGCTGATGATGTCGAACAGCCCCACCACCAGCACCAGGCTGGTGTTCTTGATCATCACGATCACGGTGTTGGCGAGCGCCGGAATGACGATCCGGATGGCCTGCGGCAGGATCACCAGGCGCTGCGTCTTCCAGAACGGCATGCCCAGGCTGTCTGCGGCCTCGAACTGGCCTTTGGGGATGGCCTGCAGACCGCCGCGCACCACCTCGGCGAAATAGGCTGCGGCAAACAGCGTCAGCGCCACCAGCGCACGCGTGAACTTGTCGGGCAGCAGGCTCTCCGGCAGGAACAGCGGCAGCATGATCGAAGCCACGAACAGGATCGATAGCAGCGGCAGTGCGCGCACTGTTTCGATGAACACGACGCAGCTCAGGCGCACCGCCGGCAGCGCGCTGCGCCGGCCGAGAGCCAGCAGCACGCCCAGAGGAAAGCCCAGCCCGATGGCGACAACGGTCAGGATCAGGGTTACGGGCAGTCCGCCCCACAGCGCCGACGGTACCGGCTCCAAACCCAGGCCACCGCCCATCAGCCAGAACACCGCCGCCAGGGCCACGAGCCAGAGTGCGCCGAGCCGGCCGCGCCAACTCGCGGGCCGCACCGACCAGACGAGCAGGCTCAGGATCAATACGCACACGACACCGGGGCGCCAGCGCTGCTCGAAGGGGTAGATACCGAAGAGCAGTTGGCCCAGCTTGGCCCAGATGAAGTTCCAACAGGCGCCGCTGGCAGCGCGGCAACTGGCGGGGTCAGGGTCGAACCACACCGCGTCGATCACGCCCCAGCGCACCAAGGGCGGCAGTGCCAGCAGCAGCAAGGCGCCCAACAGCAGCGTCAACACCGCGTTGCCGGGCGTGCCGAAATAGACGCTTCGCCACCGTCGCCATGCGGCCGTAGCGGGCACGGGTGCCGCAGGTTGCGTCGGCAAAGGCATGGGCCGGCTGTCGGTCATCACGCCTTCAGCGCTCGACCAACGCGATGCGCCGGTTGTACCAATTTGCCAAGGTCGACAGCGACAGGTTGATGGCGAGGTAGACACCCAGGATGATGCCCACGCCCTCGATCGAATGGCTGCTCTTGCTGATGATGGTGTTCATCACCGCCAGGAAGTCGGGGTAACCGACAGCGATCACCAGCGTCGAGTTCTTGACGACGTTGATGTACTGGCTGTTCATCGGCGGCACGATCACGCGCAGCGTCTGCGGAATGATGACCAGACGCAGGATCTGTCGCCGTGACAACGAGAGCGATCGGCCCGCCTCCCACTGGCCCTTCGGAATGGCCAGCACACCTGCGCGGACGATCTCGGCGATGAAGCCGGCGGTGTAAAGCGTCAGGCCGATCACCACCGTGCTCAACTCCGGCGACAGCTCCCAACCCAGCGCTTCGGCTTGCAGTCCGCGCATCGACAGCGTGATGCCTGCTCCCAGCTGCCACGCCTCGTCCAGCGGTGGCAGGATCTTCCACCACAGTGAGTACAGAAAGATCAGGATCACGATCGGCGGGAAGTTGCGCGCCACCTCGATCCAGACGCGGCTGGTGCCGCGGGCCAGCGGGTTGTCGCTCAGTCGCGCCAACCCGAGCAGCAAGCCGAACATCGACGACAGCACGATCACGATCGCCGACACGTACAGGGTGTTACCGATGCCGACGACGATGGCTCGCCAGGTGGCGGCCTCGTGGTCGTGCGCCAGAATGGACTCCGAGATCACCACCTGCGAAGGCGCCCAGAGAAAGTCCCAGCCCAGCGGAATGCCGCGGCGTTCGAGGTTTGCAACGGTGTTGGCGATCAGCATCGCCGCGAGGCCGAATATGGCCACCAGCAGCGCAACCTGGATCACGAGCCCGCGGCGCCTGGCATCACGAAGGATCACGGCTGTAGCCCTGGCACTGACCTGCCCATCAGTCCCACGGATACGGGTGGTAAAGCCCGCCGTTGCGCCACAGCGCATTCAGGCCACGCGGCACTTTCAACGGCGAATCCTTGCCCAGGTTGCGATCCCATAACTCGGCGTAGTTGCCGACCTGCTTGATAACGTTGAACACCCATTTGTCGTCGAGGCCGATGACCTTGCCGAAGCCCGGCGCGCCAAGGACCCGCTTGTCTTCGGCAGAGCCTGTTGCGGCGCGTTGCTCTACGTTGGCCGATGTGATGCCGGCGGCCTCGGCCCAGATGAGCGCGTTCAAAGTCCAGCGTGCGATGTCGAACAGCTTGTCGTCGCCCCTGGCGATGACCAGGCCGTTGGGCTCGGCCATGTGGCCGACCTTGAACATGATGTGATCGTCGGGGTTCTTGGCCACCGTGGCGCGCTGGCCGGCAGCCGCCGTGCCATCGGTGATGTAGGCGTCGCAGCGGCCTGCAAAGTAGGCGTCGCGGGCCTGCAGCGTGGAATCGAAATAGACCTTCTTGGTTTTGATCTTGTACTCCGCTTCGGTTTCCAGCAAAGCGTTCTCGGTCAGACTGCCGCCGCCCTGCAAGCACACGGTCTTGTTTTTGAGGTCCTTGCCCGACTTGATGTTGTCCTTCTTGCGCACCAGCACGGCGTCACCGTCGTACTGGTAGATCTGCACGAAGCGCACCGCCATGTCGCGCGTGTAGGTGATGGTGGACGTGCGCGGCAGGACGTCGATCTCGCCGGTCTGCAGCGCCAGGAAGCGCTGTCCGGCATTGAGCGGCACGAAGCGCGCTTTCTCGCGGTCGCCCAGCACGGCAGCGGCGATGGCACGGCAGATGTCCGAGTCGAAGCCGCGGTAGTAACCCTTTTCGTCGGGCCGCGACAAGCCGGGCACGCCCTGGCTGGCGCCGCAGGTGACGTAACCGCGGCTCTTGATGCGTTCAACCGCTGCCGACTGTGCGTAGGCCGGCGGAGCCAGGTACACCGCGGCGAGGCCAGCGCCCAGCAAGCATGCCCAAAGGCGGAAAACAGGTCGTTGATGCAGCATGTCGAGTGCCTTTGCAGGTTGAGTGTGAATCATGCGGTTCAGCTTTTGGCCAGACCGGCAATGGCAGTTGGAGTGGGCGAGTCTTCGACCGGAAAGTTTCGCAAGCGTTGAAGCCCGAGCCGCAGGTCTTCAATCAAGGCATCGAAAGGTTCCAGGCCGACGTGCAGCCGAACCACGAACGCGCCGGCGGCCCGAGCGCGCACCGAGCGCGCCGCCGACAGGTCGGCCAGGGCGACCAGGCTTTCGGTGCCGCCCCAGCTTGCGCCAATCCGAAAGTGCGCAAAGCCGTCGATCATCGCGGCCAGCGCTGGCAGGTCCTGACGCTGAGGCACGAAACTCACCAGCCCGTTGCCGCGCGTGAAAAAACGCTGGAACCGCGCATAACCGATATCGCTGGGGTCTGCCGGGTTGAGCACGGCCGTGATGCCCGGTTGCTGGCGCATCCAGCGCGACACGGCGATGCCGCGGCGCGCATGCTCAGACAGGCGCACGTCCAGCGTACTGATGCCGCGCTGTATCAGGTAGGCGTCGTCTGACGACACGCCTGTGCCCAGCGCAGCAAAAGAAGCCTTCAGCTTGCGGAAGAGGCTCTCGTCGCGGACCGTCACCGAACCCATGCAAACATCGGAATGGCCGCCGGCGTATTTGGACAACGCCGTGCTCACCATGTCCACGCCATGGGTGAACAGGTTGGTGCATCCGAAGCCCCAGGTGTTGTCGGCCATGACCAGCGCGCCACCGGCATGGGCCTGCTCGCACAGCGCAGCGATGTCCTGGATCTCCAGGCTGTACGAGCCCGGCGACTCCAGGATCACGAGCCGCGTGCGCTCGTCCATCAGCGGCCGGATGTCGGCCGCGTCAGGCGCGAAGAAGTCCACCCGGATACCCAGCCGACGCAGCATGGCCGCACAGTGTTCGCGGGTCGGGCCGTACACACAGTCGGCCACCAGCACTTGATCGCCAGGTGTCAGCAGCGCGAGCGTGGGATGCGTCACTGCCGCCAGCCCCGAGGGCAGCAGCATCGCACGCGTGCCGCCTTCGATACGCGCCACTGTGGTTTCCAGCGCGCGCGTGGTGGGTGTGCCGTACAGGCCGTAGGAGAATCCATCGAAGAGCTGCGAGCGCCGCGCCATGAAAGCGGCGGTGGTGTCGAAGACCACCGTGGAGGCACGGTAGACCGCGACATTCAGCGCATTGAAGCCCGGCTTTGCGGCGTCCATATTGACAGGGGTGTTGTGGGTCATGTTCATCGATCAATCGTGATGCAGCGCCTATCGCTACCGCACCCACAGCGCCTGGGCGCGGGGGGCAAGTTCTAACGGAGAACCGTACATGGAGATGCGCGAGGTTGAGATATTTCGCGCTGTGATGCACGCAGGCAGCACCGGCAAGGCCGCCGCGCTGCTGGGCATCTCGCAGCCGGCAGTGAGCCAGTCGATCAAGAAGTTCGAGACCGAATCGGGCCTGCGTTTGTTCGATCGCACCCGGGGCCGACTGGTGGCCACGCCTGAAGCCCTGGCGTTGATGGTGGAGGTGGACCAGTACGTCACCGGCTTCGAGAACCTCAAGCATCGCGTGCGCAGCTTGCGCCAGTTCGGGCTGCAGCGCTTGTCCATCGCTGCGCTGCCAGCGCTGGGTACCGGCTTCATGGCACGCGCCATCGCGGCCTTCGAGCCGCAACGGCGGGGCATCCAGATGTCGCTGCAGATCATGAGTTCGCGCGAGGTGCACCAGCGCGTCACCAGCGGCCGCGTGGACTTCGGGTTGATGGCTGACGAGCTGGACGTGGCGGGCATGGAAAGCTCGGTCTTCATGAGCTTGCCCGGCGTCATCGTGATGGCTCCCGGCCATGCGCTGGCCCGCTCGCCGCAAGTGCAGCCCGCCGATCTGGCCGAGCACCCGTTCATCGCGCTCAACCCCGAGGACGCCAGCCGCATCCGGCTGGAGAAGGCCCTGCAGCCGCTGGGCATCGTTCTCAACCCGCTTGTCGAGACCATCTTCGCCAACTCGGTGTGCGAGCTGGCGCTGCAGGGTGTGGGTATCGGCATGGCCAATCCAATCGTGGCGCTGGACTACGTGCAGCGCGGCTTGGTGCTCAGGCGGCTGTCGATCGACATCAGCTTTCGCAGCCTGCTGGTGTTCCGCGCCGGGGTGCCGTTAGCGGAGAACGCGCGTGAACTGCTCAAGGTCATGCGCATCGCGATGGAAACTGATACCCAAGCGCTGGCTGCCCTGCTGGCCCAGGGTCCGTTGCCTGTGACTGCGGACGTGCGCTCAAAGCGAACCGTCGCCCGGTGACGCGACACCGCGTTCAAAACTTCATCTCCGCCTTGGCGAAAAACGCGCGGCCGGTGTAGCCGAAGGGCGAGATGTACGGGTAGGGGAAGATGCCGGCGTTGTCCGCCCCGTTGGTGCCCGCCGCAACCGAGGCCACGGTAGAACCCAGGTTCTTGTCGGGATAGACGTCGAACAGGTTGTTCACGCCCGCCGTCAGCGTCACACGCCCGAGCTGCAGCCCCGCGCTCACGTCGGTGATCCACTTGGCGCCGAAGACTTGCACCACTTGCGAGTTGGCCGACGGCGGGTTCGTGGCTTCGAGCCTCACTTCGTAGCCGGGCGTCAGAACCGCGATGCGTGCGGGTGACAGGTTGGTGTTGGCCACCGCCGCCACCTTGCCATAGCGCACCAGGTTCAGGTTCGAGATCCAGTCGCCCCGTTTCCAGTTGAAACCCAGCGCAAGCTTGTCTTTCGGCGTTGACTCGGTCACGCGCACCTGCTGCGTGAGGTCGAAGAGCGGCGCGGTGATGCCGATGGCGGCCAGCGGCGCGGGCGTGGGTGCGATGCGGTCGAGCTTCGTCTTGTTGAAGTTGGCCGCCACGGTGGTGGTCAGGGTGCCCATTTCATGCAAGCCCAGCTTCCAGCCGCCGGTGATGTCGATACCGCTGGTGGTGCTGTCGATGGCATTCGTCATGAACTGCACGGCATCGATGCCGGGATAGCCCAGCGCCGAGAGGCGGGCTGTCAGCGCGGCACCCCCGAATTGCGTGGACAGCGCCAGCCGATCCTTGATCTGAATGCGGTAGGCATCCATCGTCAGGTTCATCGGCCCCTGCGACCACACGAAGCCCAGCGAGGCGTTTTGCGACTTGGCCGGCTTCAGGTCGGTGGCGCCGAGAGACCGCGCTGCCGGGTTGTCCACCGGCAGCAATCGCACCACACTGGGCACAAAGTTGTTGAAGTTCGTGGCCGTGGTGCTGGTGAATGACTGGGCCAGGTGCGGCGCCTTGAAGCCGCTGCTGAGCGAGCCTCGCAGCGACAGCGGTGCGGTCACTTTGTAGCGCGTGCTGAGCTTGTAAGTGCTGTTGTTGCCGAAGTCGCCGAAGCGCTCGAAGCGGGCCGCGCCCGTCAGCACCCAGTCCTTGCTGAGGTCCTGCTCGATTTCGGCGTAGAGCGCGGCGCTGGTGCGGCTGGCCTTGCGCACATCGCCGGGGGTCAGGCCTGGCTGCATCTGCATGCCGACGGCTGCGGGGCGACCCGCGTTGGGCCCGTCCAGGATGGCGCCCGGGGTGCCGATGCGGTAGCTGTCGGGCTCGCCAGCCACCGACTCGTAGTATTCGCGGCGGAATTCGGCACCTGTCGCAAAGCGAGCCGCCGTGGTCATGCCCAGGCCGACTTCGCGCGACAAATCGAAGTTGCTGGTCCACTGTGAAAAACGCTGGCCGCCGACATAGGCGTCGGTGGTGCCGGCGGCGCCCAACGATGCATTCAGCGAGTTGTAGACACGGTCGTCGAGCAAGGCTTTGCCGACCAGCGTCGATATGTCCCAGTCGAAGCCGAGCAGACCTTCACCACGCGCACCGACCGCAAGCGAGGTGTTCTCGAAAGTCGAATCGGTGTAGGGACGGTAGCCGTTCGGGTACAAGGCGCGCACGGTTCTGTCGTCGCCGGCTCTGCGGAAGAAGCCTTGTGATGTGCCCTTCAGCCGGCTGTAGCCGCCAAAGCTGTACAGCGTGGCGCCGCGGCCGAGCGGCAACTCGCCATTGATGAACACGGTCCCGGCCTTGAAGGGGGAATCGCCGAGCCAGTGGTTGTCGCGGTCTACCGTGGCTTCGCGCGGGCTCAGCGTGCCATTGGGTGGCGTCAGGCCGGTACCCGAGCCGAAGTTTCCAGAAGGCGTGGTCTGTGCACCGGTGGTCGGGTTGGTGCCGAAATACTGCTGGCGCGTGTCAGGCTCGGCGCGATTGCTGCGCTTGCGCTCGTTCAGCTGCACCGTCGTGCGCAGCACGCCGTTTTCGCCAAGGCGGATGCCGAACCCTGCGCTGACATCTGTGGTCTGCCCGTCGCCTTCACCCGTGGTGCCGAACTGCACGCTGCCCACGCCACCCAGCGACTTGTCGAGCACGACATTGATCACGCCAGCCACTGCATCGGCGCCATAGATGGCCGAGGCACCGTCGCGCAAGACATCGATGCGAGCGATGGCAGCTGGAGGCAGTGTGTTGAAGTCGTAGCCCACGTCGCCGCGACCGATCTGGTTGTTCAGGTTCAGCGCAGGCATGCTGTGGCGGCGCTTTCCATTGAGCAGCAGCAGCGTATCGCCCGGGCCCAGGCCGCGCAGGGTGGGCGAGCTCGTGAAGTCCAGCGCGCCAGCCGTCGAAGGCTTGGAGACGCTGAACGAAGGCACGATGATGCCCAGCGCGTTTTGAAGCTGAACCTGGCCCGTGGCGGCAAGATCTCCGCGTCGCACGACGTCCACCGGCGTCGAAGTCTCGGTCAGCACACGGCTGCTGACTCTGCTGCCGGTGATCGAGATGGTCTGCGTCGGATCCTTGCCGATGGCTGTAGTGGCTGCAGGACTCTGCGCTTGCGCAGCCCCGGCACAAGCCGCGGCACAAGCCGCGACAACGGCCAGCGCAAGCGCGTCCCGCCGTGTTCCCCCGCCATACGGTTTGGCGCGCTGGGGCGCGAGACACTGTGCAGCGCTGAGGTGTGCGATCCGGGTCATGGTCAATGTCCTTGTGGTGAAAGCTGGAGCGATATCGCCGTCCACGGGCTCAGTGACGAGTTTTGTGGAAGTGACCGCCAGCCACAAGGCAGCCAAAGCGCTTGCTGCATAAGCTGGGCTTATGCGTTGAGGGAAGCGGTTGCCTGATGTTCCTGTTCGATTCGGGTCCGACACGTGCGGGCCTGGACGAGCCCAGCGCCTTGTGCAACATCATCGACAACAGCGGCGCGGGCAGGTCCAGTGGCCAGACCTCATCGAAGCCCACCTCCAGCGCCAGCCTGTGGGCGACGCCGCCGAATGCGTGGCCCGACAGCACCAGCCGCAGCGCTGCGCCCGCCCTCAGTGCGTCCACCACGGCGCCGGGCGCGGTCTGCATCGCGGCGGCCTGCACCAACACCATCGGGGCGCCGGCGGCTTGGGCGCGCGCCAGGGCCTGGCTGGGGCTGCTGCACCGGGCACATCGGCCATGCATGGCAGGTGCTGCAGCGAGCGTGCGCTCGGCAGTGAACTGAGGGGCCGAGAGGGAGGCAGACACAGGGCATTGGCAGGACGTGACCGGTGCATGCTGGGTGGCAGCCTGCGGCCGCGCGAGAGCACCTTCGGGCAGTGCAGCAGGAGCAACCTCAGCAACTCTTCGCGCCGGCCGGTGCGATGCTGGCGTGCACGGCAGCGTTCGCGCTGGCCTTGCAGGAAGTCGGCTCAGTGCGGCACCGGTGTCGGCATCTGGCCCAGCGGAAGCGCATGCACCTCGGCGGCCAGTTGTCCGATCGTGCGCAGCACTGCGCAGCGTTCATGCTGCAGCAATGCGGGCCAGACACGATCGGGCGGCGTGCTGGGTCAGGCTAGGAGGGCGGGTAGAACTTGAGTACCCACTGCTTGAGCACCCACTCGCGGCCCATCAGCGCCACCAGCACCGTGCCGTGGCGCAGCTCGGCGTTGGGCGCCAGCACGCCGTGGTTCGCGCAGCGGGTGTCTGCTCACTTCGCAAAGCGAAGTTATGCGGACACCCAACGGATCAGGTGCAGTCTGGAGCGTGGCAAGGGCGCCTGACGGGCGCCCCTTCGGTCGCCCGCGCAGCCAGCCGCTGCATGAGCTCCAGCGGCGACATCACCAGGTGCGTGGTGCCGTCGCGCCAGGGGCTCTTGAGCTTCAGCACGACTTGCCCGGCGGCGTGGGTTTGTACGCGCTCGTTGGCCAAAGCGGGGCGCATGGAGTAGCGGCACTGAGGCCTGGCTGTCACGCGCGATAGAGGCCCACCATGCTTTGCGCCGATGGCGTGCCTCAAGCACCAAAGCGCAGCGAATCGGCCGCATTCAACTTCAAGACATTTGCTTACGCTTTTGTTTCAAGTGCCAACAAATGCCTGAAAACACAGTGGTTGAGCACTCAACCTGGCGGTGGTGCGTGTCGAAAAGAAACCATGCGCAGTTCGATCAATCTTGACTGTCTTGCTCGCCCTGGGCTTGGCGACGCCGACGAGACCGTTCGCCCACTGCTGCAGCGGCTGAGCCTGCCGATCGTGGCTTCGGCTCACGCCACGCTGATCGGCTTGACCGGTGGCGTGATGGCCTGGGGCGCCAGCGGCTGGAATGGCTGGTTTGCATTGAGTGCGGTGCCCGTTGTGCTGGCCGGCGTGTGGGCCGACCGCCACCGCGCGGCTGCGCTGCGTGTTCAGCGCGAAGCCGCTGCCTGCTCCCTGGCCGGCTCGGAAGGCCTGGGCCGCGACGTGCTCCCGGTCTGGAGCGGCCACATCGAAACCTCGCGCCTGCAAATGGAAGCGGCGATCTCGTCGCTGGCACAGCGCTTTGGCGGCATCGTCGACAAGCTCGACCAGGCCATGCGGGCGTCTGATGTTGCGGCGGGGTCGACACAGAATTCTGAGCAAGGCCTGGTGGCCGTGTTTGCCCACAGCGACAAAGAGCTGCACGCGGTGGTCGACTCCTTGCGCGCCGCGATGGCCAGCAACGGCGAGATGCTGCTGGAGGTTCAACAACTGGGCCGCTTCGTCAGCGAGCTGCAGCAAATGGCGGCCGACGTGGCCAACATCGCGGCGCAGACCAACCTGCTCGCTATCAACGCCGCCATCGAGGCGGCGCACGCAGGCGAATCCGGCCGTGGCTTCTCGGTACTTGCGCAAGAGGTGCGCAAGCTGTCGGCGATGTCAGGCGACACCGGCAAGCGCATGACCGAAAAGGTCGGCCTGGTCGGCGCCGCCATCACCAAAGCGCGCAAAAGTGCCGAGCTGTCAGCTTCACGCGAAGCCGTCTCCGTTCAGCACTGCGAGGGTTCGATCAACGCGGTGCTGGGCGAATTCCGCCAGGTCACCGACGCGCTGGTGGCCTCGGCCGATGTGCTCAAGCGCGAAAGCCTGGGTATTCAGGGCGAGATCGGCGAAGCGTTGGTGCAACTGCAATTCCAGGACCGCGTGAGTCAGGTCATGACGCATGTGCGTCACAACATGGATCAGCTGACCGAGCGCCTCACGGAAAGCCGCCTGAGCTTCGAGCGCGAAGGCGTGATGAAGCCCGTCGACACCGGCGCCCTGCTGGCAGCGCTGGAGGCCACGTATGCGATGGCTGAAGAACGCGAAACGCATTCGAGCGGCGCCGCTGCCACGACCAAGGCCAAGGCCAAGTCCGAGGAGATCACTTTCTTTTGACGCGAAAACTTGAGGACAACATGAGCAAGAAAAACATCCTGATCGTTGACGACTCGGCGTCGGTGCGACAGGTGGTCAGCATCACGCTGCGCCAAGCGGGATACGACGTGATTGAAGGCAACGATGGCAAAGACGCGCTGAGCAAGCTCACCGGACAGAAGGTGCATCTGATCATCAGCGACGTGAACATGCCCAACATGGATGGCATCAGCCTCGTGAAGGCGGTGAAGCAGCTGCCAGCCTACAAGTTCACGCCCATCGTGATGCTCACCACAGAGTCGCAAGAGGCCAAGAAGCGCGAAGGCCAGGAGGCTGGCGCCAAGGCCTGGATCGTCAAGCCCTTCAAGCCCGATCAGCTGCTGGGCGTGGTGCAAAAGCTTGTCTTGCCCTGAAACCCGGAGTTCATATGGCCAAACAACCCCCCGCTGCTGAGAGCCGCGCGCACGTGTTGCGCATCGAAGGCGAAATGACCATCTACCGTGCCACTGAGCTGAAAGACTCGCTGCTGCAGGCGGTGGCCGAACAGGCTGTCGTCGAGGTCGACCTGTCAGCGGTCAGCGAGTTCGATAGCGCCGGGCTGCAGCTGCTGATGCTCGCCAAGCGCGTGGCCCAGGCTGCCCAGCGCGAGCTGCGGCTGGTCAACCACAGCCCGGCCGTGGTGGACGTGCTGCAGCTGTTCGACCTGGCTGCCTTCTTCGGCGACCCGCTGATCGTGCCGCCGGCTGCCGCCTGAGATTCCGCTGCGTCCTCCACTCGGAAACTCCCCATGAACCTCGATCAGGCCCTTCAAACGTTTTTCGCCGAAAGCCGTGAGCTGCTGGACGCCATGGAAGCCAGCTTGCTGACCATAGGCCAGGAATGCGATCCAGAGACCATCAATGCGATATTTCGCGCAGCCCACACCATCAAGGGATCGGCCGGCCTGTTCGGGCTCGACGCGGTGGTGGCATTCACCCACGTGGTCGAAAGTGTGCTCGACGAAGTGCGCGAAGGCCGTGTTGCCATCGATGACGAATTGGTCGCCTTGTTGCTCAAGTGTGGCGATCACATTCGTGCGTTGGTCGATGCAGTCGAAGCCGACGCGACCCAGCTCGACCCCGAGTTGGCGACACGCGGTGAGCCCTTCTTGGCCCAACTGCGCCGCCATCTGGCCCCCGCCGCCGGGCAGGCGCTGGTGGTGAAAGATGAAAGTGCCGCATTCGAGCGCATTGCAAACCCCAACCACGAACACGAGCACGAGCGCGAGAGCGACCCCTGGCACATCTCGGTGCGCTTCGGGCGCGATGTGTTGCGCAACGGCATGGACCCGCTGTCGTTCATCCGCTACCTCGGCACGCTCGGCACCATCACCGGCATCGTGACCGTGCATGACGCGATGCCGCCGGCCGAAGAAATGGACCCGGAGTCGTGCTACCTCGGCTTTGAGATCGCCTTCAAGAGCAAGGCCGACAAAGCGACCATCGAAAGCGTGTTCGATTTCGTGCTCGACGAGTGCAGCCTGCGCATCGTGCCGCCGCGCAGCCGCATTGAAGAGTTCATCGCCCTCATCGACAGCCTGCCGCAGGACGCGGCTCGACTGGGCGAAATGCTGGTGCGTTGCGGCACCGTCACTGCGCACGAGCTGGAAGCTGCGCTGAAGGCGCAGAAGCAAGCTGTCGGGCAGCCGCTGCCGTTGATCGGCGACATGTTGGTTGAGCAGGCGAGCGTTGCCGCACCGGTGGTGGCCGCCGCACTCGAAAAACAAAGGCGCGTGAAAGAAGGCAAGGCGCAAGAGAGCCAGTCGGTGCGGGTCGATGCCGCCAAGCTCGATCACCTGATTAATCTGGTGGGCGAGTTGATCATTGCATCGGCCGGCGCCAACCTCATGGCACGCAAGGCGCGCAATGTCGAGCTGCAAGAAGCCAACTCGGTGCTGTCGGCCCTGGTCGAAGAGGTGCGCGACAGTGCCCTGCAACTGCGCATGGTCAAGATCGGCGCCACCTTCAGCCGCTTCCAGCGCGTGGTGCACGATGTGTCACGCGAACTGGGCAAAGACATTCAATTGGTGGTCAGCGGCGAAGACGCCGAGCTCGACAAGACCGTGGTCGAGAAGATCGGCGACCCGCTGATGCACCTGGTGCGCAACGCCATCGACCACGGCATCGACTCGCCCGAGTTGCGCGCTGCGCGCGGCAAGCCGGCCATCGGCACGGTGCGCCTGAATGCGTACCACGACTCCGGCAGCATCGTGATCGAGGTCGGCGACGATGGCGGTGGCCTGAACCGCGAGAGGATCATTGCCAAGGCGATGGAGCGTGGCCTGCTCGAAGCCGGCAAGACGCTGAGCGATGCCGAGATCTATGGGCTGATCTTCGAGCCCGGCTTCTCCACCGCCGCTGCGGTCACCAACCTTTCTGGCCGCGGCGTGGGCATGGACGTGGTCAAGCGCAACATCGTCGCCCTGCGCGGCAGCGTCAGCATCGCCAGCGTGCCAGAGCAAGGCACCACCGTCACGGTGCGGCTGCCGCTCACGCTGGCCATCATCAACGGCTTTCAGATCGGCGTGGGCAAGGCCGTCTTCGTGGTGCCGCTCGACATGGTCGACGAGTGCGTGGAGTTCTCGGCCGAACCGGGCCACGATTACGTCGACCTGCGCGGCCAGGTGCTGCCCTTCCTCCGCCTGCGCGAGCTCTTCGACGTCGCCGGCCCCACCTGCGCCCGCCCCAACATCGTGGTCGTCAAGCATGCGGGGCAGAAGTTCGGCCTCGCGGTGGACACGCTGCTTGGCGAAGCGCAGACCGTCATCAAGCCCCTGTCCAAGATGTTCAGCCAGGTTCGCGGCATCAGCGGCTCCAGCATTCTGGGCAGCGGAGATGTCGCGCTGATTCTCGATGTGCCGGCGCTCATGCAGCTGGCCGGCAAGCCCCCGCAAGCAACCGCTACGCCCATCGGGCTCAGCCAGCCCGCGTAAACAGTTTGGTGTTCTCGTTCGAAAGGTAAGTCAGCCATGTTCTCCAATTTCAAGATCGGCGTGCGCCTCATTGCAGGCTTCATGCTGGTGGCCGCCATCAGTGCCGTCGTGGGCCTGATCGGTATCTCCAACACCAGCCAGATGAACGACATGGCCGACTCTTTGTACACGAAAGAGTTGATGGGGCTGTCCTACATCAAGGAGGCCAACATCAACCTGATCTCCATCGGGCGTGCCCGCTCCAACTACCTGCTCGCCACCTCGCAGGCCGATCGCGAGAAGTACCTGGCCTCGATCAACAAGAGCAGCGCCGCGATGAAGGACTACCTGGAGAAGGCCAAGCCGCTCTTCGCGAGCGATCGCTCGAAAGAAGTATTTGCCAACTTTGCCAATGTCTCGGTCGACTACCAGAGCGAGATGCAGAAGGCGCTGGCCATCGCCGCCACCAAGAAGCTGAGCCAGCGCGACGAAGTGCTCGACCAGACCTTGGAATCGGTGCGCGACAAAGCCAACAAGCTGGACGAGATGCTTCACGAGCTGACGCAACAAAAGGAAACCCGCGCCAAGCAAGCCGCCGCCCAGACCGAATCGCTCTACCAGTCCAGCCGCACCCTCATGCTCGCCATCATTGCCGGCGGCGTGCTGTTGGGTGTTGCGCTCGGCTTCTTCATCAGCCGCGGCGTGACTCGGCCGCTCTCGCGCGCGGTGGATGCGGCCAACAGCCTCGCCGAAGGCGATCTGACGGTACAGATCGAAGCTTCTGGCAAGGACGAGACGGCGCAACTGCTGCGCGCCATGCAGAACATGGTCACCAAGCTGTCGCAAGTGGTCACCGAGGTGAACAGCAGCGCCGAAGCGCTGGCAGGCGCATCGGAAGAAGTGAGCGCCACGGCGCAGTCGCTGTCGCAGGCTTCGAGCGAGCAAGCGGCGGGTGTGGAAGAAACCAGTGCTTCGATCGAGCAGATGACAGCGTCGATCACGCAGAACACCGAGAACGCGAAGGTCACCGACGGCATGGCCACCAAGGCGGCGAGCGACTCGTCCGAAGGCGGCGAGGCCGTGCGTGCCACGGTGGCGGCGATGAAGCAGATTGCACAAAAGATCGGGATCATCGACGACATCGCCTACCAGACCAACCTGCTGGCGCTGAACGCCGCCATCGAAGCGGCGCGTGCCGGCGAGCACGGCAAGGGCTTTGCGGTGGTGGCGGCCGAGGTGCGCAAGCTGGCCGAGCGCAGCCAGGTGGCCGCGCAAGAGATCGGCAACGTGGCCGGATCGAGCGTGGAGCTGGCCGAGAAGGCCGGCCGCTTGCTCGACCAGATGGTGCCCAACATCAAGAAGACTTCTGACCTGGTGCAAGAGATCACCGCCGCATCTGAAGAGCAGAGTTCGGGCGTGAGCCAGATCAACAGCGCCGTGAGCCAGCTGAGCCAGACCACGCAGCAAAACGCCAGCAGCTCCGAAGAGCTGGCCGCGACAGCCGAAGAGATGAGCAGCCAGGCCGAACAGCTGCAGCAATCCATGAGCTTCTTCAAGCTCGCGGGCGGCAACGAAAGGCATGTGGCTGCACCGCGCAGGCCGATGGCTGAATCTGCCAAGCCGATGGCCAAGGCGGTGGCCAAGGCGGCGGCCAAGCTGACCCACCGCGCCAACCGCGACGGCGGCTTTGCGCTGAACTTGGCGGGTGCGCCCGACGAATCTCAGTTCACCAAGTTCTAAGGAGCCTCTCCATGAATGCCATCGTTCAAGCGCGAGCGCCCCAGGCTGCGGCGGCTCAACCCGTCGTGTTGGAGCCAGCGCAATACCTCACCTTTCAGCTCGCTGGCGAGGTGTTTGCCATCGGCATCCTCGCGATCAAGGAAATCATCGAACACCACAGCCTCACCGAGGTGCCGATGATGCCGGCCTGCGTGCGCGGCGTGATCAATCTGCGCGGCGCGGTGGTGCCGGTGATGGACCTGCTGGCACGCTTTGGCCGCCAGCCCAGCGCCGTGACCAAGCGCACCTGCATCGTGATCGTGGAGGTAGAAGCTGAGATTGATGGTGAGCGTGAGCGCCAGGTCATCGGCGTGGTAGTCGATGCGGTCAACGAGGTGCTCGACATCGCTGCGGCCGATATCGAGCCGGCCCCCGTCTTCGGCGCACGCATTCGCACCGACTTCATTCAAGGCATGGGCAAGGTGCGCGGCAAGTTCGTGATCCTGCTCAACGTTGACAGGGTGCTGTCGCTGAACGACCTCGATGCCCTGGCTCAAGCCACCGAATCATTGGCTGTTCCGGCCTGACACCGCACCGCAGCGAACCGTTGACTGGAGATTGCAATGTTCAAGAACATGAAAGTGGCTTCACGCCTGGCGCTGGGCTTCGGCCTGGTCAGCTCGCTGTTGCTCGTGGTGGCCGCGCTGGGCTTGATGCGCCTGTCGGCCCTGAACGACAGCATCGATGTGATCGTCAAGGACCGCTACGCCAAAGTGGTGATCACCAACATGGTGACCGCCAAGGTGAACAGCATCGCGCGTGACCTCAGCAACGCTGTCATCACGAGCGACGCCGCACGCGTCAAGGAAGAAGCCGATCGCATCTACAGCACGCGCAAGCTGATCGGCGAAAAGGTGGAAGAGCTCGACAAGCTGGCCAAGCTTCCGAAAGCCTTGGCGCTGCTCAAGCAGATCAAGGAGAGCCGCGCCAAGTTCGTCGCCGCCCAGGACCGGGTGCTCGCGCTGGTGATTGCCGACAAACACGCTGAAGCGGGCCAATTGCTGTTGGGTGAGCTGCAGCCGGTGCTGCGCGAGTACACCGACAACGTGCAGGCCCTGGCCGACTTCCAGGGTGAGCTGATGCTCGCCACCAGCGAAGAGGCGAGCGCGCAATACGAAACCGCGCGCAACGTGATGGCTGCACTCACGGTGCTGGCACTGGCGCTCGCGGTTGGCGTGGCCGTCTGGATCACCCGCGCCATCACCGGCCAGCTGGGCGGTGAACCCGACTACGCGGGCGGTGTGCTGGCACGTGTGGCCGAGGGTGACCTGTCGGTCGATGTGGCCACGCGCCCCGGCGACACCCACAGCATGCTTTATGCGGTGAAGCAAACCGTGACTCAGCTCAGAGAGGTCATCGCCGAAGTGGGAACCGTGTTGGGTGGGGTGGCCCAGGGCAACCTCACGCAGTCGATCGCAGGCGACTACAAGGGCGAGTTTGCCGAGATCAAGACCCACGTCAACGAGACCATCGCAAAGCTTTCACACGTGGTGGCCGAAGTGAATGGCAGCGCCGAAGCGCTGGCCGGCGCCTCCGAAGAGGTGAGCGCCACCGCGCAGTCGCTGTCGCAAGCCAGCAGCGAGCAAGCGGCGGGCGTGGAAGAAACCAGCGCGTCGATCGAGCAGATGACGGCCTCGATCACGCAGAACACCGAGAACGCCAAGGTCACCGACGGCATGGCCACCAAAGCGGCCAGCGAAGCGCTCGAAGGTGGCGCGGCTGTCAAGGCGACGGTGGCGGCGATGAAGCAGATCGCGCAGAAGATCGGCATCATCGATGACATCGCGTACCAGACCAACCTGTTGGCGCTGAACGCCGCGATCGAAGCTGCGCGCGCCGGCGAACACGGCAAGGGCTTTGCGGTGGTGGCGGCCGAGGTGCGCAAACTGGCCGAGCGCAGCCAGGTGGCCGCACAAGAGATCGGCACCCTGGCCGGCAGCAGCGTCGAACTGGCCGAGAAAGCCGGGCGATTGCTCGACCAGATGGTGCCCAACATCAAGAAGACGAGCGACCTGGTGCAAGAGATCACGGCTGCATCTGAAGAGCAGAGTTCGGGCGTCAGCCAGATCAACAGCGCGGTGAGCCAGCTGAGCCAGACGACGCAGCAAAACGCCAGCAGCTCCGAAGAGCTGGCCGCCACCGCCGAAGAGATGAGCGGCCAGGCCGAGCAGCTGCAGCAGACCATGAGCTTTTTCAAGCTCGCGGGTGGCAACGAACGGCGTCTGGCTGCACCGCGCAGGCCGGAAGCTGAATCTGCCAACCCAATGGCAAAAGCGATGGCCAAGGCGGCGGCCAAGCCGGCCCGCCGCGCCAGCCGCGAAAACGGCTTTGCGCTGAACACGGCGGGTGCGGTCGACGAGGCACAGTTCGCACGCTTTTGACAGGCCAGCGGCTGACGCGATGCACACATCCATTACCGACACCGAGTTCAGCCATTTCCAGCGCTTCATCTACGAGGCCGCGGGCATCACGTTGTCGTCGGCCAAGAAGGCGCTGGTCAGCGGCCGTCTGGCCAAGCGGCTGCAGGCTTGCGAGCTCAGCAGTTACACCGACTACTTCAAGCTGCTCAGCAGCGGTGAGTCGCCGGCCGAGGTGCAGACCGCGGTCGACCTGCTGACCACCAACGAGACCTATTTTTTCCGCGAGTCCAAGCACTTCGAGCTGCTGCAGCAGGTGGCGGCCCGGCCGCGGCCGGGCGGCCAGCCGTTTCGCATCTGGAGCGCCGCCTGCTCCACCGGCGAAGAGCCCTACAGCATGGCCATGGTGCTGGCCGAGAACCTGGGCAACGCAGCCTGGGAGGTGATGGCCTCCGACATCAGCACGCGGGTGCTGGACCGTGCACGTGCCGCGCACTTCCCGATGGAGCGCGCACGCCTGATCCCGCCGGCCTACCTGAAGCGTTATTGCTTGCGCGGCATCGACACGCAGCAGGGCACGCTGCTGGTCGACCGTGGGCTGCGCAGCCGCGTGAGTTTCATGCAGGTCAACCTCAACACGGATTTGCCGCGCCTGGCCTCGTTCGACATGATCTTTCTGCGCAACGTGATGATCTATTTCAACGGCGACACCAAGCGCCAGGTGATCGCCCGCATCGTCTCGGTGCTGAAACCGGGCGGCCACTTGTGCATCGGCCACTCTGAAAGCCTGAACGACATCAGCACGGCCCTGGTTCAGCTGGCACCGTCGATCTACCGCAAACCTTCGTGATGTCTGTGCCATCCGCTTTGCAGCACCAGGAGCTGGTACTTCGGCCTGGCGAGTACGCCGTCGGCGACGGACGCTGCCGCATGCGCACCGTGCTCGGCTCCTGTGTCTCGATCACGCTGTGGCACCCGCGGCGGCGGGTGGGCGCCATGTCGCACTTTCTGCTGGCCGAGCGCGCCAGCCCGTCGGGCGGAGTGTTGGATGCGCGTTATGGCGAAGACGCGCTGGTCCTGATGCTGCAAGGCCTCGCGAAGTTGCGTGTGCCGGCCCGCGAGTGCCAAGCCAAGATTTTCGGCGGCGGCAGCATGTTTCCCGAGCAGGCGACGCCGGGCGCCTTGCAAGTGGGGCGGCGCAACGGCGAGTCGGCGCGCAGCCTGCTGGCGCAGCACGGCATTGCCGTTCATTCCGAAAGCCTGTTCGGCGACGGCCACCGGCAGATAGTGTTCGACGTGACCACCGGCGACGTGTGGTCACGCCAAATTCAACCGAACACCGAGTTCAGTCCGAATGAAGCCCGAATGAAGCCCGAATGAACCCGATCCGCGTGATGGTGGTCGACGACTCGGCCGTGGTGCGCCAGGTGATTTCCGGCCTGCTGGCCGAGGCCCCGGGCATCGAGGTGATGGCGGCGGTGGCCGACCCGATGCTGGCCATCGAGCGCCTGAAGCATGACTGGCCCGACGTCATCGTGCTCGACGTGGAAATGCCGCGCATGGACGGCATCACGTTCCTGAAGCTGGTGATGCAGCAAAGGCCCACGCCGGTGGTGATCTGTTCGACCCTGACGGAGAAAGGCGCCAAGACGTCGATGGAGGCCATGGCTGCGGGCGCGGTGGCCATCATCACCAAGCCCAAGATCGGACTCAAACAGTTCTTGAGCGAATCGGCCGACGAACTCGTGAACACGGTGAAAGCGGCCGCGCGTGCCAATGTGCGGCGCCTGGCGGCGCGAGGCGGCGCGGCGCTGCCCACGCCGGCACCCAAGCAGACGGCCGATGTCATCCTGGCGCCGGCCACCCGCGCCATGACCCAGACCACCGAGCGTGTGGTGGCGCTGGGCACATCGACCGGCGGCACGCAGGCACTCGAAGAGGTGCTCACGGCGTTGCCACGTGTGTGCCCTGGCATCGTGATCGTGCAACACATGCCCGAGAAGTTCACCGCCGCCTTTGCGGCCAGGCTCAACAGCCTGTGCCAGATCGCCGTCAAGGAAGCCGAGAACAACGACCGCGTGGTGCCCGGGCGCGCGCTGATTGCGCCGGGCGGACGCCATTTGCTGCTCAAGCGCAGCGGCGCGCAATATTTTGTCGAGGTCGTCGACGGGCCTTTGGTCAACCGGCACCGGCCGTCGGTCGATGTGCTGTTTCGCTCGGTGGCCAAGAGCGCTGGCGCGAATGCACTCGGCGTCATCATGACCGGCATGGGCGATGACGGTGCAGCCGGTTTGCTCGAAATGCGCAACGTCGGAGCGCGCACGCTGGCGCAGGACGAAGAGAGCTGCGTGGTCTTCGGCATGCCCAAAGAAGCGATCAAGCGCGGCGGCGTCGAGCGCACGCTGCCGCTCGGCGCGGTAGCGGGCGAGATTCAGAAGCAGCTCGGCTGAGCGGCTGAAAGAAATCCCCGGCAGGGCCGCGGCCCCGGTGCTGTCAGCAGCGACGAAGCTGCGGGCCTGCAAGACATACGGGGCCCCACCCCAGCCATTGCTTGACGTGGATGCAGGCACGACGTCCCTTGGCTCCAATGCGGCGGCCAGTTCACGCTTATGCCGTCGAATTGCCGAGGTTGAATTCAAACGCACTTTCTTCTCCCAAAGGCCCCCCGGCAATGCTCTTGAACACCCAGGGGTGCGGTCCTTGGGTTCGGCAGCGCCCTGTTGAGGGTTGATCTCAGCCTGGAGTCGCGCCCGAACAGCCGCCGCAGCATCCACTGCGCGGCGCTGCACTTGCGGTGCTCGCCGAACCAGCCGTTGTTGTGGATGCTGCTGACGGTGGCGTTCATGCCCGCGTCCTGCATCAGCGCCACCCCATGTGCGATGGCGCCTTCGGGCAGCCGCGTGAACTCTCGGTGGTCGATGGCGATATCGGTGGCGCGGCCGGCGCTGTCCTGCGCCAGCATCGCACCCGGCACCCGGCACCCGGCACCCGGCACCCGGGCCAGCACCTGCTGCGCAACGGCTTGCAGGCGTTGTGCGTTCTGCCGGCGCGTGGCCTTGTCCTGCACGTATTCGGTGAGCACACGCGCGCCGTCGCGCATCAGCGCCAAGGCGCCGCTTTCGGCCACGATGGCGCGCACCGGCCAGGCCCGCGCGAACGGCTCGCTCCAGCCCAGGGGGCGGCCGGAGGTGGCCACCACCCGCACGCCGGCGTTGTGAAGGTCGTGCAGCGCCTGCGCAGCGCCTGTGTAGCGCGTGTGCAGCGCGTGTGCAGCGCGACAGGCTCGATGGCCCCGTCGCAAGTCAGGGTGTCGTCGATGTCGGTCATCACCCCGCGCAGCTCCTGCCATCAGGCACCGGCTACCGCGCTCAGCGGGCACCGTGTGTTCGCGAAGCTCATCGCCTGAAGATAGCGTCGCGCCGCAACCCGCCTGCGTAGACTGCACGCACCCATTCTGCGAAGTACGCCGTGACCGCAAACCCCATCGCCCCACCCCCGGTGCAGTTGCGCCTGGTCGGCGCGCCGGGCATGCGTCTGGCCGATGGGCCCTGGCAGCGGCTGGCTGCGAAAGACGCCTTGCTCCTGGCCCGCCTGGCCCTGCACGGCCACCAGCCGCGCAGCGCCGTCGCGGCCTGGTTGTGGCCCGGCGCGCCGCTGCCGCGCAGCCACGCCAATCTGCGCCAGCGCCTCTTCCGGCTGCGCTTGCACCTGGGCGGCCCGGTGCGCGAAGAAGCCGACGGCCTGCGGCTGGCCAGCCACGTGCACTGCGACGTGCAGACCACCGAGGGCAAAACGCTGCAGATTGAGACGCCGGCCGCCGACGACGGCGTTGGCGCGCCGCTGCTGGAAGGCTTGTCGGAATCCGACGAGTCTCTGGCGGCCTGGGTGGACGAGGCACGTCTCGCCTGGGCCGCCGTTCAGCTCGACCGGCTGGCCGGGCGTGTCGCCAGCCTGCAGGCGCGGGGTGAACTGGCCGCTGCGCTGCCCGCCTGCGAACGGCTGCTGGCGTTGGACCCTTTGCGTGAACACAGTTGGCGCGCCTTGATGCGCCTGCACCACCAGCGCGGGGACCGCGCCGCGGCCGTCGCCGCTTTCGAGCGCTGCGAACGTGTGCTGCGCGATGAACTGGGCCTGAAGCCTTCGCCCGAGACACTGGCGCTGCTGGCCCAGGTGGAAGCCTTGTGCGACGCACCGCTGCCGCAGCGCACGCCGCTGCCACCTTCGCTGCTGCGGCCACCGCGCCTGGTGGCGCGGCGGGCCGAGCTCACGCGGATGGCTGCGGCGTGGCAGGGCCAGCGCAGTTTTGTGTTGCTCGCCGAGGCCGGCCTCGGCAAGTCACGCCTGCTGGCCGAATTCGCCGCCGCACAGCCGGGTGTGGTGCAGGAAGGCGCGCGCCCGGGTGACGAAAGCGTGCCCTACGGCCTGCTGGTGCGGCTGCTGCGCCGCCTGGCGCAAGCGCTGCCCGAGACCTTGGCGCCCTGGCCCGTCGGCCGTGCGCGCGAAGAAGTGGCACGGCTGTTGCCCGAACTCGGACCGGCCCCGGCCGCGCCGGGCCTGCAGGCGCTGCTGCACGGCGCGCTGGACGAGACCTTTGCGCAGGCCGCTGCAGCAGGGGTGGCCGGCGTGCTGGTCGACGATCTGCAGCATGCCGACCCCGCCAGCGAGGCCGTGCTGGTGCGCGCTGCCGCTGCCGGCCAGGCCCTGCGCTGGGGCTTCGCTCGCCGCGGTGCGGGCGCCACTGCCGCGGCTGGCGTGGGCGACCTGCAGTGGTGGGCCTCTTCGGCGCGCGTGGACGTGGTGCCGTTGGCGCCGCTGTCTCAGGCCGCCACGCAGGAACTGTTGTCCACGCTGGAGACACCGGGGCTCGAACACGACACGCTCGGCCCCAGGCTGCTGCAGCAGTGCGGCGGCAATCCGCTGCACCTGCTGGAAACGCTGAAGCATCTGGTGCTGGAGCCCGACCTCGTTCGCCAACCCGACTGGCCGGTGCCGGCCACCGTGCAGGCGGTCATCCGGCAGCGCCTGGCCGGCCTGTCGCGCGAAGCCGTGGCCTTGGCCCGCGTGGCCGCCGTGGCGGCCGGCGACTTCAGCGCCGGCGTCGCTGCCGAAGTGCTGGGTTGCACGCTGCTCGATCTGGCCGATGCCTGGAGCGAACTGCTGGCCGCGCAGGTGCTGCACGACCAGGGCTTCGTGCACGACGCACTGCGCGAAGTGGTGCTGGCGGGCGTGCCGCAAGCCCTGCGGGGACCGCTGCACGAACGACTGGCCTTCAGCCTGCAACGCCACGGGCAGCCCGCCGCGGCAGTGGCCCGCCACTTCGCGCAAGCCAGCCTGTGGCCGGCCGCCGCACGCGCCGAACTGGCCGCGGCGGCCGATGCACGCCGGCTGGGCCGCACCGCCGAACGCCTGCAGCACCTGCAAACCGCCGCCACCGCGTTCGACCGCGCGGGCGAGCCGGCCGAGGCCTTCACGGCCCGGCTGGACGCCATCGAACCCTGCCTCACCACAACCGGGCTGGCGCAGGCGCTCGACGCCTGCGACGCCCTGCAGCCGGCAGCGCTGCATGCCGCGCAACAGCGCGCGCTGGCGCTGGCGCGCGCGGCTGCCGCCCTCAACGGCTACCGCGCCGACCTGGCCGCCGAAGCCGCGACCCAGGCCAACGCCAGTGCCGCGCCAGGCAGCCTGGACGCCTTGCGCGGCGGCCTCTTGCACGCCGCGGCCTTGTCCATGCTGGGCCGCAGCGACGAAATCCGTCCCGCGTTGGAACACTGGCGCGAGCCGCTGGAGCGCCTGAACGACCCCTTCGTCGCCGCCACGCTGTGGAGCCACTGGGCCCTGGTGGAACACGCCGCCGGCCGCGTGCGACCGTGCATTGATGCGCTGCTGCGGCAGCAGGAACTGGCGCGGGCCGCCGGCGACGCTGCGGTGGAAGCCCAGGCGCTGGCCAGTCTGGCCGGGCAGCACACGACGGTCGGCGAGGCCGAGCGCGGCATCGACGAGGCACGCCGCGCTGCGGCCCTGCACCGGCGCATGGGCGAGCCCCACGCGGCGCTGCTGGCCGATGCCAACCTGGCCATCGGCCTGATCGGCTGCGAGCGGCTGCACGACGCGTTGTTGCTGCTGCAGGCGGCCCCGGTGCACGAACTGCGCGGCGCAGGCAGCGACCTCACACGCATCTTCGCCGACCTGCAGGCCGAAATCTGGCTGCGTGCCGGGCAGCCGCAGCAGGCGCTGTCGGCACTGGGCGAAGCGCCGCCCGCCAACGCCGCCGTGGCGCGCCAACTGCAATGGGCGCTGCTGCAGGCGCTGGCCGTGCAGCAGTCGGGCGATGGCGCGCGCGCCGCCACGCTGTGGCGGGGGCTGCGCACGCGTGTGCCAGCCGGCCGCAGTGCCGGTTTGCGCTTGCGCGCGCTGGCCTTGTCCAGCGTCGTGCTTGCCTGGCGCGAAGCTCGACCTGAACTCGACGGGCTGGTGGCGCTGGCCGAAGACGCCGGTGTGCCTGCAGCAGCCGGTCTGGCGCGCCTGCGCCGCGCCGCCTTCGCCTGGCGCGCCGGCGACATGGCACAGGCCGTGGCCGATGTGGAGACGCTGCTCGCGCAGCGGCCGCGGCTGCAGCACCTCTACTTGCCAAAGGCCGAATTGCTGGCGCTGGCCCATGGTGTGCTGCAGTCCGCCGGGAGGTCGGCAGCAGCAGCGCGTGTGCGGCGCGAGGCGCTGGCCTGGGCCGCCGCTGAAGCCCTGCCGCAATTGCCGCCGGCCTGCCGCGCTGGCTGGCTGGACCACCCTGCGCATGGCGGCCTGTTCGGGGCGCAGGCCGAAGTCGGTTGATGTCGGTTGGCTTGACGCCGGGGCGCGCCTGCGACGCGCGACCGGTGCTGCAGGCTCCCCTCAGGCGCTGGCCTGCTTCCGGCGCAGGCGACCCGCCGCGATGAGCAGCAAGCCGGCGCCCATCGTGGCCCAGGTGGCGAGCTCGGGAACCGGGCTGGCGGGGACGATCAGACCCGTCTCTGCGATCCGGATGCCCAGGCCGCCGGGCGGCATGGCGCCGCCCAGCACAGCCACCGAGGCCAGGGTGAGCGAGCTCTGGGCGGTGCCGCCATTGAAGGCAGTGTTCGACACGGTGAAGGTGATGATGCCGCCGCTGGCGCCGCGGTGGCGCGCCGAGTAGCTGGCGGCGTAGCCGCCGAACAGCCAGCCGTCGCCGGCCACAATGTAGCCGAACGCCGGAAACGGCGGTACCGGCCCGTAGGAGACCGACACCGCGCCCTCGAAACTTTCGCCACCCACCGTGTAGTTCATGCCGCCGGTAAAGCGCGTCGAGGCGCCCGACAACGACATTGGCGACACCGTCAACAGCCCGGCGAGTTCGAAGTTGAAGACCAGGTCCATCTGCTGCGCGGCGGCGGGTTCCAGTGGCAGGTTGCGACCCATGTCCCACAGCGAGTAGTTGGACGTGCTGCCAGCCGTGGCCGTGAAGTGCGTCTGCGCACCGGCACCGGCGCCATCGACCCTGGACAACACCTGCGAACGGCTTGCGAAGGCATGTGCGTTGCCGAAGGTCGCCGACACCTGCGCACCGCTACTGAACTGCTGGTCGATGCCGATGGTGTTCTGGTAGGCCAGCGCCGTGACGTTGGCGGCCCACGCGGCTGGCGCCGTCAGCAGAACGCAGCCCGCCCACGCTGCAGCGATCCACGGTGAATTGAATGGGAAACGTTTCATGTCCAGCTCCTGGGGCTCGTCGATGGAAGGGCCATGCGACGCAGCGTAGGCCCAGGGCGTTACCAGCCCGTCACGCGGGCCGGCCCCCTTGCGCAGCGCGCAGCAGACCACGCCCACGCATGCGGCGCGTCAAGCGGGCCGGGCAGCCCCGCGCCGATCATCGTGTGCGGAGCCCCGCCCAATGCCATCAAGTTAGCGGCGCAACCCGTGTTGTCTACTGTTCACGAAGGTCCAGGTGCGAAGTCTGCAATTGCACTGTCTTCGTAATTAGAAGACCGCCCTCGGGATCGCACGCTAACTTTCGACGTGCTGAAGCCCGCGGGCCGGGCAAGCCAGGGCGGGGTTCAACTGGCGACAGCCTGCTCGGCGTCGACGGGGTTCGTGAAGACCGGGATCAAAGCGTCGACCCGGTTGCCACAAGGCCCATGGAAACCGTCGAGCCCCGAGCCACCACCAGCACCCACTTGCCGCCGCGCTGCTGCACTGCCCTGTAGCTTGCAACCAGTGCGTCCCTGCCGATCGAGGCGAGAAACCGCAGAGCAGACAGGCATGAAGGGCTTCAGACCGGCGCCCTTGCGTGTCTATCAGAACTTCGACGGCCGTTCCTCGGTTTCGGCCCTGGCCGCGGGCGCGGGCGCGGGCGCGGGCCGGCCCTGTACAGGCTTGGCGGCCAGCGACGTCCCCGCCACGGTCTTGGCTGCAACCTGCGTTGCATTCGCGGCCAACGTCGGCGCGGGCCCTTCGGCCGGCGTCATCACCAAGAACAGGCTCAGCACACCGATCGCGATGGGCCCGAGGGGCGCCAGGTACCAAGCCCAGTGAAAGTCCTGCTGTGTCTTGCGGGCGGAGAAGCGGGTTTCATTCATGGCAGATCCTTGTGGCGTTGCGTTGCTCAGCGACTTGCTGGCGCCCGACGTTGGTGTTGAGCTTCTGGCGGCGCCGGCTCAAAGGCGGTCATCAGCCGTGCTCAGCCCGACGTCGTTGCGGCCGCCACCGGGGTGCGCAGGTCATTGCGCGGCTGCAGCGCAGTCGCGGCCGGCGCAAGGCCAGCCCCGATGAAGGCAGTGATGGACCCGGTCCGGGCGGCGCGTTGCGACATGCTGGGATCCCTTCGAACGGCCTGCGGTGGCTGACCGATGAAGGCATGTTCGCGGTGACTGGCGCTTCAGGCGCACTGCCGTTCAATAGTGACCGGCGGGCCGGGGTGTCGTCGTGGTGTCACCAAGAACGCGGCGGCCGCCCGAATCGCTATACCAGCCAGGCGTTCCTGCGTTCTGCTGAGCAGCCCCTAATCTGGCCGATGAGAGCACGGGCCTGCTTCACGGGCTACCACCTGGGTCAGTGCGGGGGGCGACATCACGATGCAAGGACGCGTCTTTTGAATCTCGCTGCCCACCGTCGGGTCGAGTTGGGCCAACCAGTTGTCGCAGGTCTTCATCACCAGACCAGATCGGGGTCGCCCTCATCGGCGAACTCAGGCCACACGAGAGAATCTTCGACATCCAGCGCCAGTCGCTGGGCGTCCTCAGCCCAACCTTCAGGCGGATTGCGGCGGATTGCGGCGGATTGCAGCGGATAGGCTGGATCTCGAACCCGCCGTCTCGCACCTGCAGGTCGGCCGAGCCTTGCAGCCCGACCCGCGCCAGGATGGGCTTCGGAATCAGCGCACGCTGCGAGTTGCCCGTCTTGCGGACCGCGAATTCCATGCTGTGCTTCCGTCTTGCACCGTAAGCACAATGGCAGCACCGTGAAAGAGCCCCATCGTAGGCAAGTCGGATGCGTGCCGCGCAAGCGCGCACAGTGCCGACCTGAAAACGCGGCGGGAAACGCATCGAGCGGTCGTCGTGCTCGCTGAACGCACCGCCGTTCGATAGTGAACAGCGGGCCGGGTGCCCGGTCAGCTGATCAGCCTGTCAACGGGGCGCCCGTGCGCGGCCACGACAGCGCGCCAGACCGGCATGGCCTGGATCAGGCGGTCACGGTCGGCCGCGTCGGTAACAAGGGTGGCATGCGCCTGGACGTCGGCGAACAGCTGCTGGAGCATGGGCGCGGCGCGCGCATCGCCCACCGCGGCGAGCACCTGTTGGCAGTTCCAGCGCATATCTATCGTCTCGTGGCTTGGGAACCGGGCCAGGTCCCCGTCCAGGCGCTGCAGCAGCGTGTTCACCATCGCCAGGGCGGCCTCCGAATGGTCGAGGCGCAGTTCGCAGAACGCTGCCTCGGCCGCGCTGTCGCAGGCTTCGACAGGCTCGTCGAACACCGCATACACGGCCTGCGCCTGCGCGTACCACGCCGCGGCACTGCGTGCATCGCCCTGGGCCAGATGAGAAGCGCCCAGGAAGCGCAGCGTCACCGCCTCCTGGCGCCGATTGCCTGTGCCGCGCACGATGAGCAGGTTCTGCTCGTGCAGGCGGATGGCCTTGGTGTTTTCACCCTTCGACCCGGCGGCCTGCGCCTGGCGCAGCAACGCCCCGGCCATGTCGGGTGCAGCGCCCGTGGCCTGGGCCAACGGGCTCATGCGTTCGCCCCAGGCCATCGCCTCGTCCCAATGGCCCAGGAACGACGCCACCATCGCCAGGTTGTCCATGGCGCCGAGCTGCAGGCGCGGCAGGCCCAGTGTCTCGCCGAGCGCCAGCACCTCGGTCAAGGTCCGGCGCGCTTCATCGAAGCGGCAGAGCCCGACCGAGACAATGCCCGACAAGGTCAGCAGCTTGGCTTCGATCTCCGCGCGCTGGTCCGCCGCTTCTATCTTGCGCGCCCATTGCAGGCCACTCTCCAGCGGCCCGACTGCACCCAGGTGGTCCTGCCTGGCCAGGCAAAACCAGGCCCGGGTGCCCTGCGCGCGCGCCGCCGTGTGGGCCGCGCCGCAGCGCTCGGCCAACTCGACAGCCTTCAGCGAGAGCCGATCCGCTGCCGCGCTGTCGGTACGGCGGTCGGCCAGCAAGGCCAGCGCCAACCACAGCCGGGCCTGCCGCGCGTCGTCCGGATGGCGTTCGAGCAAAGCCGTCATCGCCGCCAAGCCGGCATCCTGGCCCACCCGGTCGCCCACGGTATCGGCAATGGTCTGCAGCCGGTCGAGCAACTCGAAGCAGCGCGCGGGCTGCGTTTCGCCCAGCAAGGCCACGGCGCGGCCCAGCCACGACATCGCTGCCGAGTTCGCGTAACGGTTGCGTGCCTCCCGGGCTGCTTCGTCGAAGCAGTCGACGGCCAGCGCCACCTCGCCGGCCCGCTCGGCGTGTTCGCCGGTCATGGCCAGAAACTCGGCGCCGCGGCCTTGCGTGCGCTCGGCCAGCCAACGCGCGACGGTGCCATGGCCCAGGCGCCGCTCGGCCTTCAGCAAGGTGCCGTAGGTGACCTGGTGCAGCAGGTGGTGGTCGAACTGGCGCTCGGGCGTGCCTTCGACGTCGCTGGTCTCGTGCTCGCGCACGTAAGCCGCGCGCTGCAGCGCCGGCAACGCCTGCGGGGCGAGGGCGTCCAACGCCTGCAGCGCGTCGTCCCAGAACACGTGGCCGATGACGCTGGCCTGGCGGGCGGCCTGGCGCTCGGCGGCGGGCAGCGCGTCCAGCCGCGCCTGCAGCAGGCCGACCAGCGTGGTGGGCAGGCGCAGGGTGTCTATGCGATCAACCTGCACATCCCAGTGCGCACCGTCGGTGGTGATGACGCCGTCGTCGATGAGCCGGCGCACCAGTTCTTCCATGTAGTAAGGGTTGCCTTCGGCCGGGCCGGTGATGAGGTCCATCAACCGGGGCGGCACCTCGGCCATGCGCTGCAGCAATGCGCGCGCCAGTTCGTCGCCTTGCGCCGCCGCCAGAGGGTGCAACTGTACGAGCGCGTTCACGGATGTACTGGCCCGGCCCCAGTCGGGCCGGCGCGTCAACAGCGTCGGTCGGGCGGTCATCACCAGCAGCAGCGGCAGCTCGGCCGCATGCGCCAGCAGGTGCTGCAGCAGGTCCAGCGAGCTGTCATCGCACCAGTGCAGGTCTTCGACCAGCAGCACCAGCAGGGCATCGTCTTGGGCCGCCAGCGCCTGCAAGTAGCTGCGGAACGCGGCCAGGGCCTGGTCGCGCAGCGTTCGTGGGTCCAGGCCCTTCACGTTCGGGCTGTCGGCGAAGTCCAGCCCCGACAGCTGGCCGATAAGCTGGGCCTGCCGTACAGCAAATTCGCCGCGTTCGCCTGCTTCCGCAAACCACGGGCTCAGGCCGTCGACCACCTTGCGGCGTGCCACCTCGGCGCTGTCGGTGTCGGCCACGCTGCACTGCACGGCCAGCACGCTGCGCAGCAGGCCCCAGGGGCGCAGCTGGCCGTCGGGCTGGGCGCGCACGGTGAGCAGCCGGTGGCTTGATGGGTCGCTCGACGTTTCCATCAGCAGCGCGGTCTTGAATTCGCGCAGCAGCCGGCTCTTGCCCAGGCCGGCGTCACCCAACAGCGTCAGGGCTTGCAGTTGCTGGGTCTGACGGGCCTGCGCCGCAGCTTGCAGCAGGCGCTTCAACTCGGCTTCACGGCCCACCATCGGCGTGCTCAGCCCCTGCAGCCCGCGCTCGACCGTGGCCACGCGGCGGTCGCGTGCCGCAAGCACCAGGTAGCTCTTCAGCGGCGCGTCGACACCCTTGACCTGCAGCGGCGGTTGCGGCTCGGCATCGAATGCCCCGCGCACGAGCGCCCAGGTGTCGTGGCTGATGCGCAGCGTGCCGGCCGGGGCGGCCTGCTCCAACCGCGCGGCGATGTTGACGGGCAGGCCGCTCAGGCTGTTGTCGTTCTCGACACCGCCGCCGCGCACCACGCCGCCGGTGTGGATGCCGACGCGGGCGTTGAAACCCTCATGGCCGTGCAGGCGTTCGACTTCATCGCCACGGCGCGCGGCTTCGGCCAGCAGGGCCAGGCCGCAGTGCACAGCGCGCTCGGCGTCGTCTTCGCGCGTGCCGGCCGTGTCGTGCGCGCCGAAAGACACCTTGAGGTTGTCGCCGGCATAACGCAGCACCTCGCCGCCGTGCTGCTTGACGATGGCGGTGAAGGCGGCCAAAGCGCCGTCCACCACGGCCTGCACTTCTTCAGGATCTAGCAGCTGGATGAGCTGCGTGCTGCCGACGATGTCGAGGAACAGCACGCTGACCTGGCGCAGGCGGCGGCTGGGTTCGGGCGGCGCGGGCTGTGCGCTCGGCGCGGCCAGGCGTTCAAGCAAAGGCGCCAGCGCGGCATCGACGAGCGCGTCGCCCAACAAGGCGCGGCGCGATTGCAGCTCCGCGATGGCAGCTTCCAGGGGCTGACGGAGGTCTGAACGGGAGGTCATCCCCGGCAGTTTAGGTGCGCGGGTATGTCTCCATCAACGTCCATCAGCGTCCGTCAGCGTGTGTCGATCAGCTGCAGCAGTGGGTGTCTCGCGGCCAACTGGGGGCAACGCTCAGCGCGATGCGTGCTTCGCAGGGATCATTTTGCGCGGGTAGCTGCGCGCCTGCAGGACCGGTGCCGTCCGGCCGGTGAGCGCAGCCCAGGCCGTGAGCTGCTCTTGCGTAACATCCCAGTCCTTGCTGAACACTGCGGTGCTGTTCTGGGCCATGAACGGAAGCTGTCAAGCCAGTTGTCGCGTGAGGTCGTCAAATCAAGCCGCTACTTTGTTGGCCTCGGGTGCCTTGGTTTGAGGGTTGTCTGGGTTGAGGTGAACGGTGCCGATGAAGGTCCAGTTACGGGTGTTCTTTGACCAGCGCTGAGGGTTTTTCTGTCGTGCTTTTTCGTAGACCTCATCGCGTGCTTGCAACAGCGCTTTG
>Ga0209490_10000570_pt1 | contig 36874 bp, 22 predicted proteins | sample MAT06_FD_187209 | JGI IMG/M metagenome (GOLD analysis project Ga0209490, IMG submission 187209) | Freshwater microbial communities from Lake Fryxell liftoff mats and glacier meltwater in Antarctica - MAT-06 (SPAdes) (version 2) | ecosystem: Environmental > Aquatic > Freshwater > Ice > Liftoff...
CCACGATGACCTGGAGGCGTTACGACAATTCGCCTACCTACCCAAACCCGGACGACACTATCCACGCGAATGCAAAAGTCCCCATGGACGCAGTATTCAGCGGAGGGCTGTTAAGTGAACAACATTGGTGGTAATGGGCAGGCCGGCGTGGTCAATGGGACGGTCGTGGATGCCGATCAGGGAGAGGTCGCGGGGAATGGTGAGGCCGACGGCGGCAGCGGCAGTTTGTACGGCGAGGGCGTCGTCGGCTTCGTAGGCGAGCAGCGCGGTGGGGCGATCGGCTTGGCGCAGGCAGGCAATAATGGCGGGCACGCGGTCGGGGCGGGGAATATGGTGGCCGCCCAGGATATCGCGCGGCACCAGGCCAGCCGCGGTCATGGCGTTGGCGTAGCCAGCGCGGCGATCGGTGTGCGAATAATGGCCGGGGGCATTGCCGGTCAGGTAGGCGATGCGGCGATGGCCGGCGGTTAAAAGATGCGCGGTCGCATCGTGGCCAGCGGCGAGGTCATCGGGGTGAATACAATCACCGTCGCGGCGGCGGTTGAGCCATAAGGTCGGCAAGCGATGTTCATCCAAGGCCTGCGCCAATTCTGGTGGAAAGTCGAACAGATAATCGATGAGCAAACCATCGATCGACCATTCGCGTAAAATGCGTGGCAGGGGGCCGCGGGCATCGAATTGTTCGTCGGCAAGCATGCCGACGACGAGATGCCAGTCGCGGGCACGAGTGGCGCGCAGTAATCCGTCGAGCAAATCGGGAAACACGGCGGCGCGACCGGGAATTTCACTGACTGCTAGGCCAACCGCGTTGAAACGGCCGCGGCGCATAGCGACGGCGGCGGCGTTGGGGCGATAATCCAGACGCTTGGCGACGGCAAGAATTTGCTCGGAGCGGGCGGTGCTGATGCGCGCTTCCCGTTGCTTGCCGCGCAGCACGTAGGACACGGTCGATATGGCGACGCCGCATTCACTCGCGATCTCGGCCAGGGTTCCTTTGTGACGGCTAGCGGCCATGGCTTGGGTTCTCGCAGGTTGCCCCGGTCCCGCAACGGACGAGGGAACGGGCGCACAGGATGCACCGAACAGCCGGTCGGCGCGCAAGCCGTCTTTGCAGGCTGTCTCCGCAAACCGTTGCCTCAAAAGCTGATGCGGACCTCGCCGACCGTGGCGGCCGAAAGGACAAGGTCGAAGGCGCGTGATCCCGCAGCAATGGCCAGTTCACGGGTCTCAACTTGGGTGACGGGTCCAGTGCTGAAGTCACCGGCGCCATCGCCGCTGAGCACACGCAGCTGCACTGTGCGGATGGGTGGAAGCTGCTCGTCGAGTTGAATGCGCAGATTCTGATCCTGGCCGCGCTGGCGCTGCACGATGCACAACGACACGCCGTTGTCGCTGCCGAGGGCGACCGCATCCACGCGTGCCAGGCGGTTCGCGGCTAGGCACCACGGGGCGAACTGGACCGGCTGCGCAACACCGGGCATATTTAATTCTTTGGTGGTCAGGACGCGGTCGCCGGGATAGACGTGTCTAGAAAATGCCCTGACCAAAATAAGGCCCTATGCTCACGCTCGACTCTGCGGTTCCGTCCGCCCCTTTCCGTCACCCGTGGCGCAATGCGATTGCGGTTGGGCGTGCCTTTGATCTGACCCGGGCGGATCTGCAACAGCATCTCGCTGATGTGCAGCGCCGTTTCGGATACCGGTTCTGTCGTTTTCACGCAGTTTTCGATGATGACATGCAGGTCGTGGTGCAGCGACCCGATGGCAGCTTGGGCTACCAATGGCGCAACGTCGATCAACTCTACGATTTTTTATTGTCGATCGGGCTCAAGCCGTTCGTCGAATTGAATCCGATGCCGCGCTTGTTGGCGAGCGGTACCCAGACCATGTTCGATTTCGAAATGAATGTAGCCCCGCCCAAGGATCCGGCGCAGTGGGAAGCGCTGGTTGAGGCATTTCTGCGTCATTGCGTAGCCCGTTATGGCATCGCCGAAGTGCGTTCGTGGTACGTCGAAGTCTGGAATGAACCGAATCTGGCCGGGTTCTGGTCGGGCACGAAAGAAGATTATTGGGTGCTGTACGATGCCTCGGTGCGCGCAGTCAAGCGCGTCGACGCGCAGATTCGCATGGGCGGGCCGGCCACGTCCAAGCCGAACTGGGTCGAGGATATGATAGAACATTGTGATCGGACCGGGGTCGCGCTCGATCTTTTAAGCACGCATTTATACCAACAGGATGAACACGTTGCGTATCCCGATCCGACGGTGAACTCGCATCAGCGCGGGATGTTTTTCATCGACACCGTGCGCGAAGTGCAGGCAACCGTCGATCGTTTGCGCCCGGGCTTGGAAATTCATTGGACCGAATGGAATGCGATGAGTTGCAAAGACACCAAGAGCGTCGATTGGACGTATAATCCTAGCAACGACAATTTGCATGGAGCGGCGGTGGTGGTGCGTACGTGTCTCAAACTGGATGCGGCTGCGGACACTTTGTGTTGGAGGGTGGCGAGCGATATTTTCGCTGAGAGCGGTATCGCGGTCAGTCCTTTCAGAATGACCTATGGCATGGTCACCGTGCATGGCATTCCGAAAGCAACCGGTCGTGCTTTTGAATTCTTGGCGCGCCTGCAAGGCCCTGTCGTGCTGGTGAAAGCCGACGCACAGGCAAGGCCGCGTGGCGCCGTGTGGGCCGCGACCCGGGACGGCGACCGCCAGCGCATCCTCCTCGCCAACCAAGTGATTCTTGATGCGCCCGAAGGCGCCTGGAAAGAAACGGTCCACCTCGACCTGCCCGCAGGCGCATACCGCTTGATCAGCACCCGCATTACTGCCGGCGCCGGCAGTTGCTATGAATCCTGGCTGGCGAGAGGCGCGCCCCAGGATCTGAGTCCCGCCGAAGAGGCGCTGTTGCGGGCGCAGAGCGAGCCGCAGTGGGCGGCCTCTCTGGTGCTAGCCGGACCTGCGGGCCTGGACCTGCCCGTCGACCTAGCCCCCGGCGACGTGCTGTTCCTGGAATGAGCACCCCCGGGACAAAGCGTGCTGAAGCGCGGCGGCAAAGCGGCGGCGATCGCGGCGTGGAATCTGGCAATGGGCGAGACTTCGCGCTAGGTGCAGGGTTCCGATTTTACTAAGCCGGTAACGGACAGGTTCGCAAGCGGGGTGCGTCTGCGGTGGTTACCGCACCGGTCACTGATCCCCACAACCACGGGAAGGGTCTGGAGTTGGGTTTTGACGCTGTCACGATTCGCCCGCCCCACGTTCAGGTAGAACAATAACGATCCGGCCAGCGGCTGGAGAGGGAACGCGATGAGTAATACCACCGAAACCGTCGACCGCGCCGAACAAGATCGCCAGGCGATCGCCTGGTTGGTTCAGGCTGCGGGCACGATCCGTACGGAACTCGGCAAGGTCATCGTCGGTCAGGAAGAGGTCATCGACCAACTCCTCATCGGCATCTTCGGCAAAGGCCACTGCCTGCTCGAAGGCGTGCCCGGCCTGGCCAAGACCTTGACCATCGCGACCCTGGCCAGGTGCCTGGATATGTCGTTCAAACGCGTGCAGTTCACGCCTGACTTGATGCCCTCCGACATCATCGGCACCGAAATCCTGCAAGAGGACCCCGCCACCAAGGCGCGCTCCTTCAAGTTCGTCAAAGGCCCGATTTTCGCGAATATCGTCCTGGCTGACGAAATTAACCGTACCCCGCCGAAGACCCAGGCCGCTTTGCTCGAAGCGATGCAGGAAAAGCGCGTCACAGCCGGTGGGGAAACCCACAAGCTCGACCAGCCTTTCTTTGTGCTCGCGACCCAGAACCCGCTCGATCAGGAAGGCACGTATTCGCTGCCGGAAGCCCAGCTCGACCGGTTCATCTTCAAGATCTTCGTCGGTTACCCGACCGATCAGGAAGAAATCGAAATCATGCGTCGGGTTGCCAGTCCGCTCATGGCGGCCGGTGAAAAAGGCGTGCAAAAGGTCATGACCGGACAGCAAGTGCTGGGTATCCAGAATCTGGTTCTGCGCGTGCCGGTCGCGGAAGAGATCCTGACCTATGCCCAGAACCTGGTCCGCGCGACCCGCCCCAATGGCGGGCATGCTCCGCAATTCGTCAAGGATTGGATCAGCTGGGGTGCCGGCCCGCGTGCGTCGATCAATCTCATCATTGCCGCCAAGGCCCGTGCCGTGTTGTACGGCAATTTCGCGGTGACCTGGGAAGACATCGATGCCGTCGCCAACCCGGTACTGCGCCATCGTATCGCGTGCAGCTACACCGCCACCGCAGAAGGCGTTACCACCGATCAGGTGATTACCAAATTGCTGGGCACGATTCCGAAGGGACGCGGCAAATAAGGATCGTCATGATCCCCACCCTGGCCCGCTTCCACCTGCTGCCGACCTGCGGATGTCCGGAATCCCGGATGTCCGGAATCTTCTGACCCCATGCCCATCATCGATCCCGAAGTATTGGCTAAAATCGGCCGCTTGGACCTCCAGGCCCGCTTCATCGTCGAAGGATATCTTTCGGGCATGCATCGCAGTCCCTACAAGGGCTACAGTGTCGAATTTGCCCAGCATCGGGGTTATGTGCCCGGCGATGACATCAAGCACTTGGACTGGAAGGTCTGGGGCAAGAATGAGCGTTACTACATCAAGCAGTACGAAACCGAGACCAACTTGGTCTGCACCGTGCTCTGCGATACCAGCACCTCAATGCGCTACCGTGGCAGCAAGGCGCATAAGCAATTATCCAAGCTCGCTTGGGCGCAGCTGGCCACGGCCGCCTTGACCTATTTGGTGGTCAATCAATCCGACGCCATCGGCGTCGGTACCTTTGCCGACGGCATCGGCGAATGGCTGGCCCCGAGTTCGCGTAAACTGCATCTGATGCGCGTGTGTGCGGCTCTGGAAAAAGCACCGAATCAGCGCCGCACCAGCATCGGGGTGTCGCTCGACGCCCTCTCCCAGCGGGTGGGCCGCCGTGGCATTATCGTGGTGATCAGCGATTTCTTTGATGACCTGGAGCCCATCGCCAAAGGCCTGGGCGCGTTGCGTCATCGCGGCCACGAAGTGGTGGTGATCCAGGTGCTCGACCCCGACGAATTGACTCTACCCTTCGAAGGCATGGTCCAATTCAAGGGCCTGGAAGCCGCCGGCGAAGCGCTCTGCCATCCGCGATCAATTCGCAAAGCTTACCTCGAAGAAGTCGACAAGCACCTCAGCGCAGTCAAGCTTGCCTGCCGGCGCAATAATATAGATTACGTCCAGGCGGACACGTCGCACGGCGTCGACGTGGTCTTGTCGGCGTATCTGGCACGGCGAGAACACGCCGCTGCATCGGGTGGAAGATGATTAACTTGCTTGGGGGGGTTGGCTTTTTTAAGGCGGTCTCCGCCGATGTGGGGATTGTCCTAAGTCCGAGGTCCGAGGTCCGAGGTCCCGCACTTCGAGCACGAGGTTTCTCGGGTTGTGATCAAGGTTCCCCGTGCTGCGTCCGAGGTCCGAAGTCAGAGGTCCTGGGTCTTGAAGCACAGATTATTCCTTGCGAAATATCGACTGACTCATTTTTTGGTATTAACGATAATAGTTATCCCTGCGGTAGCCCAGGTAAACAAGACCTAGGACTTCGGACCTCGGACCTCGGACGTTCAACTCATCGACTCAATCCCAAAGCAAACCCGAGCAGACAAGACCTCGGACAGGCAGCGAGTCAGTTCAATCGTTTTGCATTAGTGAAAGAACATCAGACAAAATGATGTTCTTAAATGGAATCTTAGCTGCCTTCGCCGTCTTGGGGGCGGTGCCGATCATCATCCATCTGCTCAATAAGAGTCGGTTCAAAGTGATCGATTGGGGGGCGATGGAGTTCATTCTGAAGACGCTGCAGAAGAACTCACGGCGTTTGCAGTTGCGCGATCTGATTCTGATGATTCTGCGGACTCTAGCGATCATTCTGCTCGCCTTGGCATTGGCGCGGCCGACCATTACTACTGACGGTGGTTTTTCCGCCTTGGGTATGGGCGGTGGGGTCAATGCGGTGGTGGTGCTGGATAACGGGATGTCGATGCAGACACGGGATGTCAACGACAGTCGCTTCGAACTCGCACGCAAGGCGGCCAAGGATGTGCTGGATGGACTGCCTCAAGGCAGCGCAGCAACACTGGTGCTGTCCAGCGATGTCGCCGTCGCGGAAGTAGCGGAACCGACCCAAGATCTGGCATTTCTGGATCAGGCCTTGGCCAAAGTCCAGGTCACGGAAGGGGGCTCTGATGTTGCCGCGGCGCTGCGCCTCGGCTGGCAGATTTTGGAGCCTTTGAGTGGCGGCGCCCGCGAGATCTATCTGGTTGGCGATTTGCAGGCCAAGGGCTGGCCCGATGCGCAAAATCGGGCTTGGCGTGATCTGATTGAGACCTTGGATAAAGTCGCCGGATTGCGTATTTACGTCGTCGACACCGGTTCGGATGACAGCACCAACGTGGCCGTCGAGCGCATCGCATTCGTCGATGATCTCGTCGGTACGGATGGCGTCTCAACCGTGGTTGCCACGTTGCGCAATTACGGCGATGCGCCGGTCAGTGGGGTTCCGGTCGATCTGTTCATCGACGATGGCACCGGCATGCGCTCGGCAGCTACCACGGTGATCGACACCTTGGATCGGACGGCGCAGGTGCGCTTGGATGCGCGGTTCGAACATGGTGGTCGCCACAAGGTCGAGGTTCGCAGCGGTCCCGATCGCCTGGCTGCGGATAATGTTCGCCGCACCGTGGTCGATGTCATTGACCGTCTGCGCGTCCTCGTGGTCGATGGCAGTGCTGAAGGCGGCGACAAGGAGGGGGCCACCTTTTTGCGCGCGGCGTTGGCTCCGGCCAGTCTCATGGATCCGGTGCCAGGTGCGGACGGTCCGGGCAATGCCGACCGCATTGAATTGACTGTGGTGGCTCCGGCGCAACTGGTCGGTTTGCACCTCGACGATTATCAGACAGTGATTCTATCGGATGTACCATCACCAAGCGCGGGTCTGGCAGCGGGACTGCGCGCGTATGTCGCCAGTGGTCGTGGTTTGATCACTTTAATTGGCGCGGCGGCCCAGGCCGAGGCCTACAACACGCATTTTGTCGAGGCTGGTTTGCTGCCAGGTCCGATCGGACCCGAGCCCAAGCGCTACGCCAAGGTGGATGATCCCACCGATGGAGGAGCATCCTTCAGCACCGATAATTTGGTGCATCCGATCGTGGCGCTATTCGCAAGCAAAGAGACCCAGCCCTTTCTCGCCCAGCCCCGGATCCGTCGCTTGTGGCCGATCGAAGTTCCGCCCGAAGAAGCAGGCAAGACCAATGCCCACAGCGTGATCGCCCGTCTGGCCGATGGCCAACCGGTGCTGATCACGTCGACGGTGGGGCGTGGCCAGGTGGTGACCATGGCCATGGGCGCCGATAAACAGTGGTCGGATCTGCCCCTGCGGCCGGTCTTCCTTATGTTGCTGCGGCGCACCATCCAGCACGTGGCCCTGGGTGACCGCCCGCGTTTGGCGGTCGAGGTCAATGAACCGATCGTGCAGGCGGTGTCGGCGCGGGATGCCAACGGGCGCTTTGTTGTTCGCCATCCGGTTGATCAGGAAAGTCCGGCGGTACCGATCGCGCGTGAAGACGGTCGTGTGCAGGTCGAATTCAATGACACCAATCGCGCCGGCTATATAGATCTGGTCAAGGACAGCACGGTGTGGTCATTTGCCGTCAATCCGCATGCGGACGAATCCGATCTCACCCGCTTATCGCGCGAGGCTATCGACGAGCGCTTGGCGCCGCTCAAGGTGGTCTGGATGGATAGCGAAGACGACGTCGCGTCACGGGTCGAACTCGGGCGCAGTGGCCGGGAAATCTGGCATATCCTGTTCATCCTGGCCCTGCTCTGCCTGATTGCCGAAAGCGTGCTCGCCCTGCGCTGGGCCCCGAGGAGCACCTGATGTTAAAACTGCTCTGTATAATCCTGCTGTTGTCTCCGGTCGGCGTGGGCAATGTGGTCTCGATTAATTTCCCCAATCTGGCGACCCCGCTGGCCCAAGTCCTGTTCGTCCTGATCGGCGCCTTGGCCATTGCAGGGGTGTGGTATGCCTACCGCAAGGAATCCTCTTACGTCGAACCCCGGCGTAAACGCATGCTCGCTGGCCTGCGTACCGCCACGGTCTTGGTCTTGTTGTTCATCGCCACCGGGGCCCTGCTGGAATTGGAACGCGAACAAGACGCCAAGGGGCGTTTATTGCTCCTAGTCGATCATTCCGCCTCTATGGGTATTGGCGATCGTCGCACCACGCCGGAAGAATTCACCCAGGCCCGCGCCCTGCTGCCCGAATTGACCAATGAGCAGGCCGCGAGTGTGTCGCGCTTCGATCTGGTGCGCGGCGCCTTTGCCCGCCCCGAGACCGACCTGATCAACCTGATCGGTGAAAAACTCAGTGTCGAAGGGTATACCTTCGGCGAGAGCCAAACACTATCGGCATTGGCTCTCGCCCCTGCGGACGACCCCAAGGGCCGCCTCGGCGACCTGGGTGCTCCCGAAGAGAGGGCCACCCAAATCGGCTCGGCCCTGACCGACGCGCTGCGCCGGGCCAAGGGCCGCAGCCTCGACGGCGTGGTTCTGATCACCGATGGGAACATCAATCGCGGCGAAGACCCGGTCGAGATCGCCCGCGCTCTCGGGGTCCCAGTGCATACGATCGGCGTTGGCCTGCCGCGATCGCGCGATCTCGAAGTTGCCTACGTCTTTTGCGAAGATGTGGTGTTCAAGAACGACCGCATCCAGATCGAAACTCGTCTGCGCTCGCGCGGCTACGAGAACCGCACGGCAAAATTGATGATCAAGCGCATCGATGATCGGGGCGTCGAAGAACTGGTCAAAGAAGAGCAGGTCGAACTGGGAGCTGACGGCGATCTCGCCCGCACCGTCGAGGTCCTCGCCGACCGCGAAGGCACCTTCACCTTTGTTGCCGAACTTGAAGTCTTTCCCGACGAACCCAACACCCTCAATAACCGGCGCAGTAAAGCCAACGTGCGCGTGCTCGATCGCAAGATCCGGGTGCTTATGGTCGAAGACACCCCGCGTTGGGAACATCGTTTCATCGAGCATATTCTCGAAGCCGATCGGCAGCGCATGCAGGTGGTCACCATCCTGCGCCAGGGCGACGACAAGAACCCGCGCGCATTGAAGCACTTCCCCAGCACCCTGGCCGATTTGCGGCGCTTCGATTGCATTATCATCGGCGATATGCTGGTGGAATTCTTCACGCCCGAAGAACTCCGCGTGCTTGAGGAATGGGTGCGGGTTTCCGGCGGTGGGCTTATCCTGACTGCCGGCAAGCGCTCGATGCCGGCGAATTATCAAGGTACCCCGTTGGAGACCCTGTTGCCGGTAGAGGTCGAACGGCAACCCGTACCGACCGTGCAGGACGAGATCCAGTCGACGATCACCACCGGTTTCCGTCTCAAGCGCACCGCGGACGGCAGCCGCGTTGCGGCCCTGCGTTTTGCCACCGACGATGCCGAAAATGATCGGCTGTGGAACGAGAGCAGTGAAATCTTCTGGCATATGCCGGTCAAACGCCTGAAGAGCGGCGCCGCCGCATGGCTGGTCCACCCGACCGAAAAGATCCGCGACGACGAACCGATGCCGGTGGTCGCATCGCAGCGGTATGGCAAAGGCCAGGTGATCTTTTTCGCTACCGATGAAATCTGGCGCTGGCGTTTCCATCCCGGAGCCAAGGTCCATCGCCGCTTCTGGGGCCAGCTGGTTACCGGCTTGGCCATGAGCCATCTGCTCGGTGGTTTCAACCGCACTCAGCTGGAAACTGACAAGGCCGAATACGGTGTTGGTGAACGCGCCGAAGTGGTCGTCCGCATTTTGGATGAAGCCTACAATCCCTACTCCGCCGAAACGGTGACGGTGCAGGTGCAGCAGAACGGTCTCAGCGGTGAACAGCTGGTCCTGGCGGCGCGTGAAGATCAGCCCGGTGTCTTTTCCGGCGAATGGGTGCCACCCCAAGAGGGTCGCTTCGAACTCCGCATCAATGGAATCGGCGAAGATCCCGGCGATGCCCGTTTTGTCGACGTGGTGCCGTCACGCCTGGAATTGGATGATAGTGGCATGCGTGAAGATGTTCTGCGTCAGATTGCCCAGGTCAGCGGTGGCTCCTTCACTCCGTTGCCAGACATCGCCTCCTTGGCCGAACGCTTGGTCGCCGAGGAGCGCGAAGGTTCGGTGCGGCGTGAAGAACGCACCTTGTGGAATGCGCCGGGCGTCATGATCCTACTCGCCTTGTTCTTGGGGCTCGAATGGTTCTTTCGCAAGCGGAGTGACCTCCTGTGAGCACCCCGCTGCTTTCCCGTCTCGACATGGCCCGTGGCGCTTTGCGCCGCAGCATCCTCGGCACCGGTATTGCGCGACTGCTCGCGTTGGTGATCGGGCTGTTGGCTGCATTCTTCATCGTCGATTGGCTCGCGATCAACCGTATCCTCCCGCTTGGGTTCTGGGATACGGCGTTGCGCTTGCCATTGACGGTCGCCGTGGTGCTCATTGCCGCCTGGCAGCTACGCCGGGAATTATTGACGGAATGGCGTCTGCAACGCAGTGATGATGATATCGCTCTGCGGGTCGAACATACCTTTCGTGATCTTGGCGGACGCCTAATCAGCTCGGTCCAGTTGGAACGCAGCCTAGATGAAGTGGGTGAGGGCGAGCCTGAAAGTCAGATCTCCGCTGGCATGATTGAAGGGCTGGTCGCGGATACCGAAACCCGCGTGCGCGAACTCGATTTCCAGGCCATCATTGATCGGCGGCCCTTCCGCCGAGGTGCGCTTATCGCGGTGGTCTGTCTGCTGGCCGCGCTGGGCTTGAGTGCCTGGAAACCAGGGTACGCCACCGCCCTAGCCGCCCGCTTTGTCCTGCTGCCGGTCGGTTACCCGACCGCCACCCGGATCTTGGCCGTGCACCATGCCGCCACCGCCACCGAGGGGCAGCCATTTCCAATCGAAATTGAAGTTGACCCCGCGGGCCATATTCCCGATCGCGCCAGCGTCACGGTGCGTTTTGCGAATGACCGCGAGGTCATTCTCTCCTTGGACCGGGTCGAAGACGCCGCCGACGGCAAGGTGATCTATCGCGGCCAGATCGCCCAGGCCCTAGTCGATTTCCGCCTGCGTCCGATTGCCTATGATCATCGCTGGCCGAGCTGGGACTTGGTGCCGGTGGTGCGTCGCCCTGCGGTCGCGGGGGTGTCGGTCACCTCGACCTACCCCAGCTATCTGGATTTGCCGCCGACCACCGCCGCAGTGGGCGACCTGCGGGTTCCGGAAGGTACCGTGGTGGCGGTGTCGGTAACGACGACCAAGCCCATCGCCACGGCGGCCTTGGTCCTGGGCGCAGGTTTCGGCGCCGAGGAACCACGCGAAGAGCCATTGCTGATCAGCGAGGACGGCTTGATCCTGACCGGCACCTTCCAGGCCGATGCCAATGGCACCTGGTCGCTCGGCATTCTTGATCGCGACGGCTTGGCCCCGCTTGCGCGCCCCAGCTACACCGTGTCGGTGGTCCCCGACCGTGAGCCGGTGGTTGTGATCGAACGGCCGGAACACGATAAACTCGCTTCGCCGCGCGCGGTCTGGCCGCTACGCTTCACGGTCAAGGACGACCATGGCATCGGCCAAGGCTGGTTGCGGTATCGCTTGGAAACCAGTGGCGAGGTCGTCGACGACAACGCGCTCTCGGTCGCGGTGCCCTTGCCTGGATTGGCCTTGCCTGGCGAAACCGCCGTGGTGCGCGAGACCGTCTTCGACCTGGGCCGTCTCGGCGTGCAGCCCGGCCAACGGGTAGTCTACTGGCTGGAAGTTGCTGACAATCGGACCCCCGAACCCAAGATCGGGGTGTCGGCCAAGCAGCGCTTCATGGTCTTGGATGACGAGGCCCTGCGGGCTGAAATTGAGCGACAACGCGCAGAGCTGTTCGAACGTATAAGTCTTATCCGCGATAGGCAGAAGGACGCCCGGGATGCGGTTGACGATCTTCGCAAGAAGGCCACCGACCCAGCCCCGATGCCGCCGAAGCCCTAGTTGCTCCATCTTTTCGTCGTTTCAACGCCCTGGAGTGTTCCATGTCAAAGTCCCACCTAAAGACCCTGCTCAGCTTGAGTGTTGCCGCCCCTTTTCTCATGGGTGCCGACAGTGACATCGAACGCTCGGTACGTGCCCAAGAGGTCAACCAGCGCACGGTGACCGCAACCACCAGCGCAACCTCGCGTGACCTGCAGGCCCTGGCCGATGAGCTGGCGATCAACAAGGTCGCCCAGGCCGGGGAAGCCGACTCCTTGACCAATGCCAGTGCCGAACTTGCCGCGCTGTCGGACCCCACGGGCGAGCGCAACATGCCCTGGGTGCAGGCCAAGCTCGCCGAGGCTCGTTATGGTCAGGCCCGCGACGCCTTGGGTGATGCCAGTGCTGCTCAGACTGTGATGATCGCCCAGCTCGAACAGCTCGCCAAGCAGGTCGGTTCGCGTGCGGCTGGCACCAGCACCGCGGCAATCAAACGCCTCGTCTCCACCCAAGAGGCCTTGCAGCGCGACACTGCCCGCCTGGCTGAACAGACCATCGGCAAGCGTGCCGAGGATCTCTCCGCCGGTGAAAAGGCCGAAGCCGAACGCATCGCCGCCCGCCAAGCCGAAGTCTCCTCCGGCATCACGTCGGCGGTTGATCAGCTGCGCAAAGACGCTGCTGCCGCCAGCGACAGCAACGCCAAGCAGGCTTTGGAACAGGCCGCGCAGGCCCTGGCCCAAAGCAAGGCTGACGTCGCCGCCACGGATGCGGCCAAAGCCGTTACTGCCAATCAGCTCAGCAACGCCCAGGATAAGCAGGACGAGGTCCTGGCTGCCTTGGGCAAAGCCGCCGAGTCTGCCGCCAAGGCCGACCCAAGTGCAGCGCAGGACGCGGCTGCGGCCGGTGCGATGAGCGATCCCTTGACCGCCCTGGCCGACAGCGCGGCTGAACTCGATGCCCTGGCAAAGCGCCAGGAAGAAGCGTTGCAGGCAGCCAAGTCGCTGTCTGACACCAGCAAGGCGGCGGAGTTCAACCAGCTCCAGGCCAATCAGGCGAATATCGCCAGCGATCTGGCGCAAGCCGCTGAATCCGCTTCGGCCCAGGCGCCGACCCCGGCGGCGGCAACCGACCCCGCCGCGCAGGCGGCGCAGTCCGCGCAACAGGCCGCCCAGTCCGCGCAGCAGGCCGAACAATCCGCGCAGGATGCTGCCCAAGGCGCCAGCGATGCCCAGGCATCGGCCGAACAAGCTGCCCAGGCCGCCGCCCAGGCTGCGGCGCAGACCGCGCAGTCGGCCCAAGCCGCTGCGGCACAGGCTGAACAGGCTGCGCAATCGGCCCAGTCGTCTGCCCAGGAAGCGGCCCAGTCCGCACAATCTGCCCAAGCCGCGCAACAGGCCGGTCAACAAGCCTCGGCGCAGCAGGACGCTGCCCAGGCCGCTGAACAGGCCGCCCAGGCTGCGCAGTCCGCCGAATCGGCGCGTCAGGCCGCGCAAGCCGCCCAGCCCCAGGCCGCTGCGGCCCAGTCGGCCGCCCAAGCTGCCGAAGCCGCGCAATCAGCCGCGCAGTCGGCACAGTCCGCTGCGCAATCGGCCGAGGCCTCCTCGTCGCCGGCCGCCGCTGCCGCTGCGCAGGCAGCCGCCGCCGCCGCCGCCGAATCCCAGTCGGCTGCCGCCGCTGCCGCTGCGCAAAGCAGCGATCCCGCCGCCGCCGCCGCCGCTGCCGCCCAGGCCTCGCAATCGGCGCAGGCTGCCGCCGCCGCCGCAGCGCAAGCCGCCCAGGCCGCGCAGTCATCGCCTTCGGCGCCATCCTCGCCTTCGAGTCCGTCGTCCCCGTCGAGTCCGTCTGCGCAGCAAGCCGCGCAGCAGGCTGCGCAGTCGGCCCAGGCCGCGCAGGCTGCGTTGGCGCAACAGCAACAGGCTGCTGCGGTTGCCGCGATGGAGGCGACCTTGGCCTCCATCCAATCGGCCCAGGCTGCCGCCGCCGCCCAGTTAGCGCAGGCCCAGATGCAGGCTACCGCCGCGCAGCAGGCCGCGCAGATGGCCGCGATGGCCCAGCAGCAGCAGGCATTGATGGACGCCGCCGCCCAGGCCAGCAGTCAGGCGCAGATGGCGAGCATGGCCGCGCAGCAGGCCGCCATCGCCGCCGCCCTGGCCCAGGCCGCCATGCCCAGCGCGGCAACCCAGGCCGCCCAGGCCGCTGCCCAGGCCGCGACCCAGGCTTTGCAGGCGGGTCAGCAGGCGCAGGCCATGGCTTCGATGGCGCAGGCCATGGCTGCCATGCAAGCGGCCGCCGGTCAAGCCCAGGCGATGGCTATGGGTGACATGCCGATGCCTCCGACCCCGCCCATGCCGTCGATGGACTCGAAGTCGCACACCGCGCCGCCGGTCACTCCGCTGACCCCAGGTGCGCGCGACAATCGCACCAAGGAAGGCACTTGGCAGGTCAATCTCGAAGCGACCGAGCGCGAAGTGCTGTCGACCAGCGCCAGCGAACAGTATCCGGATCGCTACCACCAGGCCTTGTCCGATTATTATCGCGCCCTGGCTAACGGCGGTGCCAAGCCGTGATGCTCCGCGTCGTCGTGTTGGTTGCGCTGGTCATCGGACTAGTCGCGCCCGTGGCGGCAGTCGATTACGACGACCGCATGTCGCCAGAAATGCAGGCTGCGGTCGATCGGGGTCTGGCGTATCTGGCGAAGGCCCAGAATGCCGACGGCAGCTTCGACAAGGACGGGCGCTATATCGGGGTGGCGGCGTCATGCACCCTGGCATTTATGGCCTATGGGCATGCGCCGGGCAGCGGTAAATACGGCACCGTCGTCGCCAAGGGGATTCAATACCTCCTCAATAATGCCCAGCCCGACGGCCTGTTGTATCGCCCAGGGGTCGGCCCGCATCCGATGTATCACCACGGACTCGCCTGCATGACCCTCGCTGAAGCCTGGGGCATCACCGGCGACCGCCGCGTGCGCGACGCGCTGCGCAAGGCAATCGATCTCATCGTCTCAAGCCAGAATAATGAGGGCGGTTGGCGGTATGAACCCAAACCCAAAGACGCGGATCTGTCAGTCACCGTGATCCAGCTCATGGCCCTGCGTGCGGCCAAGGACGCCGGCCTAGAAGTGCCCAAAGAAACCATCGACGCCGGCTTAGAATACGTGAAGCGATGCCATAACGCCAAAGGCGCCGGTAAAGATGGTGGCTTCGCCTATATGCCAAACGGTGGCTCGGGCTGGGCGCGCACCGGCGCCGGAATCACCTCGCTGCAAGTGGCCGGTAATTATCGCGCCACCGAAGTGCTTGAAGGCATCGAATTCCTGCTCGCCACCGAGCCCGTCGGCACCGATCGCAAAATCGATGACATGGGCTGGTATTATTACGGCGGCTATTACGGCACCATGGGCATGTACCAGGCGCAAAGCCTGGGCTCTTTCGGCAAACGTGCCTGGGATCGTTGGTACTCGGCGTTCACCGCGGATCTTCTTAAACGTCAAGAAAAAGACGGGAGCTGGAAAGGCAAACATGAGCCCTACCCTACCGCGCTCGCTTTACAGATTTTGGCGATTCCTTATCGGTATCTGCCTGTCTATCAGCGCTGAGAATTGTCGCTCGGGCGGGCCAGCTCATGCGTGTATTCAATCGTTATTGCAGGTACTTGAGGGGCGGGGGAATGTAGGCCCGTGATTTCGTCCGATAATGGAAGTCCGAACAACGCGGCAGCCCGTTTTTTTGGTTCGAGAGGAGGCCACAGTGCGACTTTTCGTGCTCATTGTCAATGTTTGTGTATTGGTATAATTAATTTACATTCCAGTGGAGACGCTATCCCGCATTTTGCCACTAATGCAGCAGGGAAATAGCGGACACAGCATTCGGCAGGCCCCTCCGCTCGCACTCCATCAGGCAACGGAACAGGCGTGAAATGCCTGACGTAGAGCAGTCAGGCGGTCGCCGCGCGGGGAAAGTTCGTGGCTGACATAACCGGTGTAGCCGATGTCGGCGATGTGGCGGGCAACGGCGGGCCAGTAAATTTCTTGGGTGTCGTCGAGTTCGTGGCGACCGGGATTACCGGCGGTGTGGATGTGACCGAGGTGGTCTTTGGCCTCGTCGAGAGCGCGGATGAGGTCGCCTTCCATAATTTGGCGATGATAGAGATCGAGCAGAATACGGACGCGGGGACTGCGGACTCGGCGCACGACATCCAGGGCCCATTCGAGACGGTCGCAGCAATAGCCCGCATGGTCGACGCGGGTATTGAGCACTTCCAAGTTGAGATTGACTGCGGCGGCTTCGGCTTCGGCGGCGACCTGGGAGAGCAGCGCGGCGGCATGGGCGCGATGTTCGGCGTCGCTGATGCCAGGTTGGCGATTACCGGCGAGGACGATGAGGTTGCCGATGCCGTGCGTCGTGGCCTCGGCAAGGCTGGCACGGATTTCGGTCAGGATGCATGCGTGTTCGCCAGGCAAGGCGATGCCGCGTTCCAGGGACTGGTGCGCGCCGACGCTGGCGATGGTCAAGCCATGGCGGGCGGCAGAGGCGCAGAATTCCTCCCAGTCCGCGCCGCGCTGCCAATGTTCGACCGCATGGTAGCCAATGGCCTTGGCCTGGGCGAGGAGCTCGTCATAGGATTGATCAGGAGCCCGAAAGCATGGCGCGACGAAGGCTTGGCGGAAACTCATAGGTAGCTCATGGCCGGTTTGATTGCCGAACCAGGTTGCTCGGCAATAAGATGATTGGCGTCGATAAGATAATCGGCTGCAACCACCGGTCCAACCAGGGGGCGTCCGTCGAGATCGCCGCGGATGATGGCCCTGAGGCGTGTGTTCTGATTTTGCTGCGCTTAGGAGTCTCTCGGAGATAGCGTGCACGGCTGGCTTGGTCCCGCCACGCATCTCCTGCGTTGGAAAAGGGTCCAGTAGTCCTGCTACCAGCGACATTTCTCCGCCGTGGATGTGCGCGACGATCCACGGCGCCAGCCGTGCTCGCTATCGCCGACAGACTCCTAGCCACACCACCTCGTGAAAAGCTTGAGAAGCGGGAGGCGTCCCAGCGTTTTCCGTTCCCTGCGGCTGGCTGACGGAACTGCGCCAAAGCCAACGCAAGGGAGTGAAAGGACAATGGGTTACCGGGCACGTTTTTGACCATGGCCACGAGCAAATTGATCTGGCTGCTGGGAGTGGTAGTGGCCTGTACAACCGGAGCGGATCATGGTGTCGCATTCTGTCGGTAAAGCCGTTCACATGACAATCCTGAGTCCTGGGCGCATCGCCTGGCTGGCAAAGGGGTGCTGGTGGCCCATGATGGCCGCCCCGGAAGGCGATCGGTATGCAGCGCACGATTCTGGTAGTCCTGGTGTCGGTAGCGATTGTCGCTGTATCTGCTCAGGATTTCGTCGTCGTTTCTCGCACGGGGGCCATTCAGGTGGGCCTTTTGCCGACCGCCGAACAGTGGTGGGCGGCTTCCAGTCCGGGGCTGCCGCCGCCGACTGCCGTTGATGGGGCGGTGGTCCTGCGCAATGGGTTGCTGTTGGTCGGGATCCCGGTTTCGATCGACGCAAAAACGGTCGTGGTGCGCAGTGATCGTTTTGGCGCGGTGACCCTGCCGCTCGCCGAGGTCGCTGCGGTTTCACTGGGGGGACCGGTGCCACAAATCGCTTTGGGGGAGCCGGGTGCGGTCTTTGTGAATGGTGATATGGCGCCTGGGCGCATCGCTTTTCTGGATCCGACCAGCCTCGGCTTAGATACGGGGCGCCGCGTGCTGGCCATCCCGCGCAGTCGGGTGCGCTACCTCCGGCTCGCTCCTTTGCTGGCCACGCCGGAAGGCTGGCAGGTCTGGGCGGCAAACGGAGATCGGCTCATAGGGCAGCTCAGCGCCCGCGATGGCACGTTGACGGTGAAGGCCTTGGTGGAAGGCCAGGCTTTAGAGGCATCGCTGTCTCCATCCCAATGGTCGGCCGCCTGGTGGGAGGGGCCGGCCTGTCGCCCGGCTACCGCCGTGCCATTTCGTGGCATGACCCCGGCCATTGCCCGCGATTCTTTTCATGATGGTCGGCCGCTGACCTGGCAGGACCGGGTCTATGCACGTGGTTTTGCTATCCGCGGTGCGGCGCGCCTGGAATGGGCGAAACCGGATGCGGCGCGTCTGATCGGCGAGGTGGTGCTCAGCGCCGGCGACAGCGCGACCCTGACCTTTACGGGCGGGGTCAGCGTCACCGTCCAGAGTGGTGCGGCGCCCCAGATGTTTTCCGTCCCTGTTGGTGCGGGGGCTCTCGTGATGGAGGTCACCGCGCCGCCCGGCACGGGATCACCACTGGTCGTCATCGGTTGGCCCTTTTTTGTCCGCTGAGGCAGGAGGATTATATTCATGGTGCTATTCCGTCTGGCTCTGGTGTCGCTGCTGATCGCGGGGATCAGCGCCGCAGATTGGTCGTTTTCGTCGCCCGAGTGGCAGGAATTTTCGAGCGAGCAGGCAAAAGCCACGTTTACCCGCAGTGCCGACACGGTGAGTATCGAGACCGTGCGCGATCGTGCGGTGCGGCTCGATCATGCCTTGGCGCAAGATGGAGACGACAGCGAACCCTTGATCATTACCTGTGGGCTGTCGGCGAACGGCGACCGCGTGCTCAATAATGCCCCGATCGGAATTAATCTCGGATGGCCTGACGCCGAGCTCTTCATCGGTATCCAGGACAAGCGGGGTCTCAAGGGGGTGGCGTTTTGGCAGACCAGTGGGACTTCCGGATCAGCCGATGATACCGCCAATCTCGACCCTACCGCCTATCTCAATTACGTTCGCGTGGTGTTGACCCGACGTCTGATCGAGTGTTCGGTCAGTGGTGATGGATTGTCCTGGCGGCGCATCAAAGTACTCGAACGCAGCGGAGGCATGGCTGGTGGGCCGATACGCGTGAGCCTGGGTGCGGGTTGGGGGGGTACTGATTCCCTGGACCGCAACACCGACCGCGCTGACGGACAAAGCAGAGGCGATCAGGAAACGGCTCGGTATGCGTTTACCCAATTCAGCGTCGAACGCTTGCGGGCCATTGTGCCCGCTGACCTGCTTGCCACGTATAAACGCCAGGAATCGCGAGAAGCGACCCAGGATTGGCTGCTTGCCGACAGCTTCCCGAAAACCTGGTGGATCGCCGGCGAATTCACCGGCGATAAGAAAGGCGTGGGCCCTGAGGATGGCCCTTTTGATCCAGCCAAACCTGCCATGTATGGCAGTGAGTCGGAACCGTGGCAGGAGAACCAGATCGGGGTCGAGGCGCATCAGCGCTTATTCATCCTGGAACGCCGTACCAAAAAGAAGAAAGATTCGGCGGTGTATTACGCCGCGACCGTGATCACGCTTGATCGTCCGAAACGCCTACGCTTTCTCTATGACGGTCTTGCTTCCGTAACCCTGTACGTAAATGGTCGCCCGATTAGCACCGACAAGACTTCGAAGAGTGAGACCGCCGAACCGGATCGCCTGGGAGCATTGGTTGACCTACCTGCTGGCCGCAACGTGGTCATGCTGGCGCTGCGTTCGAGCACGCGAGGCGGCTGTGCCTTCATCTTTCGGGTCGAGCCCGGAGATCCCCGCTATCGTGTCGCGGTAGAACGACGTCTGGCCATCGATTTCCCCAACGATCCCGAAGAAGTCGCCGCCGGTTTCTTTGAAGCGGCTCGAGTGTGGGAAGAGATCGGGCATCCGATCGCCGCCATCGGCGTGCTCGAAGATATCCTCAAAAATGAGGACCTGTCGGAATCGGCGCATGAGCAGGCCTATCTTGAGCGCACACGTCTGCATGCCTACTTGCGCGACCTGGATGCGGTGAATGCCGATGTGCAAGCCGTGCGCGACTTCTGGTCGGCGCATGCGGGCGTGGATGAAGCCACCGTCTTTCGCCGGGCCGCAGATCTGTGGTCGCGGATCGATCAATTGCCGCGGGCGTACGCCGAATTAACCGCGGCTCTCCAAGTCAAAACCCTGTCCGCGGATCGGCGCTATGATCTCCTTCTCGAATTGGTTCGACTTCATCTACAGGCGGGGGATGCTGAGGGATCCCGCGCGGCGGTTGCCGCCGCAGCGCCACTTTTCGCGCCCGAAAGCATGGATCGAGCCTATGCCGTACTGGCGTCCGGCGATGCCAAACTCGCGCGCACGCTGGCCCAAAGTACGGAACCGCAGGCGCTGCGGATTGCGATTGGGGTGCTGCGTGCGGCGGGCGATCTGCAAGGCGTCGGGGAGGTGCTCCAGGCGCTGGCGGGCCGAGAACCAGTGGGAATAGCCAATGATCCGCAGGTGACGTGGGCCGAACAGGCGTTGTTGCTGAATGATCGCAAGAGCGCCGAGGGCGCGTATCGAGCCGCGCTGGCAGGCCTGGCAGGCCAGGCGCAGGGCAGCGGCAAAGCCGAAACAGTCGAAGCGCTCCGGGCCAAATATCTCCACACCCGCCTGCACGCGGTCGCTGGCGTCGATGCATTATTGGCGGCGCATCCTCAAGGCAGCAACGCGAATATTGGCGCCGATACCTCGATCACCGATTGGCGGGTCATCGGACCATTTCCCAACAATGATTGGCAGGCGTATACAAAACCGCCGGTCAATGCTGAAAAGACCGACGGCACCGGCAAAGACAGCGGCAAGGAATGGACCTCTACCAAGCGCGATCAGTACGATGGTGAGACCCTTGATTTTACCCGTCTCTTTCGGGTTGATAATCACGTCGCGGTGTGTTATCGCGAAATTACTTCGCCCGCAGCCGGGACCGCCGAACTTAGTTTCGGGGCGGATGATGGTGCCATCGTGTGGTTGAACGGCGAAAAACTTTTCGAGGACCGGGTCCCCCGTGGGGTCACCCCCGACAGTCTCAAAGTGAATCTGGCCGTGAAAAAGGGCAGCAACCGGCTGGTTATCCAGGTGCAGAACGGCGGCGGTGACTGGGGTCTGCAAGCACGCATCCGTTTTCTGGGCTTGGCCGAGATGGGAATCGCGGATGCCTTGCGGCTCGCCCTGGAGGAAAAGCCAGCGGAGCGCGCCGTGGTGGCAGCGGTACTGGCCAAGGCCTGTGGCACCGGTTTGGAATACGGCCTCAATGAGGCCGCATCGGGTCTAACGCTAGCTGTCCTGGCGGCATTTCCGGATCAAGCGGCGGTGCTGACCCCGCTTGCCCGGCGCTTTATCGATCTGGGTCTTGCCCGTCGTTTTCCGGATACTGCGCGGGCAGCGCTCATGTGGTGGGACGCGCATGACCGCATGGGATTTATGACGGGTACCAGTCCACTGCATATGCAGGATCAGCGCTTGGCTGCCGCTGCCACTTTGCAGGAACTGGGGTTCATCGCCGACGCGCACGCCCTCTTGCAACCCTTGCCGCTGACCAGTGCCTCGGCCAGCAGTTTCAGCCAAGCTTTGCTCGGGCTCGGCGAATTGTATTTTCAACTCGGAGAATTAGACACGACCCAGCGCTGGCTAGAACGCTGCACGGCGGTGCGCGGAGGCGACAGCAATGCCCAGCGCCGCAGCCGGGAGGTTCTCGCCAGCATGCGGCGTATCCGCACCAGCGGCAAAGCAGTGACGATCTCCCTGGATGCGGTGACCGCCGCCCAGAGCGCAGACCGCGCAGCCGCGGCTCAGGACATCGAACATGCTGAGCAGGCGTTTCAACAGGCCCTCCGCAACGGTGTGGGTGAAGTGCTGCCGACCACTGGGGGCCGCTATATCGGCATTGCGTGGCGGAGCATTCAGCGTCTGCAGTCCTTACCTGCGGAGGCCAAGGTGGCCTATATCGCCCAGGTCAGTCGCGCTGCCGAAGCTGCGCTGCAACAAGCCCTCAACAATGACGATGCGGATGCCTTGGAACGGGTTGCCGCGCAATGGCCGATCGTGCCCACGGGTGCCACGGCCCTCGTCGAAGCCGCGCAACGCTATCGCGCCAGCGGTGCTCATGCCTTGGCTACGGCCACGGTGCGCTTGGCCACGGATCGATTCCAACTCGACAAAGGTCTGGCTGCGATTGCCAAAGGTCTCGATAGCGACGCGGAATCTGCGGCGGCTCCCGCAGTAAAGACGGCGTCAGCCAGCGTGCCGATTGGCCTGCCCGCCGCGACGTTGTTTGATCTCAAGCGCTTTGGCGCCGAGGGCAGCCGGCCTTTGCATGTGCCTCTCCAGGCAGCGGCTGGGGCCGACGTCATCGCCGTCCATAGCGGCAGCGAAGTGGTCGTCGTCGACGCAGTGACGGGACGCGAACGTTGGCGCGTAAGTTGTTCGGCAGCGGGTAATCCCCCCAGCGCGGATCGCGGTCAGCACGTGCATGCCGCGGTGGTGATCGAGGGCTTGGTTATCGGTTTGAATGTCATGGGGGCGGTGCCGTTGCTGGAAGCGCGATCAGTGATCGACGGCAGTTTGCGCTGGGCCAGCCATGCCCGTAGCGATTGGGGTACCTTTGTGCCGATCGCCTCGCCCGCCACGGATGGCCATCGGGTGATCGTGTTGGGAACAGAAAATGATCGTGGTGTCCTCTGCGCTCTGCGTCCGCGGGATGGTGCCTTGTTGTGGCGCACCGATTTGCCGGTGGCGGTGAATGGCATCGCTATCCGTGATGGTCGAGATGTGGATGTCGGGCGCGTCCAGGGGCCGCCGGTTCTGGTCGGGCGCGAGATATTCATCTCCCTCGACAGCGGCGCCGTGGTTAGCGTGGATGGGCCGAGCGGAGTAGTGCGCTGGATCGCTACCTATCCCCGCGGCGTTTTCGGCGCGGCGGATTCACGTCATATTCTCTCGACCTTGCTCGACCGTGCCCCGAATGCGATTGCCGTGGGTGCGGATACGGTGGTGGTGACGCCGCGTGATCGCCTCGGGGTTTTCGCTTTTGCACGCGCCGATGGTGCTGCCCGCTGGTACGATGGGATGAACCAGGCGCGCACAGTGGTTCCCATCGGTCCGGTGGGCAAGGAAGACGGAGTGCTCCTGGTATTCGACGAATCTGTGCAGGCGATTGATCCCAATACGGGGCGGCAACTCTGGCAGTGGCGCTCCAAAGATGGCCCGATCCATGGTGAACCCGTCCGCGCAGGCAAGGCGATGCTGGTGGGCACGATGGGGGGACTGCACGCGCTGCAGATCAACAACGGCACCGAATCGTCGCCATTCCAGGGCTGGCGTGCGCTGGGGCATGTCGGTTCGACTCCCGGGCATTTCCTGGTGATTGGTGAGCGCATCGCGGCGACTAGTTCCGCTGGGCTGCTGTTGCTCGCGCCGGGCACACCTCCAGCAAAACCTGCGGTGCTGATCCCTACTGCGCGACTGCCCGCGGGACCGCAGCCGGTTGCCCCAGTGGCGTCAGGCGCCAACGGTGCCCTGGGGATCGCCTGGCGGCGTGGCGGCGACGCGCTGGTAAAGGTCATCCAGCCAGATGATCCTCGTGCTGATGAATTATTCCTGTGGCTGCGCAGTGGCCTGATCTGCCTGAGTGCCGATCTCACCACCGTAGCTTGGCATCTGCAATTGCCCAGTGACGCGCGCGATATTGCCATTTCCGGTGATCAGGTGCTGACGGTTAGCGATGGCACCATGGTCGTCTTTCATCGCGAACATGCGATGATCCGCTGGGCAGAGAGCCTAATGGAAAGCCCGGCGCAGGAATACAACGACAGCTGGAAGCTCCGCGCTGCGTTGGGAGCGAATCTAGCAGTTGCCTACGGTCACCACCAATCGTGGATGGTGGTGCGCAGTGCACGCAATGGTCAGCAGGTCTGGCGTGGTGAATTGCGTGATCAGCGGACAATCTGGGTTGGTGAAGTTGGTGCTGATCTGGTTACCCTCATCGCCAAAGGGGACAAGGTGCTGGCCCTGCAACGTCGCGACCCGCAGAATCCCAGCGTGGTGCGGAGCGAAGTGACCGCTGCGTTTCCGGTCAACGATAGCGTGGTCAATCAGGTACCCGGAAAACCGTTTCTTATCGTCTCCGGCAATGCCCAAGCCTGGGTGGATCTTACCACGAACGAAATTCATAAATTGGAATTGGAAAAAGGCTGGCCCATGGAGATCGAATTCCAGCCCGATGGTATCGATCTGTTGACTCGGAATGACAACCGTTTGATGTATGTGGTGCTCGACCCTAAGACTGGGGCGGTACGTTTATCCAAGGTGTATCAGGATGGGTCGTCACGGGACGAGGAAAGATTTTCCCGGCGTTATGCCCGTATCGGCGACCTGCTGGTGCGGCAGCATACCATCGATCGCGATGCCACCGAAATGTACGGTACCGACTTGCAGGATAAGGAACGCTTCCGGGTTGCCGGCGATCATAAAGATCAGGTCCGTCCGATTCTGACCGTCGGCTTGGGCGCGGCTGGCTTCCATACCCTGTCCGAGCCCAACGGTCGTCAGGTCGTACGGCGCATTCACGCCGATGGCACGGTGAGTGCCGAATCCATGCTGCCGGTCGCATTGCCGGAGGGCGTCCTGCGCTATGAAGTCATCGGCGACAAACTGATCCTCAACGGGACCAACGAAGTGGTCATTCTTCGCGCCCAGGGCGAACCCAAAGACGTGGCCAAGGACGCCCCGATTGCGATCCAGGATCTCCGTGCCCGCATCGGGATTGCCGAGCATCCGCCCCGGTTGACTCGATTCCTGGAACAGGCCCCAGTTATTGACGGCCATCTCGACGAGTGGCCACGCGAATTCACCAATGAGGTCGATGCCCACGGTATCCGCGCTATTGCCCGTGGCGCGAGTGCCAGCAGCGCTAGCGCTCCACCTGGATTGCGCTGGTGGTCGGGCTACACCGAACAGAGCTTGGTCATTGCCGCTGAGGTCGACACCGCAATGCCCGCTTTGGTGGGCATTGGCCTGCCGCCGGGGGATTCTCCAGGGCTGTTGGTTGGCGTCGCGCCTCTGGATGAGGGCAAAGAGGGGCTAACCGCGATTCTGCATGTGGGTGTCCGCGATGGGCAGAGTCAGTGGCGTTTGGTCGACGGCGCGTTTGCCAGCACCTTCGAGGTGCAAGACGCGGGCCAAGTACAGACCCGCGTTGCGGTCGGTGCCGACACCACCCGCTACGAGATCGCGATTCCCTGGGCCTGGCTGCGTCGCAAGGCGGATCAGCGTCCGGGTGACAAGCGCTGGATCCGCATTGATGTGGCCGCGGTACTGCCCCAGCTTGGCGCTGCCCGAGAAGCCGGCTTCGGCATGATCGATGGAGCTGGTGGGCAGTGGTGGGTCCCCAGCGAGCTCAAACGCTGACGCTCGTCGTTGCTTCGCCGTGCAGCAGAAAAACGGATCTCCGTACAACACTGACGCGCCGGACGGCAGCCCTTGCCGGTTGCCGAAAGGACTGCGCAAGGATACCACACACGCCCTAACCTGAGTGAGAAGCCGGATGACCGTCGCCGATAAGATCTTGTTCACCTGCACCGCGTGTTCCTACAAGGCCCGGATCCCCAACCATTACAGCGGGCGATCCATCCACTGTCCGAAGTGCAAGACCGTCCAAGAGGTCGGGGCGATGTCGGTGGCTGACGCCAGTGCCGCAGCCGAGGACGCGCCCGAGATCGCCGCGCCGACCTTTCCCGCGCCGGGTCAAGGAAAAATCGTCTTCACCTGTCCGTCATGTACCTACAAGGGTCGCTTGGCGGCAGAGTATCAAGGCAAGACCATTCGCTGTCCCGGTTGCCAATCAGCGCAAGTAGTCGATGGCGAACCGGTCGTTTCGCCCATCGTGGCGTCTTTGGCGGCCGACGAAAATGCCTTCCGCCCCGGCGAGAGCGAAAAAATCCGCTTTGAATGCACGTCGTGCGGCTACCGCGCCAAAATCCCGTCCAAGTATGCTGGCAAGCCGATCCACTGCCCGCAATGCAAAGAGATTCAGAACGTCAAAGCCGAGACCGATATGGAGGCCGCGACCGGACGGACCGTGACCTTGGCCCGCATTTCGCCCGCAAAAGTGCGCGAGCCTAAATTGGCGATGACCAACGTCGGCATCCAATTCGAATGCACCGTCTGCGGCTACGCGAGCAAGATTTCCCCCAGTTGCGCCGGCGATGCCATTTATTGTCCGTCGTGTCGTTCTCCGCAAAAAGTAGAATGGAGCGATCCGGACGAAGAAGAGATCCTGGCCGAGGACGCCGCGCAAACCGTAGCGGCTGAAACCGCAGCTGCGCCGGCAATTCGTGAGGATTCCAGCGAACCCGCCCTGCCGGTAGCCCCGGCCTCGGCGACCGCGTTGTCTTTGGACATTGGTGCTCCGGCGGCCAAGGCCGCGTCAGCGATGAAATCCACGCCGACTGCAGCGCCTATCAATCCACCGCCCGCCGGTTTGTTCGCTGGTGACGACGATGCTGCGGTGGAAGACGCGGCCCTGCCAGCGATGGTGTTGACCGATAACACCGATGCCCCCGGCGAAGACGACGAAGAATCCGGGGAAACTGCCCTGGTCGGTAGCGCTCCCGCAGCGGCACCGATCCCCGCGGCAGCACGGGCGTCTTCCCTGCAACGAGCGCGGCGTTCAGTGCGTTCTGAATCCGATGTCGCGGAAACACCGGCGCCAACACCCGCCCGCGCTCGCACCGAACCCTCGGCAGTGTCGGCCCCGGCTCCTAGCCGTCTCCCGCTCGTCGTGCTGGGGATCCTGGTGCTCGCCTTGGCGGGCGCGGCTGGATGGCTATTCCTTGAACGCGCGCGTCTCATCGATGAGCTCGCGGGCGTCAACTTGGCCCTTGTCAGCCAAAAGCAGGCGACCATTGCGGCCAAATCTGACCACGCTGTGATGACCACGGATCGCGACACCGAAAAAGCCCGCGCTGACGGCGAAAAGGCGCGTGCCGATACGGCAGAAGAATCACTGGCTGAAAGCAACGCCAAGGTCGAGGCGCTTACGGCGGACATCGCTACGAACGAGACCAAGATGGGCGCATTGAACGCTGAAATAACTCGTTTGAAAACCGAGATCGAAGCCGCTGCACAAGCTGCTGCGGATGCGAAGCCTGATGCAAAGTCGCTGAAAAAACCTTGAAAACGCGCTGATGCCGCTCAAATCGACTGCGAACCGCACGACCTTGGTGGATCTCGCCCGGGATACTGGGCTCAGTCATATGACGGTGCAGCGGGCTCTGGTGGGCAGTGCCTCGGTGCGGCCGGAAACCCGCGAAATCGTGCTCGAAGCAGCGGGGCGGCTGGGCTATCGCCCCAACGCCTCGGCGCGGGCCATGCGCAATGGGCGCTTTAATCACATCGCCTTATTGACCTCGACCAATTGGGAGCGCGCGAATTTATCGGGGCATCTGATCCAAGGTATTGATGAAGTGCTCGCCGAGCAGGACCTCCATCTGGTCTTTGCGCGCCTAACCGACGACGCCCTGACCAGTGGCGAAGAAATGCCGCGTATTGTCCAGCAGTCAATGATCGATGGTCTGCTAATTAAATACGACAACCATGTGCCGCAGCGGATGATTGATCATCTGCAGCGCTTTCAAATTCCGCATGTTTGGATCAACGTTGCGCGCGACGTCGATTGTGTTCGCCCCGATGATCTGGGCGTGGCACGTGCTGCCACCGAACGCCTCATCAGCTTGGGCCATCGCTGCATTAGTTATTTTGATTTCTCGTATGACCCCGACGACGCGGATGAACATTACAGCAGTCGCTATCGCTACGAGGGCTACGTTGACGCTATGCAATCCGGAGGACTCACGGTCCGCGCGCGGCGCCTGCGCACGGGGCTCGCCACCCAACGCAACGCGCTGATCAGGGAAGAATTTTCCGCCGCCACTCGGCCCACTGCGGTGGTCCTGTGCGGCAGTGAATCGCTGTTGTGGTTCGCGCATCAGGAAGCAGCCAGTCTTGGGCTCGCTCTGGGTCGTGATATTCAGGTTATCACTTTGGATGGGGATATGCCTGAATACCTGGGATTGACCCTGCCGCACTACGTGGTCGATCAGGTCGAACTGGGTCGCCAAGCGGCGCGCGCTTTAATGCGCAAACTGGAAGCGCCCACCAAGCCGCTCCCGCCGGTGCTGGTGCCCTTTACCTGGGTTGAAAAAGGTCCGGCCTTGGCGCCGCCGCCTTGATCAGGCAGATTTCGGCTGGTCGCTCAATAATTCGCGTCGCCGGTGGTTAAAATCATTTCCACTTCGCTGCGCGGCACGACGCGCCAGCGCCCTTCATCCAGGCCATCCAGATTCCACGGACCGACGCGCTCACGCAGCAGATCGACGACCGTTAAGCCGACGAAAGAACACGTCCGGCGGATCTGATGTTTGCGACCCTCATGCAGAACAAAACGCAGCTGGCGTTCGCTGACTGGTTCCACCTGCATGGGCAGGATCGGCCTGCCGTCGAGGGCGCGTAATTTTCGCAGGGCGCTGACTTGGCGGGGATCGGGCTCCACATCGACGGTGACCAGATATTCTTTGCTCCACTGGTGTGATCCGGTGATCAGCCGCGCCAAAGCGCCATCTTGGCTCAGGACCAATAATCCGCGACTGTCCTGATCCAAGCGGCCACAGGCGGCGCAGTGCCACGGTTCCGCGAGTACGGTCGGATCCGGTTCGGCATCGGCGCAGCGTTGCGGCGTTAATAAACTCCAGGCCGGCGTTTGTTTGCCCTCAGGCTGAGTCGAAACAATGCCGCGCGGTTTATTGAACAGCACGGTTACCCGGCGATCCAGACGTTTGCGTCCTGCTTCGGCAACAATGATTTCGGCGTTCATCGCGATCCGGCGTCCGGGATCGGTGATCACTTCGCCGTTGACCAACACCGATCCGGCCACGACCAAGCGTTCGGCCTCGCGGCGCGAACACAGCCCGCGCTGGGCGAGCACCTTGGCGATGCGTTCCTGTCCATCGCGTGCAGTCATGCGAAAATCCTTGAGCCTAGGTCAGGAGAAAAAGACACCCCCGACCGTTCAAGGCCGGGGGTGTCTGTGATATCTGTGGTGGGCAGTACAGGATTCGAACCTGCGACCCCTCGCGTGTGAAGCGAATGCTCTAGCCGCTGAGCTAACCGCCCGTCCAACGTCCCCAGCAGTCCTGGTCGACCACCTGGGAGGGCGGGATGATGCGCCCCCAACCCACTTTCGCAAGAGGAGATGGGCCAACCACGCCGTCTCCGATAGCCGTGCTGCCAAAGGCAGCAACGTGAACGAATCTCGAGCCCCAGTACGCGACGCTCTGCGTCGCCGGGCGATCTTGGTAACGGATTTTATCCCGCATAGGCGGCGTTCCATAAGCGATTCGCCCCGGCGACGCAGAGCGTCGCGTACCGTGTGGGCTGTCCGCCTTGCGGAGATTTCGCCCGTTGAGCAGCACGATCCATCAACGCACAGACGGGCCGCATCGAAAGCCCGGTACGCGACGCTCTGCGTCGCCGGGCGATCCGTGCAACCAGACCCAAAGCCACCAACGGGCGCCTAGTTCCTCAGCCCGACCCATTCAGCCCAAAGCGAAGGACGGTTCCCCAACCCGCAACCATTCCAGCCCTCACAACCACGCCGCCGCAGTTCGCCCCTTGGCCCGGCAGCCCGGTTTTGCATCGTCACGCCCCGATGGCAGTTCAACTTAGTCTCCAGGCCGTAACCAAGGCATTTGGCACCCACCCGCTATTCGAGGCGATCACGTTCTCGGTCCAGGAGGGGGACCGCCTGGGCATCATTGGTCCCAACGGTTCCGGCAAATCGACCCTCCTCACGATCATGAGCGGCGCCCTGGCCCCGGACGCGGGCGAGCGGGTGTGCCCACGCGGCTTTCGTGTCGGCCACCTGAACCAGGTCGACACCTTTGCTACTGACGCCACCTGTACTGGCGCCATCTCCGCGGTCTTAACGGACCTACCCGCGCATGAACGTGATGCGCGCATCGGCATTATTCTGGGCAAAGGTGGCTTTCCCAACCCAGAAGCCCGCGTCGACACCTTGTCCGGGGGCTGGCGCAAACGTTTATCGATCTGCCGCCTGTTGGTGCAGGATTTCGATCTCTTGTTGCTGGACGAACCCACCAACCATCTCGATCTGGCTGGCGTGCGTTGGCTCGAGGATATTCTACGTCGCCACCATGGCACCGTGGTTTTGGTCTCGCATGATCGCTGGTTTTTGGACCGGGCCGTCACCCGGGTGATCGAACTCGATCGCCGCCATCCCGGCGGCAGTTTTCAGGCTCCTGGTGGTTACGGTGATTTCGTCGCCGCCCGTGAAGTCTATCTTGACGGCCAGCGTGCGCGTCAGGAAACCCTAGCCAATCGCGTGCGCCGCGAAGAAGAATGGCTGAGTCGTCAGCCCAAAGCGCGCACCACCAAATCGGTCGCGCGCATTCAGCGTGCTGGTGAATTACGTCAAGAACTCAATCAAGTTTCGTGGCGCAATAATCAGAATCAAAAAGCGGCCATCGATTTCAGTGCCACGGGTCGCCGTGCGAATGCAATGATCTCCGCCGAAGGCCTGCGCATCGATCGCGGCGGCAAGACTCTGCTCAACGATCTCGATATCGACATCGGACCCGGTGATTGCCTGGGTTTACTCGGCCCCAATGGCTCGGGAAAATCCAGCTTGATGATGGTTCTGGGCGGACTATTGGATTCTACCGCCGGCAAAATCCGGCGCCTCGGTGGGCTCCGGGTCGTCCGTTTCGAACAGGATCGCGGCCGCCTGGACCCCAATGTAACCCTGCGTCGTACCTGGTGCCCGAATGGCGACACTATTCCCTTTCGCAATGGTTCGGTGCACGTGGTCGGCTGGGCCAAACGTTTTCTCTTTCGCACCGAACAATTAGATCTACCCGTCGGAAAGTTATCCGGCGGTGAACAAGCGCGCCTGCTGATTTCCTTGCTGGTCCGCGAGCCCGCCGACGTGCTGCTGCTCGACGAACCCACCAATGATCTTGATATTCCCGCCTTGGAAGTGCTGGAAGAGGCCATTCTTGATTTTCCCGGCGCCGTCATGTTGGTCACCCATGACCGCTGGTTGCTCGATCGCGTCGGCAGCCGCATGCTCGCCTTGGATGGCAAAGGTGGCCATACCTGGGTCGACGAATACGCGGCTTGGGAAAAAGCCCAGCACGAACAACAGCCGAGCGCAAAATCCGCCTCGACCCGTCCGCGTAAAGCCGCAACCACCATCACCGCCACCGAACGCCGCGAGCTCGAGCGCATGGAAGCGACCATCGCCAAAGCCGAAGCAACCATCACCGCCATCGACGCCGAACTCGCCAGCCCCGCCATTCAAAGCGACGGCAAAGCATTGGAAGACGCCTGTGAGCGCTTGGCCAAGGCGCAGGAACATCTCGACGATTGTTACACGCGCTGGGGTGAGTTAGAGGCGAAGAATTCGGCTTAAAAAAGGCATGATTGCCGCGGTCCTAAGTCCTGTGTCCGAAGTCCGAGGTCCTCGAAATAGTTGCTGTGGATGATTGGCGGGGATAGGGGGTTTTTTAATTGGTAGCGAGAACGGTAGCGGCGAGATGTGATGAGAGAGCGATGCGCGTACCTCGGTTTGCGGGATCACTTGGGATAAATAATCCCTCGCATTTTACAATATTATCCTGAACACGCTGACCATATGGCCGCCTCTCCCCAGTCTGCTCCGCGTACCTGGATCGTTGACCAAGCCCATTCCACCGCGGCGGATGGCAATCCGGGCACGGCTACGGCGCCGCTGCGCACCATCAACGCGGCCTTGGCGCAGGCGGGTCATGCAGAGCGCCACGATTCTACCAGCTGGAGAGACCTTCGCCCTGCCCCTGGATCTCTGGCAGGCTGTCAGCGGCAATGATCGCCATTCGGCGATCATGCGCTGTGCCCGCGATGCCCTACAATCGCGCGTCGTCAGCTGGCAATGTACCTTTGACGACCCTATTTGCTCGGTGATATGTCAGCCGGTGACTGGCGTCAGTCACGATTGGTTTGGACTGGCTCTGCCGGACCAGCCTCTGCCTGTGGTTACCTCCTAAGGTCAATTTTCCGCTGCCGAAAAAGTCCGTCACCAGCTGATGGTCGCCCCGGCTTCGATCGCATAGGCGCGCGTCAGGCCATCCACATCGCTATCGCGGCGCAACAGCGGCAGAGCCGCGCCGAAGTCGACCCGCAGGTGCGCCGTGGGGGAGAAGCCGAGTCCGGCGCGGATATTGATTTGCAGGCCATCACTGTCGCTCACGGCTTCGCGTCCACTGCCGCTGTCGCTGATTGTAGATTCTGCAAGTCGGTAGATGCCGACTACCCGCGCTCGGGCCTCCCAGGAATCAGAGAGGGGATGTCGGTAGCCGAAACTGAGCGCCAGATCATCGCCACGTTCCAACTCGGTGCCCGTCAGATCATTCGCGCCCGCCGCCAGCGCGTAACCCACGGCGGCAGAAAATCGCTCGCGGTTCCACCCCAGTCCGATCAAAAAATCGGTGCCGCCAAGCCCCAGCTGATAGGCCTGCGGCAAGCCTGGATTGGCGTTATCATCACCGGTGCCGATGCGTGCGCCGACGTGGATGGCCCAGTCTCCCCAGGCCCCGCTGCCGATGCGCTGACTCGCCGTGAGTACGGCATCGCCAACTCCGGAGGCATCGCCGTCGTCGCCATCCAGGCTGACAAAAGGCACGGCGAGGGCGATCTGCAAGCCGTCATACGGGCGCACCGCGATCTGCGGAGTCAGCGTTGTATACATCACTCCGCTATCCCTGCCGCCTTGGGCCAAACTGGCGACCAGGCCAACCTGCAGCCAAGGCTCCGTCTGATGGGGTCCCGTGCTGGGGGAAGCCGACGAAAGTCGGCAAATACCCGCGTCGGAACATTCGCCCCAGGCGAGCAACGGCAAACAGCCCAGGGTGGTGGCGATCAGAGTCGTAGCGGGTGCTGGGAGACGGGTCATAGTGCAAAAACGCAGGAGGTGGGGCCGTGTTTGCGGGCAATCCAGTGTTAGGCGACGATCACCGCGCCTTGGCGATAATTTCCGTCTGTCGATCCGGATTGCCGTCGCCCAGAAAAGCGACCCAAGCTTCGCAGCCGTGCGCATCCTTGAGAAATGCGCGAATACCCATGGTCAGGGGGATGGACAATAACATGCCGGCGGGTCCCAGCAGCCAACCCCAGACGAAAATGGATAATACCACGGCCAACGGGGACAGGCCAAGTCCACGGCCCAGGACGCGCGGTTCGAGTCCGTTGGAGATCCCAATATTGATCACCGCGTAGCCGATGGCGACCACGCCCATCTGCATGGATCCATGATCGACCCAGGTAATTGCCAGGGCCGGAACCGCGGCAACGATTGAACCGACCACCGGCACAAAATTGAGCGCAAAGGCGGCAATGCCCATCAGAAACGGAAACGGCACACCCATAGTGAAGCACCACAGGACCACGATAACCCCAGTGAACAAACTCATCAGTGCTTTGAGGGCCATGTACCGGCGCAAGTCGAGCAGATTGCGGGCCAGACGATGCCAGTTCTCCGCTTCCATTTTTGGCTGCAGGCGCTGGGGGAGGAGAGGCGATTCGAGCCAGATGAAGATGACGATCAGGACGATGGCAAAGGTCTGGCGCAAGAGCTCAGTGGTGAATCCGAACGAGGTCCGCAAAGCGGAAACGAAAGCGGATGGTGCGATCAGGTCATCGACAGCATTGGTATCGACCGGGAATCCATGCCCCTTCATCCACGTCACGACGCTGGCCAATTCTAGACGTAAGGCACTTTGATATTCAGGGGCTTTGCTGATCAGCGCTCTGAGCCCGTCGTAGGCCAAAAGACCAGCAATGATGGTGGTGCCAGCCAAAATCATTCCTGCCGCAACCAGGATCAAAGCCATCGGCCAACGCCGTCGCCGCAGATGATCGATGACCGGCAAGGTGATCACCGCGACAAAAACCGCGAGGAGAATCTGCACCAAGTTGCTGGCTGCCGCGTGCAGGCCGTAGGCAATAACCACGATAGCCGCCAGGGCCAGCAGTCTGCGGGTGAGATCAGCGCGCGCTTCCAGCATACTCAGTGGTTATCGTGCGCGAGGCCGCCGTCCAGGGCGCCCCGGAGTCACCCCCAGTACCTGGCGGTAGCTACGCGAAAACGCCTGCCGCGAGGCGAAGCCGCAGCGTTGTGCCACCTCGGCGACCGGCAGTCCGGCGGCAAGCAGCGACGCGGCCACGTGCAGGCGATCCCGGCGCAGCACCTCGGCAGGTGGCTGACCGTGGTGGCGGGTGAATAAGCGATAGGCCTGGGCCCGACCGATGCCGGCCGCACCAATGATGTCTTCGGCCCCGCCGGGTTCACTGGCGAGGCGCCACAACATCGCGTCCATCCGCGCCACTGCCGGGTGAACCGCGCGCAAGGGTTCTGCGGTTTCCCGAGCCAGATTGCGCAGGAGGTCGACCATAATGGCACGCCGCCGCTCAGGATCGGCCTCGTGCGCTGCGCGGCTAAGCAGCGTGTGGCTGGGTTGTTCGGGTACCGAGGCGATCAATTCCCGTTCGCGGGTGACAAACCAGAAATCAGAACGTCCATGGATGACCCCTTGCTGGAACACCAGACTGCCTCGCCGAAGGGACTCATGCCGATGCCAGGCCCCCGGTTGAATGATCACCGCATCACCGGGGGCCAGATCGAGCCGGCGCGATCCCGCGCTGAGGCGGGCTGCGCCGGCCATGCACACCACACTGGTGGGGACGACGTGCAATTGGTGGTCGGCAGCCGGAGACGGCGGGTTGTCGACTGCGAGCCAGCGATGAACGCGCCGGAGCCGATCCGGCAGCTCGCGTAGACTGAGCCACCAGTCGATGGCCTCGGGCGGCAAATGAGATGGATCAAAGGCCATGAAGAAAAGGTAACGATCTGTATCATAAGAAGAAACGGATTGTTCCTATTCTCTGGTGAATTGGCGGTCAGGTTCTCGGCCATTCAATAGCGTGGTGGGTAGCCATGCCGACCAGTATCTCTTTTATCGCCCCGAACTCATCCACCGCTCTGGACCAGGCTGCAAGTACTCTTGGACCCGGACCCTGGCTGGTCATCGCGCCCCACGACGACGATGCGATTCTCGGCATGGGCTTGGCCATCCGGGCCGCCACGCTAGCGGGAATGGAGGTCCACATTGCTGTAGTCACCGATGGTCGCATGGGCTGGAATGATCCAGCCGAACGCGACACCCTGGTTGCCGTCCGTGCAGCTGAATTGCAGGCGGCGTGCCGAGTGATCGGGGTACCGGATGAACGCCTGCATCATCTTGGATTTCCCGATGGCTCGTTGCATCTCCATCAAGGCTGTCGCCCGGATGCCGACGGAGGTGGCCTGGGCCGTGCATTAACGCGGGTATTCCGCACGGTCCGCCCAGGCGCTGTTTTTTGCGCCACTGCTGCCGACCTCCATCCCGACCATCGCTATACTGCCAGTGAAACCGCGATGGCGGCAGCCTGGGCCAGCGGCCCCATCTGGCAGGAATTGGGTAAACCAATCACCGCCCCGCGGATGTGGCACTACGCCGTCTATTGTGAATTTCCGCAGGCACCCGATTGCCAGATCGTTGGGGCACCTGCGCATCTCAGCGCTAAGTTGAGCGCGCTCGCGTGCTTTGTCAGCCAGCCATTTATTGACGCCATGGTGGACGCTGTGCGCGCGAATGGTGCAGTGGAATATCTGCGTGAAGTGACCGTGCTGCCATATCGTCCGTCAGCCTACGCCGCGCTTTTTTCACCCGCTTGCAATTCCCCTGTCGGCAATTCCCCTGTCGGCAATTCCCCTGTCGGCCAGTCAATCACGGGCAAGGATACCATCCTGCGCGACGACGCCGACATGGTATTGGCTGGCCTGGATGCCTGGCAGGCCTGGCCGGCGCTGAATGCCGCGATTGCGCACCCTCTGCGCCTGGTCGGTGAAGGTTCCAGCCGCTTGTTCGTGGCCGGTTTTGCTCGCCATCTTGCCCGCCGTTTCGGGGTTCCGCTAGCCCTGGATGCCATCGGTGGTCGCGCCGCTGATGCCGCACGTCGCAATGTCGCGGAATTGATCGTATCGAATTCCGGGGCGACCCGCGAACTGATCGAACACGTCGATGCCCAATCCGCGCCGCTGCGCTTGGCGCTGCTCGGACTGGGCAACGGGCCCTTGGTCCAGCGCATTGCCGAACGGCGCGTGGTTTTGCCCCATCCGGAGCGGGCCGTGGCAGCAACGGCGAGTGTTTTCCTGCAAGCATTCACCCTCGGCGCGGCTATCGCCGCCCAGGCGGGAGCGCCGATTCCGGTGGCGGCACTGCACGCTGCGGTTGCGGAAATCCTTTCCACCGATGTCCCCGAGGTACTCACCGCAGCCTTATCGTCGGTCCGCCGCATCTGGTGGAGCGATAGTGAATCCGGAGTGGCCGATGAGTTGGCGCTCAAGACCGCCGAGCTCTGCGGTCTGCCCGGTATCGCCGCACCGGGAACCTTGGCCCTGCATGGGCTGGAAGAAATATTCTCTCCGGGGGATTGCGTCATCTGGCTATGCCCAGATCAGCGCGATGCGCCGTTGCGGGCAAAGATCGCCCAATCCACCGCGACCCCGCACATTGATCTGACGCAGGCATGGCCGTTGCCAGTCGACGTGGGACCCTGGAATGAATTGCTCCTGCTGGTGCAAGGCTGGCGGGTGCTTGGCGATTGTGCCGTCCGCCTGGGCCGTGACCCCGCGAAGCCCAATCGTGCGCGCAAAGTTGGAAATCCATTGCCCCAGGAGAACTCACCATGAGCCAACGCACGCTCGCCATTATCGGTCTCGGCGGTCGCATTGCCGACGTCGCAAAAAATGTACTGACGTGCGAACCCCGATTGCGTCTGATCGGCTACGCAGATCCGGATCCCCAGGGTTTGGGCATCCTCGCGGC
>Ga0209490_10000571_pt1 | contig 36850 bp, 33 predicted proteins | sample MAT06_FD_187209 | JGI IMG/M metagenome (GOLD analysis project Ga0209490, IMG submission 187209) | Freshwater microbial communities from Lake Fryxell liftoff mats and glacier meltwater in Antarctica - MAT-06 (SPAdes) (version 2) | ecosystem: Environmental > Aquatic > Freshwater > Ice > Liftoff...
GGGGGGGGGGAACGCAGCGCTGGCTGTGCCGGCGCGTGGGCAACATTGAGCGGCGGCGGCCTCGCTGTCTGTTCGCTGGAGCACGGTCGCCGGGGCCTGGTCGGGCATGGCTCGGTACAGGCTTAGACACCGCTCAAGGCCCTGCCGACCAAGAAGGAGGCGGCTGCGTGAGGTCGGCATCGACGTTCATCAGCACGCTGGCCAGCGCCAGCGTGCGCCACAGCGGCGCCGGCATCTGCAGGATGGCCTCGGGTGTGCGGGCCCGCGCGATCCAGCCGCCGATCTCGGCGTGCTGGCTGGGCGTCAGCAGGTGGCGGCTCAGCATCTCGTCCAGTGTCTGCACTTGCGGGTCCCTTCCGGCGCTTCGTGCCTGCACCGGAGGATAGGGGCCCGCGGTTGGTGCGCCCCCCCCGGATTGCGATGGAGCTCGGTTGCACCGACCGAACGGTCGGTCTGGCCATCGACGAGTTTGGGCTGCCCGAGCAGCCCGAAGACCTGCCCGAGCACAGGCCAGCGGCGCGCTGATCCGGGTGCTGCCGACCTGGCGCTGTCCGCCCTTGACGCTGAACCCGGTGACGCCGACGACGCGCCAGCGGACAGTGCGCGTGCGGGCCTTCATGGATTGGGCGCACGCCTTGCTGGTCCGGCGCCTGGGGTCCAACCGCGCAGCACACAAGACATCGTGAGCGGCCCCGACCGACAGAGGAGCCCTGCGAACTTGGAAGTTCGCGGTCCGAAAGCAGCCGTTCGCCGTGCAAGCGTGGCAATGCTGATGGGTGAATGGATGCGCTCGATCACCGGCGCCTCGATGATGGCGGCGGCGATCCTGTTTCGCGGCGGCCTGCCGGCACCTGAGACACGGGGCAGTCGCTGAACCTCACCGGCATCGGCGCCGCACGCAGCCGGGTGCGGCGGATCCACACGGCGTTTACTGGCCCGTGCAGATGTCGTCGTCGATCGGCTGCCGCGCCGAGCCAGCGTCTCAGTGACCCCTCCGCGCGGCCCGGCGCGACGTGGCCTGAATCGCGAGCTGTTCGCAGCGCGCCGCGTCGACGGGTTGGCCAGTGCCGCGATAGCGCGTGAAAGCCGCCGTGAAGTGAGCGGCCGTTTCGTCGGCCGATGCGCCGTTCGCCGCCGTGATGTGGCCGCGCACCTCGTCGTGCGCGGCGTACCACGCCGGCAGCCGCATCACCACGTTGGCAAGGTAGGCGCACTGAGACTCGTGCTGCTCGGCCAGCGCGACCTCGCCGGCACGCATCGCGGCGATCGCGGCCGGCACCGCAAAGGTGACACGGCAGCCCGGACAGGTCTCGAGCGGCCCGCGCACCGATGCCGCGGCGTCCTGCATGACATGCAGGGCCGCAGCCGGATCGCCCGCGTGCAGCGTGATGCGGGTGCCGTAGATGCGGTCGAGCCAGTGAAAGCCGATGTCGGTCTGGCGCGCCAGGTCGAGCGCCTCGTCGATCAGTGCGCAGGCCTCGTGCTTCTGCCCTTCATGCATCGCCAGCTCGGCCAAGCGCTGCAACGACAGCGCCTCGCCGACCGCGCCGCCGATGGCCCGGTGCAGGCGCGCGCCATCGCGCAGGTGTTGCCGCGCCGACACCAGGTCGCCGGACAGCCACTCGGCCTCGCCGCGCAGCGTCGTGCCGAACGCCTGGCCGCGCGCCGCGCCGAGCCGCTTCGCCTCGGTGGCGAGCGCGTCAGCGAAGGCGATCACATCCGCATAGGCCGCGCCCCGTAGAGGACGCGTTGCGTGATGCACAGGTGCCCGTCGAACACCCGCACGGCCAGATGCGGCACGGCTGTCGTCTCGTACAGGTCCGACCAGACGCTCTGGTGCAGTTCGCCGCGGGCCCGCTGGTGAACGCCCGTTACGGCGCGAGCGACATGCCGAAGTTCGAACAGCGCGTGATCGAATTCTTCTGCGCCGGGGCCGGTGGCCCGGAGACCTGCGCCGGCAAGGACATGCTCGCCACGCACAAGGGCATGAACATCAGCGAGCAGGAGTTCGTCACCGTGGTCGACGACGCGATGGCCGCGCTCGAGACCCACCACATCGACCCGGCCACACGCAACGACGTGCTGGCCATCCTGTGGTCGTTGAAGGGCTAAGTGATGCGCGTCTGACTGCATGCTGGCGCGGCCGCCAGGCGCCGCATTCGGCACTGGCTGCCTGCCGCAGCGCCTGCACATGGTCACTTAAGGGCCATCGCATCGCTGCAACCAGGGCATCTTCCGCGTCTATGGATGCGCCGGTAGCAGCCGACCACCCACGCCTGTTCCCAGCGGTTTCCAGCCGCATTCCAGATGTACACCCAGTCACGGCTGCCCTGCTGGTCGATGGGCAAAGGACCGGCCACAGTAGAAGGCCGTACGGTTCAGCCTCCCCGCAACCCGTTCAGCGCTAGCCGCTCCGGTAAGGATCAGCAAGCCCCAAACCGAGCATCAGCTCGCTCTCGCGTGCTTCCATCGCGGCGGCCTCGTCGTCGCGCTCGTGGTCAAAGCCCTGTGCGTGCAGCGTGCCATGTAACAGCAGGTGCGCGTAGTGCGCTTCGATCGGCTTGCGCGACTGCTTCGCTTCGGCTTGCAGCACCGGTGCGCACAACACCAGGTCGGCGACGACTACCGGCTCACGCTGGTAGTCGAAGGTCAGCACGTTCGTCGCGTAGTCACGGCCGCGGTAGCTGCGGTTGAGTGCCCGGCCTTCGTCGGCATCGACGATGCGCACGGTGATCTCGGCAGGCGCCTCCAGCGCCGCGCGAATCCACCGCGCCACCCGGTGCCGCGGCAGCAGCGCGCGGTGCCGCGCATCGGCGAATTGCAGCGACAGCTTCAGCGCAGGCCGGCTGCGGGTCATCGCTCGGTCGGCCGCGCCGGCGCATCGTCGTAAGCATCGACGATGCGCGCCACCAGCGGGTGGCGCACCACGTCGGCCGAGGTGAAGTGCGTGAAGGCGATACCGTTCACCTTGGCCAGCACCTGCGCCGCATCGACCAGCCCGCTTGGCTGCCCTTTGGCCAGATCGATCTGGCTGACGTCACCGGTGACCACGCACTTGCTGCCGAAGCCGATGCGGGTAAGGAACATCTTCATCTGCTCGCGGGTGGTGTTCTGCGCTTCGTCCAGGATCACGAAGGCGTGGTTCAGCGTGCGCCCGCGCATGAAGGCCAGCGGCGCGATTTCGATCAGGCCGCGCTCGAAGGCCTTGGCCACACGGTCGAAGCCCATCAGGTCGTAGAGGGCGTCATACAGCGGGCGCAGGTAGGGGTCGACCTTCTGCGCCAGGTCGCCGGGCAGGAAGCCCAGCCGCTCGCCCGCTTCGACCGCCGGCCGCGTGAGCACGATGCGCTGCACGCTCTGCCGCTCCAGCGCGTCGACCGCGCAGGCCACGGCGAGGAATGTCTTGCCGGTGCCCGCCGGGCCGATGCCGAAGCTGATGTCGTACGCCAGGATATGGCGCAGGTACTGCATCTGGTTGGGCGTGCGGCCGCTCAGGTCGGAGTGCCGCGTGTGCAGCACGATGGCGCCGTCTTCGGCGGGCGCTCCGGCAGGCGCCGGGACCGCAGGCCCGCGGGCCTTGATCAGCGCCAGTTGCAAAGCCCGCTCGCCGATCGGCTCACGGGCTTTGTCGTACAGCAGATCGAGCAGCGACGCGGTGCTTTCGACCGCATCGCGCGGGCCTTCGATGCGCATGGCGCCCTCGCGCCGCGAGAGCTTCACGTCCATGGCGGCTTCGATGCGCCGCAGGTGCGTATCGACCGGGCCACACAGGTGGGCCAGGCGGCGGTTGTCGGCGGGTGTGAGCAAATGGCGTCGAATCACGGCGGTTCCGGGATCAAGGCATTCCATTGTCTCCCGGCAGAATCGGTGCATGACCTGGCTGCGACTTCTGTGGTGCGTGCTGCTCGTTGCTGCTGCGCCCGCGGCGCAAGCGCAGTTCATCGAACTGCGCGGCGCCCTCACCGCTTCCGGCACCGGGCCGGCCTTTCCGGCCGAAGCGCCGGGCATCTTTGTCGACCTGCCCGATGAATGGTCGCGCACCCGGCCGGCGTTCGACGGCAGCGTTTGGTACCGCGTGAACTTCGGCTCGCCGGCCGTGATGGCCACCGACGAACTGCTGGCGCTGTACGTCGAACACGCCTGCGCGGCGGTGGAGGTGCAGCTCAACGGCGCCTCGGTCCACGACGCCAACCGCATGGCGCAGCCGAGCACGTTGCACTGCAACCACCCGCTGCTGGTGACGCTGCCGGCCATACTGCTGCGCGCGGAAGGCAACGTGCTCGATGTGCGCGTGCTCGGCCGCCCGTTGAACGAGCTGGGCTCGCGCCAGCGCGCCGGCGCGTTGTCGCAGATGCTGATCGGCCCGCAGAGCGAATTGGCGCCGTGGCATGCGCGCCGCACCGCGCTGCAAGTGACGGCGCCCCAGGCGGTGAGCGCCACGCTGCTGCTGATGGGCAGCTTCATGTTCGTGCTGGGATTCATCAACCGCCGTGAAAGCCATCTGGCGTACTTCGGCGCGTTGAGCGTGGGCTGGGCCATCGTCGACGCGCGGCTGTGGTTGCGTTGGCTGCCGTTGTCGCATTCGGCGCTCGAATTCCTGCTCGTGTCGATGCTCGGCTTCCTGACCTGGGTTGCGGTGCAGTTCCTGCTGCGCTACGCCGGTGTGCGCGACCGCCGTGTCGACCGCATGCTGCCGCTGCAAGCTGCCCTCGTGCCGCTGAGCCTGATGCTCGCAGGCGCCACCCGGCTGAATATGGTCGCCAACCTCTGGTACGTGGTCCTGATGGCCGAGGTGGTGGCCGCGGGGGTCTGGTACTTGCAGCGCAAGCTGGAAAAGCGCGAGGCGCGTTCGTTCTGGCTGATGGGCCTGCTGCTTGCCGCCACGGGGCTGGCCGGTGCGGTCGAATTCATCGCCCAGTGGACGGGCGCAAGGCCAGGCGCCGCGCACGTGGCGGCGCTGATCACGCCGATCATCTTCGTCGTCGTCGGCCTGCGCCTGGTGCAGCAGCAGGGCCGCGCCCGCCACCATGCCGAGCGCGACAAGGCCGACCTCGAGACTCGCGTGCAGGAAGCCAAGGCCGAGATCGAGCACAACTTCCGCCAGATGGCCGAACTGCGTGTCGAGCAAGTGACCGAGCGCGAGCGCAAGCGCATCGCCGCCGACCTGCACGACGACCTCGGCGCCAAGCTGCTGACCATCGTGCACACCAGCGAAAGCGAGCGCATCAGCACGCTGGCGCGCGAGGCGCTGGAAGAGATGCGCCTGTCGGTGCGCGGCCTGACCGGCAAAGCGGTGCGGCTGTCCGACGCCTTGGGCGACTGGCGCGCCGAGATCGTCTCGCGGCTGGGCCAAGCCGGCATGGAAGGCGACTGGGACGCGCCCACCGACGACCTGCCGCAGCGCCTGTCGGCCCGCGCCTATGTGCAAACCACGCGCATCCTGCGCGAGGCCACCAGCAACATCATCAAGCACAGCAATGCCACGCTGTGCACGATCCGCGTGACGATTGCCGATGGCGATTTGCAGTTCGTGGTGCAGGACAACGGCGACGGCGTGTCGCCCGATGTCGAAGGCCGGCTGGACCGCGGCCACGGCCTGGCCGGCATGAAGAACCGGGCCAAACAATTGCAGGGGCAGTGCCTGGTCGAGTCGCTGCCCGGCTACGGAACCGTGATACGTCTCACGGTTCCCCTCGATCGCGCGGTGGAAGTCTCCTGAAGTGATCGAGGGGCGTCGATAGCATCGGTATCACCCTTGAAGTTGACACCACCCGATGAAGAACATCCTGTTGCTTGAAGACCTGCCAGAGATCCGGGTCTGGATGCGAAAGCTCGTCCTTCAGGTCTTTCCTGGCGCCCACATTTCCGAGAGCGCGCGTGTGCAGGACGCGATCGAACTGGTGGCTGCCGTCAAGTTCGACCTGGCGCTGATCGACCTCGGCCTGCCCGACGGCAGCGGCGTGAAAGTGGTGACCAAGCTGCGCGACGTGCAGCCCGACGCGCAGAGCGTGGTCGTCACCATCCACGACGACGACGAACACCTGTTCCCGGCGCTGCAAGCGGGCGCCTTCGGCTACATCCTGAAGGAACAGCCGCGCGAGCTGATCACCGAACAACTCCAGCGCATCAGCCAGGGCGAGCCGCCGCTGAGCCCGAGCATCGCGCGCCGCGTGATGGCCTACTTCAGCGCCAAGGCCAAGCCGCAGGCTGCCAACCCGAACGCGATTCCCAACGTCAACCTCACCGACCGCGAAAGCGAAGTGTTGTTGCGCGTGGCCAAGGGCTACACGCTGCCCGAGATCGGCGTGCAGCTCGGCCTGAGCCGGCACACGATTGCCGATTACGTGAAGCAGATCTACCGCAAGCTGAACGTCAGTTCACGCGCCGAGGCGGCGCTCGAAGCCCAGCGCCTCGGGTTGTTCGGCTGACCCGTCATCGGCGGCGTCGTCCCAGGTTTTCTCGTCACTGGGCTTCGGGCATCGGCGAGGCGCGCTCACACGCTCTTCTGCTGTACGGCCATGTGATCTCGGAGTCGGTCACGCCGAACCAGGGCGGTGGCGCACAGAAGGCAGAGCGGTCACGGCTGATGGAGGCGATGCTGATCGCGCCGCGCTAGATCAGAGGACGCGCGGCCTTGTCCTGGTCGAAAGCGGCGTGCCATGTCGACAGCGCTCCGGCCAGGACAACGTCGGTCACCAACAGCGAAGCCGCCGTGCGGCCATGCGCGGCCAGCAGCGCGTCGATTCGCTTGTTCAGCGCCGGATCGTCGTTCAGCCAGAGGCGCAGGAGGATGTCGGCGTCGATGCCGATCCCGCGTCGAGCCCGAGGCGATCCCGAATCTTCTTGGGCAGCGTGATCGGGCTCTTGCTGGTGAGTGTGGCGCGCAGGTCGGAACTCCTTGAGGTCGCCCAGGTTGCGGGCCCGTCCCTAGCCTCTCAACCGTGTCAGGAACAGGCCATGGTGCAAGCCAGCCTCTCGCCGGTCAGCGCTCCCTGAACGCCTCCTGCGAACGCAGCATCGGCCGCAGTACGAAGCCCAGCACGCTGCGCTGGCCGGTGCGGATTTCCACCGAGCCGAGCATGCCCGGCAGCACCGGCAGCGGCTGACCGCCCTTCTTCAACGTGGCGGGGTCGGCTTCCACCAGGGCGCGGTACCAGGTGCCGTCGGCAGCCGCCGCGCGGTCGGGGTCGCCGAGTGCGTCGGGGCTGATCGAACGCACGGTGCCCTTCAGCCCGCCGTACACCGTGTACTCGTAGGCCGACAGCTTTACCTCGACCGGTTGGCCGACCTGCACGAACCCGATATCGGCTGGCTTGATGCGTGCCTCGACCAGCACGCGCGGCCCCAGCGGCAGCAGTTCCATCAGCGAGGCCCCTGGCGCCACCACGCCGCCCAGCGTGTTGGCCTTGATCTGCTTGACCACGCCGCGAACCGGTGCCGTCAAGGTGGTGCGCTTGAGCGCGTCGTCGCGCACCACCATCTGTTCTTCCAGCAGCGCCAGCTCGGTGCGCACGCGGACCAACTCTGCGCTCGCGTCCTGCCGGAAGCGGTTGCTGCGTTCCTGCGATTGCAGGTTCAGGTCGTTGACCTGGCGGCGCACGCGCATCACCTCGACCTCGCTCATCAGGCCCTTGGCGGCCATGGTCTCGGCAACGTTCAGCTCACGCATCAGCAGCGCCACGCTGCGGCGGGTGCTGTCGACCGCTTCGTTCAGGCTGCGGCGGCGGGCCAGCAGGCTTTCGGTCTCCCCTTCGACGATGGCCTTGGACGCCACCACCTCGCGCGGGAAGACCACCTCACGTCCACTCGCTTCGGCCGTCAGCCTGGCAACCGTTCCCATCATCGACAACCGCTTGGTCTGGCCTTCGGCCTGCTGCGCTTCGAAGCGGGTGGGGTCCAGCAGCGCCAGCGGCTGGCCGGCTTCGACGGTCTGGCCCTCGCGCACCATCAGCTCGCGCAGGATGCCGCCTTCCAGACTGGCGATCACCTGTTCGCGGCCGTCGGGCACCACGCGGCCGCCGGCCTTGGCGACGATGTCGACCTGCGCGACCGCTGCCCAGCCGATGGCGGCTGCCACGGCCAGCAGCATCAGGTAGACAGCCCACATCGCGGCCGGCGCGGGCTCGACGACGTGGGCGCTGCCGACGGCGCTGACGTAGGCGACATCGCCGCTCTCCAGCGCCGGTGCCGCGTTGGACTTCCGGCCACCGAACCAACCCATCACACCGAAGCCTCACGCTGCACGGCTTGCGCCGTCGGGTGCATGTGCACATTGGGTGAAGCGGCAGCCGGCTTCACGCCCGACAACGCCGCCAGCACCTGCTCCTTCGGCCCGTCCATCACGACGCGTCCGTTATCGACAACGACGACGCGGCTGACCAGTTCCAGCACCGCGGGCCGGTGCGTGACGACGACCAGCGTGCAGTCACCACAAGCGCCCCTCAGTTGCCGCAGGAAAGCGACCTCGCTCTGCGCATCCATCGAACTCGTCGGCTCATCCATCAACAGGATCTGCGGCTTCGTGACCAGGCAGCGCGCCAGCGCGACGAGTTGCCGCTGGCCGCCCGAGAGCATCGCGCCGGCTTCGCCCACCGGCAGCTCCCAGCCCTGGGGGTGGCTCGACACGAGGCGGTCCAGGCCGGTCAGCCGTGCGATGTCGGCCAGCCGTGTCGGGTCGGCCCCTGGCCGGTCGAGCAACACGTTGTCGCGCAGCGAGCCGGCAAACAGCCGCGGGTCCTGCGACACGAAGCCGACACGGGCGCGAAAGTCCGCCGGGTCGATCTGCCGCAGGTCCATGCCATCGACTTCGACATGCCCTTCGAGCGGCAGGTACAGGCCCGCCAGCAGGCGCAGGATCGTGCTCTTGCCCGAGCCGATGCGCCCCAGCACGGCCACGCGCTCACCGGGCTCGAAACGCACAGTGGCGCGTTGCAACACCCGCGGGCCCTCGCCACCGGCCACGGCGCCGGGCACCGACGCGGGCGCCGGGTACGAGAAGCCCGCGTCGACCAGCGCGATGCGCCCGGTCAGTTCGCGGCGCGGGACGTAGACCTTGCCGGGCTCGCGGTCCACCGGCTGCTGCATCACATGGTCCAGCGCGCGCATCGCGGCGCGTGCGCCCTGCCAGCGCGTGGCAAGTTGCACCACGCTGGCCAGCGGCGCGACGGCGCGCGCGCCGAACATCACGGCGCCGATCAGGGCGCCGGCGCTGATCACCTTGTCGTCGATCAGGAACACGCCCCAGACCAGCATCACCACCGTCACCAGTTGCTGGCTGATGCCCGACAGGTTCATCGTCCAGCTGCCGATGCGGCGCGATCGCAGCATCGCCTCGGCCGCCGCGGCCGTGGACTGTTCGTAGCGGCGCAGGAAGCGGCCCTGCGCACCCGTGGCCTTCAGGTCTTCGAGCCCGTCGACCGCTTCGACCAGCGTGCCGTGCAGATCAGCCTGCTGCTGCAGGTGCTGCATCGTGGCGCGCCGCAACGCGCCCTGGATCAACACCGAGATGCCCAGCAGCAGCGGGATCGCGATCACCAGCACCCAGCCCAGCGGCCCGCCGACGACGAAGGCCATCGCCACGAACAGCACGATGAACGGCAGGTCCGACACCGCCGACAGCGTGGCCGAGGCGAAGAACTCGCGCACCATCTCCACCTGCGCCAGGTGGTGGGCGTAGGCACCCGCCGAATCGGGGCGGTGCTCCATGCGGATGGCCAGCGTCTGGCGAAACAGCGTGGCGCCGACGATCAGGTCGGCCTTGCGGCCGGCCATGTCGATCAGGTACGTGCGCAACTGCCGCGCCAGCAGGTCGAACAGCAGCGCCACCGCGCAGGCCGTGGCCAGCGCGAACAACGTGACGAAGGCCTGGTGCGGGATCACCTTGTCGAAGATGACGGCGGTGGCCAGGCCGCTCACCAGCATCAGCACGTTCGACAACAACGCCGCCAGCAGCGCGCCGCGGTAGTACGGCACGAAGCGGCGCAGCGTGCCCCACAGCCAGTGGGTGCCGGGGTCGCGCATCAGCGCGGCGTCTTCGCTGCCGGTGTGGCGCACAGCCGGTTGCACCAGCGGCGTGGCCACGATGGCCATGCCGGTGTATTCGGCGGCCAGCTCGGCTTCGGTCGCGACGCAGGCGTGGTGCTCGCGGCCCGGCATCACGATGTCGTAACGCCCATCCATCGGCCCCGAGGGCCGGGCCTGCCCGGCCCGCCCCCCGAGGAGGTCTCGGTCGCCCGGCCAAGCCGGATCGCCCGGTGCGGCATGGCGGGTGACGACGATGCAGGCGTCACCGTTCTTCAGCAGCAGCACCGCGGGCAACAGCAGGTGGTGCAGTTGGGCGATGCCGCGCGCAACCATGCCGGCTGAATAGCCCGCTTCGCGCAGCACGTGCAGCGCCTGGTCGGGGCCGATGCGCCCGCCCTGCGCGCCGACGGGCAGCCCGGCGAGCAGCGATTCGGGCGAACGCTCGCGGCCGTGGTGTCTGGTCAGCCACGACAGCGCATGCACCAGCGCGTCGTTGTCGACGTCCCAGCCCCCGGCGGAGACCTCAGACATTGCGGATACCTGCGGCGCCCGTCACAAGCAGACGCAGCGGACGGGCTCTGCCCGGACGGTGGCGACGGCCCCTTGAGGGGGAGGCGCAGCAGGCGCTACGGGGATGGTCCATATGCATCCCGCGCTTTCAGCGCCAGGCGTTCGAAGGCGTCTTCGACATCGCGCACGAGTTGCGGCACATCGAACAGCGCGCTCGTGCGGCCGTGCTCGGCGAGGTAGCGCTTGTACGAGGCAATGCGCGCCGGGTGTCGCCCCAGCACGACCGCCAGCCGCTCGTACGCAGCGAGGTTGTCGGTCACCAGATCGGGCAGACCCACCGCATGCAACAGGCTGCCGGCCATGCGGCTGATGTAGCTGCGGCCGGCACGGGTGACGATGGGGGTGCCCATCCACAGCGCATCGCTGGCGGTCGTGCCGGCGTTGAATGGAAAGGTGTCGAGCACGAGGTCGGCCAACTGGAAGCGCGCCAGGTATTCCGGCGGCGCGACGCGCGGCGCGAAGATCAATCGATCGGCTGCGACACCACACGCGGCGGCCTCGCGCAGCAGGTTGTCGCGCGCGGTGTCGTTGTCGGCCAGCAGCCACAGCACGCTGCCGGGCACCGCGTTCAGCACCCGCATCCAGGCCCCGAACATCTCGGGCGTGAACTTGTGGTTGTTGTTGAAGCTGCAGTAGACGAAGGCGTCTTCCGGCAGGCCGTAGGTCTTGCGTTCGGGGTTCGGCGAGACAGCGCGCTGGCGGTCGCTGACCTGGTAGCAGCGCGGCACGTACAGCGGCTGCTCGGTGCAGTACGGCAGCAGCTCGGGCGGCATCACGAAGCGGTCAGCGAGGATCCAGTCCACACCCGGCAGTGCAGAAGTGCCCGGCAATCCCAGCCAGCTGACCTGCACGGGCGCCGGCCTGAAGCCCAGGATCGCCGGCCGCGCACCTTGCGTCAGCCCTTGCAGATCGACCAGCACATCGACGCCGGCCTGCGCGATCAGCTTGGCGGCGGTGTGGTCGTCCACCCCCGCCAGCCGAACGTGGTGGTCCATCGCCTTCAACAAGCGCAGGCGCTGCGGCTGCGCCGATTCAGGCGTCCAGCAGAAGGCGTGGATCTCGAAGCGGCTGCGATCGTGCAGCTCGAAGAGCTCGGGTGTCAGCAAGCCGACGGCATGCGTGTGCAAATCGCCGGAGAGGTACCCGACCTTGATCCGGCCCGTGCGCGCTGGCGCGCTGAGGTGCAGCGGCGGCGCGGCCGGCGCCTTGGGCACCCGCTCGTGCACGAAGCGGGTGGCGGCCAGCAGTTGCAGCGCCGGGTCGTCGTGCAGGCCCATCGTGGCCAGCAACGAGGTGCCGAGCAGAAACTGGTTCGGCGACACCGCTCCAACCGGTGCGTCGTGGGGCCACGCACACTGCTTCTGGCGGATGTGCACCAGATGCTGGATGACGTCGAACTGCGCGGCCTTCGCTTCCAGGCTTTCGCGCATCAAGGCTTCGGCCTCGGGATAGCGTCGCACTTGTTCGAGCAAGCGCGCGCTGTTGTTCAACGCGTGCAAGCGGTGTTCGTTGGCGGCAGGCGGCTCGGCGCGCACCACCTGCTGCCAGTGGGCGAGCGCCGCCTCGACATCACCGCGGCGTTCGAACAGGTGGCCCAGGTTCAGCAGCGCCGGGGCGAAACCCGGCTGGTGCGACAGCGCCTGCGCGTAGGCGCCGGCAGCGCGGTCATCCTGCCCCGACAGCGACAGCACGGTGCCCCAGTTGAAGGCCGCGACATGCACCAGCTGCGCCGTGCCGTGGTGTGCCAGCCAGCATTCGTACAGGCGGGCCGCGGTCGCGGCGCGGCCGCTGGCCTGCCACGCGCTGGCAGCATCGAGCAGCGCCTGCAACGGCATCGCCCCGCTGCCGGCGGCGACAAACAGCCGCGCTTCGTCGGCGTCTGCCGGTTCGGCGGGCGCAGCGGTTGCAGCAACTGAAGCAGCAGGTGGGGTGGGTTGGGTGGCCGTGGGCATGCGGCGTGCGGGTACAAAGCTCGGCACCTGGCATGCTAGGCAGCGCACCCTCTGCGTAGGCGCACAACAGCGCCGCGTTCCCGGCGCTTCTCGGGGCGTATCGGGCCGTATCGGGCCTTAGCGGGCCTCAGCGGGCCGCCTAGGGTGCCGGTGGCCTGAACTCGTACAGCGCGTCGAACGGCGTCTGGTGCAGTGGCACCGCCGCCTCGCGCAGCGTTGACGATCTGCGAAGCGTTGACGATCCACAGCCCCGGCACGCTGGTGGCCAGTGGCGGTGTACCGCGGCTGTAGTGCTGCGTCGGCACCGCCAGCACATGGCGTGCACGGGCGATGCGGCACGCGACGATCTGTTCGGGCAACAGGTCCGGGAACATCACCTTCAACCCGGCGATGAATTCGGCCAGCTGCACGTCGTCGCTCTTGGCAAACGCCGCGTCCTCGCCCGGCACGTAGCGCGGCAGGTAGGCCAGGTGCAGGCCACCGAAGGCGGCACGGTCGACCAAGGTCGACATCTCGATCACGGTGGTGAGCGGCAGCCGCTCGTCGGTGAGGTAATTCATGTACGCACCGCCGAGCGGGTCCGAACACCCGCGCCGGCAGCGGCCGCCCGAGCCAGCGCGCCGCGGCCAGCCGCGCCAGCAGCCGCAGGTGTTCGCCCACGGTGCGCAACACGCGGATCTTCGATGCGCCGAGCACCCGCGTCTCCAGCACCGCCGGGTACTCGACGATGTGGTGACCAGCCAGGTCGAGCCGGCCGAGGATTTCGGCCACGCCGCAGAAACCCGCTTCGCTGAGCACCAGCGCCTGCAACGCCTGGCGGCGGTAGACGCGGAAGCAGCTCGTGTAGCTGGTCAGCCGATGCCGCAGCACCCGCCGGTACAGCAGTGCCGAACCGAGTGACAGCGCACGCCGCCACGGTGGCACGTTCTTCATCGCACCGGCTGCGTGCGCGGGCGAGGCGGAGACGACATCGACGCCGTCTTCCATCACTGCCAGCATCGCCGGCAGTTGCGCGGGGTCGAAGGTGCAGTCGGCGTCGATGACGGCGACCAGTTCCGTCTCGCAGGCCGCGAAGCCCGTCAGCAGCGCCGCCGCGATACCGCGGTTGACCGGGTGGCGGCGCAACGTGCAGCGTGGCAGCTCGGCGAAGTGCTGCCTCATCAACGCCCAGGTCTGGTCGCTGCTGCCGTCGTCGATGAACACGTACGACAGCGCCAGCCCGGCGCCGTCGTGCGCTGCAAAGCGGCGCAGCGTGCGCGCCAGGTAGGGCAGCGTCGGCTCTTCGTTGAAGCACGGGATGACCAGCGTGAGCGGCCGCGCCGGCAGCACGCCAGGCCCGACGATGGGCTGAACGGTGGTGGGCTCTGCGCGGGGCGGCGGCGCGGCAGCAGGCGTTTTCGAATCAGCCCGCAGGTCGACATCGAGGCCGAGGTGCGCAGCCGCCGAGGTGAAACAGTGCGCGTGCAGCCACGCGCGCAGCCGCGCGGGCATCGGCGCCAGGTTGCGGTAATGGCGCTTGCGTTGCAGCCACGAAGCGCCGGCGATGCGCGGCTGCTCGGCGTCGAATTCCCAGGTGTGGAAGTACGCCACCAGCGGCTCCGCGCGCGTGCGTTGCCAGTTCGCGGCGGCGCGCCGCAAGGGCCCGTCGGGCGCCTGACGCAACCAGTTGCCGCCGGCGATCGGCAGCCGCCACGGGCCGACGGCAAAACTCGACACCGGCACCTCGATCAAGGTGCCGGCTTTCAGCATGTGCCGAGCCACCACCTGCGACTGCGGCAGCTGCGCGAAAGCGCGGCCTTGCGGGTAGACGCTGGCGTCGTAGGCGAAGCCGGCCTCGCGCACCGACTCCAGCGCCCACAGGTCGGCCTCGCGCAGCCAGCGCCGGCTGATGCGGTGGCCGTGCACGGCGCGGCCGGTGGCATGTTCGACCGCCGCCTTGCTGCGGCGCAAGTCTTCGAGAAAGGCAGCCGGCGGCATGTCGTGCACGCCGTGCTGGAAGTAGCCCTGGCACGCTACCTCGTGCCCGGCAGCGACCACCTCGCGCAGCACGTCGGCATGGTGGTCGGCGATCCAGCCGCAGGTGAAGAAGGTGGCGCTCTGGCCGGTGTCGGCCAGCATCTGCGACACCGCGCCGGTGCTGCGTTTCAGCCGCGATTCGAAACGCTCCCAATGCGCGGCGGGAATCAGGCTGCTGAACTGCCCGGCCGGTGCCCGGCCAGGCACGGGGCCAGCGCCGGCCGCCCAATGTGTCACGCGCCGTCGAGCAGCGTGTGCAGGGTCTGCAGGCTGTCGGCCTGCCAAAGCGGCTTGTCGCTGCGGATGCGCAGCATGCGCGGGAAACGCACCGCGATGCCGCTCTTGTGGCGCGGGCTCTTGTTGATGGCCTCGAAACCGATCTCGAACACCAGACTCGGTTTGACGCTGCGCACCGGGCCAAACTTTTCCAGCGTGGTGGCGCGAATGGTTCGATCGACGGCCTTGAACTCCTCGTCGGTCAAACCCGAGTAGGCCTTGGCGAAGGGCAGCAGTTGCAGCGCCCCTTCGACCGCAGGTTCGCGCCGCGCGATCGCCTCCAGCACGGCTTGCGCTTCTTCGGCATCGCTCGGCGGGCGGCTCCACACCGCGAAGGTGTAGTCGGTATAGACACTGGCGCGGCGGCCGTGGCCGGCCTGGGCATAGATCAGCACGGCGTCCACCGACAACGGGTCGCTCTTCCACTTCCACCAGGTGCCGTCGCTCTTCGTCCGGCCCTGGCCGTAGCGCGCGGTTATCTGCTTGAGCATGAAGCCTTCGACGCCGCGTTCGCGTGCCGACTCGCGCAGTGCGGCGAAAGCCGGCCAGTCGGCGGCCGACACACGCGGCGAGACCGCGATGGGCCCGTCCGCCAGCAGGGCTTCGAGTTGCGCGCGGCGGGTCTCTAACGATTCACCGCGCAGGTCGACGCCGCCGCGTTCGAGCAGGTCGTAGGCCAGGAACACCACCGGCGCATCCGCCAGCACGCGCTTGTTCAACGTCTTGCGCCCGATGCGCTGCTGGAGCAGGTGGAACGGCGAAGGCGTGGCCTGCCCCTCGGGCCACACCAGCACCTCGCCGTCGAGGACGGTGCCGTCGGGCAGCGTCTGCACCCGCGCGACGATTTCGGGGAAGCGCTCGGTCACCAGCTCTTCGCCGCGTGACCACAACCACACCTGCCCCGCCCGCTTGACGGCCTGCGCGCGGATGCCGTCGTACTTCCACTCGACGACCCAGTCGGCGACATCGCCCAGGCTCACCGGCTCGGCCTGCAGTGCATGCGCCAGGAAGAAGGGATAGGGCTGGCCCGCATCGGCGGCGGCACCGGCGTCGGCCGACAGCAGCGCCTCGAACCGCGCCGCACTGGGCGTGGCGCGCGCGTCGGTCCAGCCCATCATGCGCTGGGCAATCTGTTTGGCGTCCAGCCCTGCGTGTTCGCCCAACGCGCGTTGCACCAGCAGCTTGCTGACGCCGACCCGAAAGCCGCCGCCGATGAGCTTGATGAACAGGAAGCGGCCGGCGGCATCGAGTTCGTCCCACGCCGCAAGCACGCGCTCGGCCTGCTCGTCGGGCGACAGCGTGCGCAGCGGCAGCAGGCGCTGTTCGATCCAGTCAGCCAGCCCGTCGTCGCTGCGCGCGCTGCCCGGCGGCAGCACGTTGGCGATGGTCTCGGCCAGGTCGCCGACGGCCTGGTAGCACTCGTCGAACAACCAGTCGTCGATGCCGGCACGGCGGCAGGCCAAGGCGCGCAACAGCGCCGTCGGCACCACCTGACGCGGCTTGCCACCGGCCAGGAAGTAGGTGGCCCACGCGGCGTCGGCCGACGGCGCTTCGGCGTAGTACCGGCGCAGCGCGGCAACCTTGTCGGTGGTGGCCGTGCTGGCGTCGAGCTGTTCGTACAGATGAGCGAAGCGGCGCACGGCGCCAATGATGCACGGGGCCCACCGTGGGCCTCGGCGCATGCGCCCAAGACCGCAGCATTGGCGACCCGGCCGCCAAGACGTGATGCCGCTGGCTCAGGCGGCCGCGGGCTGGGGCTCTGGCACGGCGACCTCGTCGTCCTGCCCGTACTCGGTGCGGAAGCTGCCGGCTTCGATGCCCTGCTGTTGCAGCCAACGCACCATCACCGCCTCGTAGCCGTGGGTGACGATGACGCGTGAAGCGCCTGTGGCGGCGATCGCGCGTTGCAGCCCGGGCCAGTCGGCGTGGTCGCTGAGCACGAAGCCCCGGTCCACGCCCTGGCGGCGGCGCGCGCCGCGCAGTTGCATCCAGCCGCTGGCGAAGGCGTCGCTCTGTTCGCCGAGCTTTTTGGCCCAAGCGCTGCCCATCACGGCCGGCGGCGCGACGACGAGCGCGCGCCTGAGAAGCGCCTTGTCGTCGAGCGCATCGACCTTCTGGGTGGGTGGCAACGCGACGCCGGCTTCGCGGTAGGCCTCGTTCAGCGGCTCGACCGCGCCGTGCACGAGGATCGGCCCGATGCTCGGATCCACCCCGGCGATCAGCCGCTGCGCCTTGCCGAAGCTGTAGCCCAGCAGCAGGCTCGCACGGCCCGCTTCGGCGTTGGCGGCCCACCAGGCGCTGATGTCGGCCAGCACCTCGCGCTGCGGCCGCCAGCGGTAGATCGGCAGGCCGAAGGTGCTTTCGGTGATGAAGCAGTCGCAGCGCACCGGCTCGAAAGGCGCACAGGTGTCGTTCACGTCGTCCGTGTCGCCGCTGGCGTAGTAGTCGCCCGACGCGACCCAGACGCGGCCGCCATGTTCCACCCGCACCTGCGCCGAGCCCAGCACGTGGCCGGCCGGGTGCAGGCTGAGCCTGACGCCGTCGATGTCGAGCACTTCGCCGTAAGCCAGACCTTGCAGCGTGATGCCGTGGCCCAGCCGTGCGCGCAACACGCCTTCGCTGATGGCGGTGGCCAGATACGCGCCATGCCCGCGACGCGCGTGGTCGGCATGAGCGTGCGTGATCACAGCCCGTTCGACCGGTCGCCACGGGTCGATGAAGAACTGCCCCGGCGGGCAGTAAAGGCCTTCGGGTCGGGCGACGATCAAGTCTGTCATGTTGGCCCCTCGTCCGACGGGTACGTCGGCCGGTCCCCCGGGGGGACGGCGGGCCGGCTTGGGGCGGCCCGGCACTCGACCCGTTGTGCCCACGCGGCTAGCGTTGACACCGATGCCTCAGGCTTCCTGCGTCAGGAAGGTCTTGTGAATGTCCAGCGTCGGCGCTTTGCCCAGGTGCTTGCGATTCAGCTGCCACCAGGTGTCGGCCGCCACGCGGCCCAGATCGAACAGCGCCTGGAGGAAAGCGGGATCGGTGTTCATCTTGCTGCTGGGAGAGAGCGTGCCTAACGCGTGATCGTCACTGACCATGTGCATCCGCAGATTCTTGTATTCCTTCGGATCGATGCGCCCTTCGGCCACCAGCTTCTGGATGAAGGCGATCGCGCGCAGCTCGCCCAGCAGGGTGGCGTTGAAGCCGATCTCGTTGACGCGGTCGGTGATCTCGGCTGGCGTGTCCGGCAGGTCGGGCCTGACCAGCGGGTTGATGCGCACCAGCAGCAGGTCCAGCGATTCGCTGCCGTAGATCAGCGGCCACAGTGCCGGGTTGCCGCTGTAGCCGCCGTCCCAGTAGTGCTCGATGCGGCCATCGGGCAGCGGCACCGCCACGGCCTTGAACAACTGCGGCAGGCAGGCCGAGGCCAGCAGCGCGTCGACGCTCAGATCGGTGCGGTCGAACACGCGCGGCTGGCCCGTGCGCACCGCGGTGGCGGTGATGAAGAGCGGGAACTCGCTGCCCTTCAACACCTCGCACTGGACGTGCTTGACAAGCACCTTGCGCAGCGGGTTGTCGCCGAGCGGGTCGAACTGGTAGGGGCTGAACAAGCGCAGGAACTGGTTGAGCCACAGGTAGGCGGGGTTCCAGTCCAGGTTGTAGGTGGACAGGCCGGGCGCCGCCAGCCCCGTCATCGTCAGACCCGACGGCACGGGCGCGCCGAAGCAGGAACCGGTGGCCCCGACGTCGTGCCAGAAAGAAGCCAGCGCTTCGCGCGCGGCAACCCGGCCGCCGCGCGCCCAGCCGGTTGCCAGGACGGCGGCGCTGAGCGCCCCGGCGCTGGTGCCGCTGACGGCCGCGAAGCTCAGGCTCTCGTCTTCGAGCAGCCGGTCGAGCACGCCCCAGGTGAAGGCGCCGTGGGAGCCGCCGCCCTGCAGCGCCAGGTCGATGGCGATGGGCTTGGGGCCGGTGGTCGTTCTGGGCTTCGGCATGGACCGGAAGCCTAACGCCAAGCGGCATACTGAAGGCCCCTGTTTGCAACGCGCTGCTCATCCGCCGCAACGATGTCACTGCTGTCCGACCACGACGACCTGCCCTTGTGGCGTCTGATGCTCGACCCGCGCGGCCGCATCGCGCGAAAGGCCTGGTGGCTGTGGGGCGTGGCGGTTCCGCTGGGCGTCGGGCTGCTGCTGCACGCCTTGCTGGGCATTGCCCGGGTCCGCGCCGAAACCTCCGAACACATCGTCAATCTGCTGCTGCTGTGGCCGACGCTGGCAGTGTCGGCCAAGCGCTGGCACGACCGCGACCACAGCGGCTGGTGGTTGCTGACGGTGCTGGTGCCGATCGTCGGCTGGCTGTGGGCGCTGTGGTGCAACGGGGTGCTGAAAGGCACGCCGGGGCCAAATCGCTTCGGCGCGGACCCGGTCCGCAAGTGACCGGTGCGCGGGCCAGCGCGGGGCCGCTCCCAAGCGGCAGGTGCACGGTGTCGAAGCGATACGCAGGCCAGCGCCGGGCCGCTCCCAAGCGGCCCGCGACCCCCTCGGGGGGTGGCTGCGGTACCCCGCAGCCGGGGGCCGTCAGTACCGCCCCGTGATGCCGGCCAGGCGCAGATAGGCATTGGCGGCGGAGGCGATCACCGCTCGCCGCAGCCAGCCTCTCCAGCCGCCGCCGCGGGCCTGGCCCGCCGGCACCTCGGCTGACACCGCGAAGGCGGCGTCGAAGCGCGCCGCCAGCGCACTCACGAACGCCGGGTCGCGCACGACGACGTTGGCCTCCAGGTTCAACAGCAGCGACAGCGGATCGATGTTGCTGCTGCCCACCGTGGCCCAGTCGTCGTCGACGAGTGCCACCTTGGCGTGCAGGAACGCGGGCGTGTATTCGTAGATGCGCACGCCATGGCCTTGCAGCTCGTCGTACAGCGCGCGCGCGGCCAGCGCGGCGATGCGGTAGTCGACCTTGCCCTGCAGCAGCAGCCGCACCCGCACGCCACGCTTGGCGGCTCGTCGCAAGGCGCTTCTGAAACCACGGCCGGGGTAGAAGTACGGCACCGCGATGTCGACACGCTCGCGCGCATGGCGGATCGCATCGACATAGCTGCGCTCGATGGCGCGGCGCTGGCGGAGGTTGTCGCGGACCAGGAAGGCGGCGCGCATCGGCGCCTCCTCAACCGGCGCAGCTGGGCCGGGCGCACCGCGCAACTCGCGGATGAGCGCCATCGCCTTCCGGGCTGGATGGGTACCCCGCACGAGCGTGCGCACCTCGTGGCGCCAGGCGCGCGCCAGGTGCGCGCGGGCCCACATTGCGCGCGCCGTGGCGTACACAGACTGCACCAGCGGGCCTGTGATCTGCACCGCGAAATCAAGACGAGGCTGTTCGGTCCAGCCGTGGTTCATGTCGTGGCGGTCGTCGATCAGGTTGATGCCGCCAACGAAGGCGACCCGCTCATCGCACACACACAGCTTCTGGTGCAACCGGCGCAACTGGCCGGGTTGCAGCCAGGCGTACCAGCGCTCGAGCGGGCGAAAGACTTCGAGTTGCACACCGGCTGAGCCCATTGCGCTGCGAATCGCTTCCAGCGTGCCCATGCTGCCGAAACCGTCGACCACCACGTGTACCGCCACGCCGCGTGCGGCGGCTTCGGTCAGCGCGTCGAGCACCGTTCGCGCGGCGGGGTCGTCGTGGAAGATGTACGTGGCGAGCCAGACGTCGCGCTGCGCGGCATGGATGGCGTCGCACATGCGCGGAAAGAGTGCGTCGCCGCCTTCGAGCAACTCGATCTGGTTGCTGCCGAGGAAGCGGGCCGGCGGCACGCCGCTCCAGCGGCGCAGCTCGCGCCGGCGTGCGGCAGGCTGGGGCCCGGGCTCGCGCTTTTGACGGCCGGCGGCGTCCTTCATTCAGTGGGGCTCTAGTTCGGCCACCAGCGGCAGGTGGTCGGACATGCGGGCCCAGCTCGTGCCGCGCGGGACCATCGTCGAGCGGCAGGCCAGGCCACGCAGGTAGAAGCGGTCGAGCGCGAACACCGGCGCCAGCGACGGGAAAGTGGCCGCAGGGCCGCGCGATTGAGGCGAGATCGCACGCGTCAGGCCCAGCTCGTGCATTGGCGCATCGAGCCGCTCGCCCCAGTCGTTGAAATCACCGGCCACCACCAGCATCGCCGTCGGCGGCACTTCGCGCTCGATGAACTCGGCCAGCCGCTGCACCTGGCGCACGCGGCCGCGGTGCCCCAGGCCGAAGTGCACCACCACCGCGTGGACCTCGCTGCCGTTCCACACCACCGGCACGTGCAGCAGGCCGCGCTGTTCGAAGCGGTGGTCGCTGACATCCTGGTGGCCGACGTCGCCCATCGGCCAGCGGCTGAGCAGCGCGTTGCCGTGCTCACCAAAGCGCGTGACGGCGTTGCTGCGGTAGGCGACCTCGTAGCCCTCGGGCGCCAGGAACTCGGCCTGACCTTGGGCGGGCCAGCCGAAGTGGGTGCGGTCGAAGCGCATTTGCTCGCGGGTGTGGAAGAGGCGTACCTCTTGCAGGCAGACGATGTCGGCGTCCAGTGCTTCGACGGCCAGGCCCAGGTTGTGAATCTCCAACCGCTTGCGCAGGCCGATGCCGCGCACGCCCTTGTGGATGTTGTAGGTGGCCACACGCAGCGCACCGATGCCGGTGTAGGGCGGCATCAGCGTGCTTTGCAGCGGATTCAGCTTAGTCACATAGGCCCCTCGCCCGCCGGGTACGGCGGTCGGTCCCCCGAGGGGACGTCGTCCGGCCTTGGGGCGGCCTGGCGCTCGGCCGACTCCGCGTGCAGGGGCAACTGCAGGATGGCAGCCGTGTTGCTCGGCGAGAAGCACTTCTGCGCCGCTTCGCGCCATGGCAGCCAGACATGCTGCAAGTGTTCGCGCGGGCTCAGCGTCACGGGCAAACGGCTTGCCACCGTCAGGCCGAAGAGATGTTCGGTGTTGTGCGTGACACCGGGTGCGTAGCGGTGGCGCCAGACGGGCCAGATCTCGTAGACGGTCTGCGTCTGCCAGTCGCGCAGTTCACCGATGGTGATGCCGGTTTCTTCGAACACTTCGCGGCGTGCCGTGATGTCCAGCGCTTCGTCCTCGGCGTCGAGCGAGCCCGTCACGCTCTGCCACGAGCCGGGCCGGTCGGCCCGTTCGATCAGCAGCACGTCCAGCGCGGGGGTGTGGATCACCACCAGCACCGAACGCGGGATCTTGAACGGGCGCGGGGGCGGGGTGTCAAACACCGCTGATGACGGTGTCAAGGGCATCGGTGATGCGGCGGCGGTCATCACGCAAGGTGGCCAGCGGTTTGCGCAGCACCGTTGCATCGACCGAGCCCGCCTCGTGCGGGACCAAGCGGACCGCGCGGCCGCCGATCTTGAACCGCGGCGTCAGGCGCTTGGGCAACCCTGCCGGCTTCAAATCGTCGGCAGCCAGCGGCACCACGAACCGGGTGCGAAGGCCGGCAAGCAAACCACTTTGCACGTCGACGACAAAAGGAATTTCCGCCCGCGCGCGCGGACTCGGGTTCTGGTAGACATCCCACTGAGCCAAGGACGCCTACCAGGAGCGAAGCTCTTCATTCCAGATGCCGATACGCTCGAAGCGTTCGTTCTCGGCATCGACCCAATCCTTGTAGCGCTCGTAGAACTCGGCAGCGTTACGCGGCGGCGGCTCGGCGGCCTTGGCCGCCGCACCCTGGCTGGCCGCCACCAGCGCGTCGTACTGCGCAGCCGACAACAATACGCCGTGCCGGCGACCTTGCTTCTCGATGAAGACCGGCTCGCGCTGGGCGTGGTCGAGCATCTGGCCAAGCCGGTTCTTGGCTTCGGTGGCGGTGACTTCCATGGCCGGACTCCGTGACTCAAGAACGGCCATTTTAGCTATTCAAGCTGCACCCGGGTTGCGCAAGCGGATATGCAACTCACGCAGCTGCGCCTCGTCGACCACGCTCGGCGCGCCGGTCAACAGGCACTGCGCACGCTGCGTCTTCGGGAACGCGATCACGTCACGGATCGAGTCAGCGCCCGTCATCAGCGTGGCGATACGGTCCAGGCCGAAGGCCAGCCCACCGTGCGGCGGCGCGCCGTACTGCAACGCGTCGAGCAGGAAGCCGAATTTGATGCGCTGCTGCTCGGGGGTGATGGCCAGCGCTTCGAAGACCTTGGCCTGGACCTCGGCACGGTGGATACGCACCGAGCCGCCGCCGATCTCCCAGCCGTTGAGCACCATGTCGTAGGCCTTGGCGATGCAAGCGCCAGGGTCCGTCTTCATCAGCTCTTCGTGTCCGTCCTTCGGCGCCGTGAACGGGTGGTGCACGGCGTTCCAGCGCTTGGCGTCGTCGTCGAACTCGAACATCGGGAAGTCGACCACCCACAAAGGCGCCCACTTGTCCTCGAACAGGCCTTTGTTGCGGCCGAACTCGCTGTGGCCGATCTTCACCCGCAGCGCACCCAGCGCGTCGTTGACGACCTTGGATTTGTCGGCGCCGAAGAAGATCAGGTCGCCGTTGCGCGCACCGGTGCGGGCGATGATCTCGGCAACTGCGGCGTCGTGCAGGTTCTTGACGATCGGGCTCTGCAAGCCGTCACGCCCCTTGCCGGCGTCGTTGACCTTGATCCAGGCCAGCCCCTTCGCACCGTAGATCTTGACGAACTCGGTGTAGGCGTCGATCTCGCCGCGGCTCAGGCCGCCGTTGGCCTCGCCGCCGCCGGGGACCCTGAGGCCCGCCACGCGGCCGCCCTTGGCGGTCGCAGGTCCTGAGAACACCTTGAAGTCGACGTCCTTCATCACGTCGGTCAGCTCGGTGAACTTGAGTTGGACGCGCAGGTCGGGCTTGTCGCTGCCGTAGACGTGCATCGCCTCGGCATACGTCATCTGCGCGTAGACCGGCAGCTCGACGTCCATCGTCTTGCGGAAGACGCGGCGGATCATCGCTTCGGTGATGGCGCGGATTTCTCCTTCGTCCAAGAAGCTGGTCTCGATATCGATCTGCGTGAACTCGGGCTGGCGGTCGGCGCGCAGGTCTTCGTCGCGGAAGCACTTGACGATCTGGTAGTAGCGGTCGAAGCCGGCCACCATCAACAGCTGCTTGAACAACTGCGGGCTCTGCGGCAGCGCAAAGAAGGTGCCGTCGTGCACGCGGCTGGGCACCAGGTAGTCACGCGCGCCTTCGGGCGTGCTCTTGGTGAGCATTGGGGTTTCGATGTCGATGAAGCCCTGCTCGTCGAGGAACTTGCGCACCTCGATCGCCACGCGGTAACGCAGGCGCAGGTTCTTCTGCATTTCGGGGCGGCGCAGATCGAGCACGCGGTGGGTCAGGCGGACGGTCTCCGACAGGTTCTCGTCGTCCAGCGGAAACGGCGGCGTCACGCTGGCGTTGAGCACTTCCAGCTCATGGGCCAGCACCTCGACCTTGCCGCTGGTCAAGCCGGCGTTGTCGGTGCCGGCCGGGCGCGCACGCACCTTGCCGACGATCTTCAGACAGAACTCGTTGCGCACGCCTTCGGCTTTTCTGAACATGTCGGCGCGGTCGGGGTCGCAGACGATCTGCACCAGGCCTTCGCGGTCGCGCAGGTCGATGAAGATAACGCCGCCGTGGTCGCGGCGGCGGTGGGCCCAGCCCATCAGGGTGACGGTCTGCTCAAGCAGCGTTTCTGTGACCAGCCCGCAGTAGGTGGTTCTCATGGCGGATGCTCCGGTGTCGGAATTCGTTGGATGGGTCGTATCGGGTCTGCGGCACTCGGGGCGGCGGCACGTGGGCTCGCCGCCTAAGGACTGGCCGGCTGCCGCAGCCGCCGCCAGCCCCGTCAATTTCGCAATGGCAGCGGCGGCTGTGTGGTGGGCGACGTCAGCGGCTGTGGCGTGCGCGTGGGAGGTGCCACGACGCCCATGCTGATCACGTACTTGAGCGCTTCGTCGACGCTCATGCCGAGCTCGACCACATCGGTGCGCTTCATCATCAGGAAGAAGCCCGAGGTCGGGTTCGGCGTGGTCGGCACGTAGACGCTGACGAAGTCGTCGGCCAGGTGCAGCGCCACCTCACCGCCCGGCTTGCCGGTGACGAAGGCGATCGTCCACGAACCCTGGCGCGGGTACTGCACCAGCACCGCTTCGCGGAAGGCGTTGCCCGAGCTGGAGAACAGCGTGTCCGAGACTTGCTTGACCGAGCTGTAGATGCTCTTGACGATGGGGATGCGGTTGATCACGCGGTCCCACTGCTTCAGCACCCACTGGCCGAAAATGTTGGTGACGAGCGCGCCGGTGATGATCAGCAACGCCGTCACGCCCAGCAGGCCCAGGCCCGGAACACGGCGCAGCAGTTCGATGAAGGCAAAGGCCGACGTCGGCAGGACCGCCTGCGCGGCCGACAGCAGCCACGCAAACATGCCATCTAGGACGCCCAGCAGCCAGGCCAGCAACCAGATCGTGATCGCCAGCGGCATCCACACCAGCAGGCCGGCGATGAGGTACTTCTTCATCTCAGCTGCCGGCTGCGGGCGGGCCGGCGGGCTTCGGTGCCGCGGCCGGGGAGGCTGCCGGGGACGCTGTGGGCGCAGCCGATGGTGCCGGCGCGGCGCTCGCTGACTTGTCGGCGGCTTTGTCCGCGGGCTTCGCGTCAGCTGCTGGTGCCGCGCCGTCGGCGGGCTTGGCTTCGCCGCCCGCTGGCGCGCCGTCGGCCGGCTTCTCGTCGGCCTTGGGCTTGCCTTTGTTGCCGTCGCGAAAGTCGGTCACGTACCAGCCCGAGCCCTTGAGCTGAAAACCGGCTGCCGTGAGCTGCTTGGTGTAGGCCTCGGCGCCGCAGGCCGGGCAGGTGCTGAGCACCGGATCGGACATCTTCTGCAGCACGTCCTGCGCATGGCCGCAGGCACTGCAACGGTATGCGTAGATGGGCATGGGGAACTCTTCCGGCAGGTGGAGGCGAAAAACCCGCGATTATAGGTGGCCGGCTGCTCCGCCGCCCGTGGGTAGTGCACGAAGCAGCTGGTGCACGAACCCGCTAGCGCACGAACCAGCGCGACAGCAGCAACCCGGCCACAAAGCCGACCACCAGCCACATCAGCGCGCGCAACAGTCGGTTGGTGCGCCGCTGCTCGGCCAGCAAGGCCTGCGTCAGCGCTGCATCGGGCGCGCTGCCGCGGATCTGCAAGCTGGCGTGCAACAGCCGCGGCAGCTCGGGCAGCAGTTGGGCGTAACGCGGCGCCTCGTCGCCCAGGCGCTTGAGCAAGGCGCGCCAGCCGATCTGCTCGTTCATCCAGCGTTCGAGGAAAGGCTTTGCGGTCGTCCACAGGTCGAGATCGGGGTCGAGCTGGCGGCCCAGGCCTTCGATGTTGAGCAGCGTCTTCTGCAACAGCACCAACTGCGGCTGGATCTCGACGTTGAAGCGGCGGCTGGTCTGGAACAGGCGCAGCAGCACCTGGCCGAGCGAAATGTCCTTCAACGGGCGGTCGAACTGCGGTTCACAAACGGCGCGGATCGCGCCTTCGAGCGCGTCGATGCGGGTGTTGGCCGGCACCCAACCGCTTTCGATGTGCAACTCGGCCACCCGCTTGTAGTCACGGCGGAAGAACGCGATGAAGTTGTAGGCCAGGTACTCCTTGTCGGTCTCGGTGAGCGTGCCGATGATCCCGAAATCAAGCGCGATGTAGCGGCCGAAGTTGCGCGGGTCGAGCGAGACCTGGATGTTCCCCGGGTGCATGTCGGCGTGGAAGAAGCCGTCGCGGAACACCTGCGTGAAGAAGATCGTCACACCATCGCGGGCCAGCTTCTTGATGTCGACGCCGGCCTCGCGAATGCGTTCGAGCTGGCTGATCGGCACGCCGTGCATGCGCTCCATCACCATCACGCCCTGCGTGCACAGGTCCCACACCATCTCGGGGATCAGCACCAGGTCCAGGCCGTTCATGTTGCGGCGCAGTTGGGCGGCGTTGGCGGCTTCGCGCACCAGGTCAAGTTCGTCGTGCAGGTAGCCGTCGAACTCGGCCACCACCTCGCGCGGCTTGAGGCGCTTGCCGTCGGCCGACAGGCGTTCGACCCAGCGGGCCAACTGGTGCAGCAGGCTCAGGTCCTGGTCGATGACCTTCAGCATGCCGGGGCGCACGACCTTCACGGCCACCTCGCGCCCGCCTTTCAGTTTGGCGAAGTGCACCTGCGCGATCGAGGCACTGGCCACGGGCTCGGCGTCGAAGCTTTCGAAGACTTCTTCGATCCGTTTGCCGAAGGCCTTCTCGATCAACGCGCGGCTCTGTGCCGCGGGAAACGGCGGCACGCGGTCTTGCAGCTTGGCCAGTTCGTTGGCCACTTCCAACGGAATCAGGTCGCGCCGCGTCGACAGCACCTGGCCGAACTTGACGAAGATCGGGCCGAGCTTTTCCAGGCCCTCGCGCAAGCGAACGCCGCGGGGTGCATCGAGCCGGCGGCCCAGCGTGACGACACGGACCAGCGCGCGCACCCAGCGCTGCGGAAACGCCGACAGTGCAACTTCGTCCAGCCCGTAGCGCAAGACGGTGACGACGATGAAAACGAGGCGGGCGAAGTCCTTCAAAGGCGCGAACTGTCCAGCCGTGCAGGCGCGTTCAACGCGTCCGCCAGCGCTGCGCCAGCCCGCCGGCCTGGGCCACCGCGGCGCGCAGGCCTTTGGCCAGCGCGCGGCCGGCCTGGTGCAGCTGGTGGGCGACCGTAGGGCCGAACACCCGTTCGAGATCGGCCGCAACGTCCCAGCGCAGGTTCTGCGTCAGCCAGTTGATGTCGCCGGCCAGTGCTGCGTCGCCCTGCACCTGCACGGGCGGCGGCTCGCCGGTGGCCAGCCGGGCCAGCAGCGCGGCCGGGTTGGCAGCGTCCAGCAGGACCGTCAGGTCGGGCACCGGTGCGGCGTCGGCGCCACACCATTCCAGCAGGCCGGCCGGGGTGATGCGCCAGGCCAGTGCCGGTGGGGTGGGCAGCAGCGCCGGCCAGGCCGTGACCCGCAATTCGACCACCCGCGCCGCATGCGGCCTCAGCCTGTCGGTGGCCGCGGGCTCGGCCGACAGAACATGGTTGATAAGCAGCGTGAGCCGCTCGACCAGCGGTGGCGTCAGCAAGCCGGGAAGAGTGTTCAACATTGCGCGATTGTAGGCAGCCGACCTGTTACGAACCCCCGCGCCTGGGCCGTGGTGGCGCCATATCCATCCGTCAGAATCGCTGGCTTCCATGTTGCGGGTGTAACGGGGCCACGGGGTTCCAAGGCCGATGTTGATTTCCTCCCCTCTCTTTTTCGGGGACTGGCCCACCACCGCACCGCAGCTGCGCAGACCGCCGCAACCGATGTTCCAAGAACGGGGCTACAAACGTACTTTCTACAGCGCGCCGCAATCGGTGACGTCGCTGATCGCTGCGTTCTTGGAACCAGCGCTCACCGTCGGCGTGTTCCTCGCCGTGTCGGCCGCGTTCAACGAGCCGATCGTGCGCTCGGACCTCACGTTGTGCCTGCTGATCTTTGCGCTCACCTTCCCCGGGCGCAACCGGTTCTCGGACCGGCCGCTCAATGCCGCGGTCGACATCAGCACCTCGTGGCTGAGCCTGCTCGTGATCCTGCTGCTGTGCGGCTATGCCACGCGCAGCGTCGAACTCTTCAATGTGCGCGTGTTGCTGTGGTGGGCGCTGCTCACGCCGGTGCTGCAGTGGATGGCGTTCTATGCCGGCCGGCGCACGCTGCGCTGGCTGGCCGCCGGGCCGGCCAATCGGCGTACGGCGGTGGTGGTCGGCGCGGGCGCGCTGGGCGTGAAGGTGGCGCGGGCCTACCAGGCCCGCGGCGATCTGGGCATGCAGTTCCTCGGCTACTTCGACGACCGGGCCGATGAACGCGTCGACACCGACGCCGCCGGCTTGCGCCTGGGCACGTTGCGCCAGCTCTCGCAGTGGGTGCGCGAGCACGGCGTCAACGAGGTCTACATCACGCTGCCGCTGGGCAGCCAGCCGCGCATCGTCGAACTGATGGAGCAGGTGCAGGGCACCACCGCCAGCGTGTTCTTCGTGCCCGACGTGTTCGGCATCAGCATCATCCAGGGCCGCTTGCAGGACATGAACGGCGTTCCCGTCGTGGGCCTGCAGGAAACGCCTTTCACCGGTATCAACCGGCTCGTCAAGCGCGTGTCGGACGTGGTGTTGGCGGCGCTGATCCTGGTGCTGATTTCGCCGCTGTTGCTGGCCATTGCCATCGCGGTCAAGCTCACCTCCACCGGGCCGCTGATGTTCAAGCAGCGCCGCAACGGCCTGGACGGCGAAGAGATCGTGGTCTACAAGTTCCGCTCGATGCGGACACAGGACGACGGCGCCGTGATCCGCCAGGCCACCAAGGACGACCCGCGCATCACGCCGCTCGGCGCCTTCCTGCGCCGCAGCTCGCTGGACGAATTGCCGCAGTTCATCAACGTGCTGCAAGGGCGCATGAGCATCGTCGGCCCGCGCCCACACGCCGTGGCGCACAACGAACAATACCGCCAGCTGATCAAGGCCTACATGGTGCGCCACAAGGTCAAACCGGGCATCACCGGCTGGGCCCAGATCCACGGCCACCGCGGCGAAACCGAAACCATCGAGAAGATGCAGGCACGCGTCGAATACGATCTGGAGTACCTGCGCAACTGGTCGCTAGGGCTCGATCTGCAGATCATCGCCCGCACCATCAAGCTGGTGTTCTTCGATCGGCAGGCGTACTGACGGCACCGCACCGAAACACCCATCCATGAAGCACTTGCTCAATGCCCTCGGCGCCAGCGCGCTGGCCCTGTCTGCCGGCGCGGCCTGCGCGCAGGCCAACCCCTACTACATCGGCCTGTCGCAGACTTTCTCGCACGAGGACAACCTCATCCGGCTGCGCGAGGGCCAGTCGGCGCCTGCAGGGCTGTCGAAGTCCGACACCGTATCGAGCACGGCGCTGGTCGCGGGCATCGACCAGACATTCGGCCGCCAGCGGCTGTCCGGCAACGCCACGTTGCGAAGCAACCGCTATCAGGACAACCCGGATTTCAACAGTCAGGGCTACAGCGTGGCGGGCGGCCTGCAATGGCAGACCATCGAACGGCTCTCTGGCAGCGTGCGCCTCAACGCCGACCGTGCTCTGCGCGCCGACTTGCGCGACCGCAGCGACAACTTCATCCCCGGCAACAACAGCGAGACGGCCACCTCGCTGGATCTGGCTGCAGCGCTGGGCGTGGCCGGCCCGTGGGCGCTGGAAGCCGGCGCCAGTTGGCGCAAGGTGACGTACTCGGCGGCGGCTGCACAGTTCCGCGAGTACGAGACCCAGGCCGCGAACGCCGGCGTGCGCTGGCGGCCCGGCGCCAGCCTGACCTTGGGCCTGGGCCTGGGCCGCAGCACCATCGACTACCCCAACCTGCTGCTCGCCGCCAACCCGAAGGACCGCCGCGTTACCGACAGCGTCAACCTCACCAGCACCTGGGTACCGAGCGGCGCCAGCAGCCTGAACGTTCGCGTCAGCCGCAACCAGACCGAGTACGAACAGTTCTCGGCGCGCGACTTCTCGGCGACCAGCGGTGCCGTTTCGTGGACATGGCGGCCGACCGCGCGCCTGCGCATGACGAGCGCCCTGGCGCGCGACATCGGCCAGGACTCCGACACCGCCACGACCGCGTTCAGCCGCACCACGGACAGCTTCAACCTGCAGCTCAACTATGAAGTCAGCGCCAAGGTCACGGCCGCCCTGGGCTTCAACGCCTACCGCCGCGACGTCGACGGCACGGGCTTCTTCGTGACCGGCATTTCGGGCCGCGACAGCGGCGACGGAACCTCGCTCACGTTGCGCTGGGAAGCACTGCGCAGCCTGAGCTTGGGCTGCACGCTCAGCCACGAACGGCGCCGCGCCAACACCAACCCCTTGCTCAACGACGTTTACTCAGCCGGAGCGGTCAGTTGCTTCGGCCAGTTCACGTTGCAGTAGGGCCACCTCCGGCGCTTCGCAGCCGCCACCGCATGGCCACCATCCTCTTGACCGGCGCCGCCGGTTACATCGCCTCGCACACTTGGCTGGCGCTGTGGCGCGCCGGGTTCGACGTGGTCGGTGTGGACGACTTCTCCAACAGCTCGCCGGCGGTCATCGAACGGTTGCAAGGGCTGGGCGGCCGCGGGCCGGTGTTCGAACGTGCCGACGTCTGCGACCGCGACGCGATGGAGGCGCTCTTCCGCAACCACCGCATCGACGCCTGCGTGCACTTCGCAGCGCTGAAAGCGGTCGGCGAGTCGACCCAGCGCCCGCTGGACTACTACGCCAACAACCTGGGCGGCCTGCTCACGGTGTGCCGCACGATGCAGCGACACGGCATCAGCCGCTTCGTCTTCAGCAGCAGCGCTACGGTCTACGGTGAACCCGAAGCGCTGCCGCTGACCGAAAGCGCGCGCCTGACGGCCACCAGCCCCTACGGCCAGACCAAGCTGATGGGCGAGCAGATGTTGCGCGACCTGGCCGCCGCCGTGCCGGGCTGGCAGAACGCGGTGCTGCGCTACTTCAACCCGGTCGGCGCGCACGACAGCGGCGCCATCGGCGAAGACCCGCGCGGCACGCCGAACAACTTGATGCCATACGTGGCGCAAGTCGCCGTCGGCCGACGGCCGCGCCTGCAGGTCTACGGCAATGACTACGCCACCGTCGACGGCACGGGCGTACGCGACTACATCCACGTCGAGGACCTGGCCGAAGGCCACGTCGCGGCGCTGCGGCGCTTGTTCGAGCAGCCGGGCTCGATCACCGTCAACCTCGGCACGGGGCGCGGCTACAGCGTGCTCGAAGTCGTGCGCGCCTATGCCGCGGCCAGCGGGCACGAGGTGCCGTTCCAGATCGTCGGCCGCCGGCCGGGTGACGTCGCAGCCTGTTATGCCGACCCGGCGCTGGCGCAACAGTTGCTTGGATGGCGCGCGGTGCACGGCCTGGACCGCATGTGCGCCGACAGCTGGCGCTGGCAATCGCTCAACCCGAACGGATATCCGACATGAGTCTCCTCGTGCAACCGGTGATCATGGCCGGTGGCTCCGGCACCCGGCTGTGGCCGCTGTCACGGGCCGGTTACCCCAAGCAGTTTCTGGTGCTGTCCGGCAACACCAGCCTGTTCCAGCAGGCCGTGGCCCGGTTGCAAGGCCTGGCCGCGCCGGGGCAGACGCTGCTAGCGCCGCTGGTGGTGGGCAACGAAGAACACCGCTTCATGGTGCTGGACCAGATGCGCGAAGCGCGCATCGAGCCCGCGGCGGTGATGCTGGAACCGATGGGCCGCAACACCGCGCCCGCGATGATGCTGGCAGCGCTGCAAGCGCTCGACGCGGCACGTGCCACGCACGGTGCCGACGCAGACCCGGTACTCGTGGTGACGGCGGCCGACCAGACCATCACCAACGACGCGGCCTTCACCGCGGCCATGCGACGCGCCGTCGTGCAGGCGGCCGAAGGCTCCGTCGTGATCCTCGGCATCACGCCCGACCGGCCCGAGACGGGCTACGGCTACATCCGTGCAGAACCTGCAACCGACGCCCCCGGCGCCGGGGGCGCTGTGCCCGCGCAGACCGTGGCCCAGTTCGTCGAGAAGCCCGATCTCGCCAGCGCCGAAAAGTACCTCGCCGCAGGCAGCTACTACTGGAACGCCAGCATCTTCGTGCTGCGTGCCTCGGTGTGGATCGCAGCGCTCGAACGCTTCCGCCCCGACATCGCTGCGGCCAGCCTGAAGGCCTGGGCCGCGAAGAGCAGCGACGCCAAGTTCGTGCGCCCCGGCAAGGACGAGTTCGCTGCCGTGCCGGCCGAGTCGATCGACTACGCGGTGATGGAGAAGTGCCCCGGCGTGCTCGACATCCGCATGCAGGAGCTCGACGCCGGCTGGAACGACCTGGGCGCCTGGGAAGCGGTCTGGCAGGTGGCGCCGAAAGACGCCAACGGCAACGCCGCGGTCGGTGACGCCATCGTCAACGACAGCCACAACACGCTGGTGCACGCCACCAGCCGCCTGGTCACCGTGGTGGGCATGGACGATGTGGTGGTCGTCGAGACAGCCGACGCGGTGCTCGTCACCAGCCGCGAGAAGAGCCAGGACGTGAAGAAGATCGTCAGCCAGCTGGGTGCCGAACAGCGCGGCGAGCAGGCCCTGCACCGCAAGGTGCACCGGCCCTGGGGCTGGTACGACGGCATCGACCACGGCCCACGCCACCAGGTCAAGCGCATCATGGTCAAGCCGGGTGCGGCGCTCAGCCTGCAGATGCACCACCACCGCGCCGAACACTGGATCGTCGTCAGCGGCACGGCCGAGGTCACCAACGGCGACAAGGTCATCATGCTCAGCGAGAACCAGAGCACCTACATCCCGCTCGGGCAGACGCACCGGCTGCGCAACCCGGGGCGGGTACCGCTGGAGATCATCGAAGTTCAGAGCGGCAGCTACCTCGGCGAGGACGACATCGTCAGATTCGAAGACACGTACGGACGGATTCCGAAATGACAGCCCCCACGCTTGCAGCTGCGCTGCTGCGCTGCCCCCCGAGGGGGCGCGGCCTCCCTTGGGGCGGCCCGGCGGGAGACCGATCATGACGATCCTCGTCACCGGCGGTGCCGGCTTCATCGGCAGCAATTTCGCGCTCGACTGGTGCGCGCACGGTGACGAGAAGATCGTCAACCTGGACGCGTTGACGTACGCCGGCAATCTGCAGAATCTGGCGTCGCTGCAGGGCCAACCGCAACACGTGTTCGTCAAGGGCGACATCGGCGACAGCGCTCTGCTCGACCGCTTGTTCGCCGGGCATCAGCCTCGCGCCGTGGTGCACTTCGCGGCCGAGAGCCACGTCGACCGCAGCATCCTCGGGCCGGCTGCTTTCATCAAGACCAACATCGAAGGCAGCTTCACGCTGCTGGAAGCGGCGCGCAGGCACTGGATGGCGTTGCAAGGCGATGAGAAGCAGGCCTTCCGCTTCTGCCACGTCAGCACCGACGAGGTCTACGGCAGCCTGGCCCCCGATGCGCCGGCCTTCACCGAGACCCACCCCTTCGAGCCCAACAGCCCCTACAGCGCCAGCAAGGCCGCCAGCGACCACCTGGTGCGCGCGTGGTTCCACACCTACGGGCTGCCGGTGGTGACGACCAACTGCTCGAACAATTACGGCCCCTATCACTTTCCCGAAAAACTCATCCCGCTGATGATCGTCAACGCGTTGGCGGGCAAACCGCTGCCGATCTACGGCGACGGGATGCAGGTGCGTGACTGGCTCTATGTGCGCGACCACTGCAGCGCGATCCGCGCCGTGCTGGCCAACGGCCGCGTCGGCGAGACCTACAACGTCGGCGGCTGGAACGAGAAACCCAATCGCGAGATCGTACATACCGTCTGCGCGCTGCTCGACGAGTTGCGGCCGAGCGCCGCTGGGCCCTACGCGCGGCTGATCACGACGGTCAAGGACCGTCCCGGTCACGATCGGCGTTATGCCATCGACGCGCGCAAGATCGAGCGTGATCTCGGCTGGCGGCCGGCCGAGACCTTCGAGACCGGCATCCGCAAGACGGTGCATTGGTACCTCGACAACGCCGATTGGGTGGCCAACGTGCAGAGCGGTGGTTATCGCGACTGGGTCGCGGCGAACTACGGCGAACGCGCTTGAAAATCCTTCTGCTCGGCTGCGGCGGCCAGGTCGGCTGGGAGCTGCAGCGCTCACTGGCCCCGCTCGGCGAGGTCGTGGCCTGCGATTTCGACACCGCGCTGAAGGCCGACTTCGCACAGCCCGAGTCGCTGGCCGCGTTGTGCGCGCAGGTGCAGCCCGACGTGATCGTCAATGCCGCCGCCCACACCGCCGTCGACAAGGCGGAGAGCGAGCCCGGCTTCGCGCGCGCCCTCAACGCCACCGCACCCGGCGTGCTGGCACGTGAGGCCGCGGCACGCGGTGCGCTGCTGGTGCACTACAGCACCGACTACGTCTTCGACGGCAGCGGCGACCAGGCGCGCGACGAGCATGCGCCGACCAGCCCGCTCAGCGTCTACGGCCGCACCAAGCTCGAAGGCGAACAGCTGATCGCCACCAGCGGCTGCACGCACCTGATCCTGCGCACCAGCTGGGTCTACGCCGCGCGCGGCGGCAACTTCGCCAAGACCATGCTGAAGCTGGCCGCCGAGCGCGAAACGCTCAACGTCATCGACGACCAGATCGGCGCACCGACCGGTGCGGACCTGCTCGCCGACATCACCGCCCACGCCATCCCGCGCCTGCGCGCTTCAGCAGCGCTGTCGGGCCTGTACCACTGCGTGGCGGCGGGCGAAACCAGCTGGCATGGCTACGCGCAATTCGTCATCGACCATGCTCGCGGCGCGGGCGCTTCGATCAAGGTGGCCCGCGATGCCGTGCAGCCGATCCCGACCAGCGCCTACCCGACGCCGGCGCAACGCCCGCTCAATTCGCGGCTGGCCACAAACAGGCTGCGCGCGGCGTTCGGCCTGCATCTGCCGCCGTGGCAGACCGGCGTTCGCCGCATGCTCGTAGAAACGCTCGGCCGCTGAGACACGCACAAGGAAAACTGCATGACCCGCAAAGGCATCATCCTCGCCGGTGGCTCCGGCACCCGGCTGCACCCGGCCACGGTAGCCGTCAGCAAGCAGTTGCTGCCGGTCTACGACAAGCCGATGGTCTACTACCCCCTCAGCACCCTCATGTTGAGTGGCATGCGCGAGGTGCTGATCATCAGCACGCCCACCGATACGCCGCGCTTCCAGGCTCTGCTCGGCGACGGCAGCCGCTGGGGCATGAACCTGAGTTACTGCGTCCAGCCCAGCCCGGATGGCCTGGCGCAGGCCTTCATCCTGGGCAAGGCCTTCGTGGCCGGCCAGCCGAGTGCGTTGGTGCTCGGCGACAACATCTTCTACGGCCACGACTTCGCCAGCCTGCTGCGCCGCGCCGAGGAGCGCACGGCCGGCGCATCGGTCTTCGCGTACCACGTGCACGACCCCGAGCGCTACGGCGTGGTCGAGTTCGATCCGAACCAGCGTGCCCTCAGCATCGAAGAAAAACCCAAGGCCCCGCGCAGCAACTACGCCGTCACCGGGCTGTACTTCTACGACCAGCAGGTCTGCGACATCGCCGCCGCGATCAAGCCCAGCGCGCGCGGCGAACTCGAGATCACCGAGGTCAATGCGCAGTACCTGCGCCAGAGCCAGCTCGAGGTCGAGATCATGGGCCGCGGCTACGCCTGGCTGGACACCGGCACCCACGACAGCCTGCTGGAGGCCGGGCAGTTCATCGCCACGCTCGAAAAGCGCCAGGGCCTGAAGGTCGCGTGCCCTGAAGAGCTGGCCTTCCGCAACGGCTGGATCGACGCGGCGCAGCTCGAACAGCTGGCCGCGCCGCTGCTCAAGAACGGCTACGGCCAGTACCTGATGCAGGTCCTGCGCGAGAAGGTCTACTGATGTCTTCAAGCTCACTGCATTCGCTGCCCCCCAAGGGGGTGCGCATCGCCCTTCGGGCGGCCGTGCAGGCGATGTCATGAAATTGCTGGCCACCGAACTGCCGGGCGTCGTGCTGGTCGACACACCTGTCTTCGGCGATGACCGCGGCTGGTTCCTCGAAAGCTTCAACCAGCCACGCTTCGACGAAGGCCTGCGCGCGCTCGGCTTGCCACCGGCCCGCCCCTTTGTGCAGGACAACCACTCATGCAGCGCCGCCGGTGTGCTGCGCGGCCTGCACTACCAGTTGCCGCCGCATCCGCAAGGCAAGCTGGTGCGCGTGACACAAGGTGCGGCCTTCGACGTGGCCGTCGACATCCGCCGTGGCTCACCGACCTTCGGCCGCTGGTTCGGCACTCAGCTCAGCGCCGAGAACCGCCGCCAGATGTGGGTCCCCGAAGGCTTCGCGCACGGCTTCATCGCGCTGGTGGACGACACCCACTTTCTCTACAAGACCACCGACGTCTACGCGCGCGACTGCGAGCGCGCGATCCGTTGGGACGATCCTGCGATCGGCATCGTCTGGCCCATGCCCGTCAACGCCGCCACGCCGCGCCTGGCGGCGAAGGACGCAGCCGCGCCG
>Ga0209490_10000575_pt1 | contig 36773 bp, 35 predicted proteins | sample MAT06_FD_187209 | JGI IMG/M metagenome (GOLD analysis project Ga0209490, IMG submission 187209) | Freshwater microbial communities from Lake Fryxell liftoff mats and glacier meltwater in Antarctica - MAT-06 (SPAdes) (version 2) | ecosystem: Environmental > Aquatic > Freshwater > Ice > Liftoff...
AACGCCGCTCGAAACATTTATCATTTAGCGTTCAAGTCGGCATGGACTGTGCCGTCAGGCGTTAACGTAGAGCATTAGCTCCTGCGTAGTCTGAGAAGCCGGCGCCTTTAGGCGACGGAGTGGTCACGCGTTTTCCTGAAAAATAACCGATGCGCAGGCGGGCATCAAGCGCTGACAATACCCGCCTGAAATCATGTGCTTACTTGTGCGGGCTGGCGTCGATCTCGAAATCTTCACCGCCCAGACATTGAAAACTGTACCGCGTTGCAGTGATGCGTACAAACAAACATGCCGCCGGGATGAGATAATTTGTCGTTTGTGCATGTGCTGGCAGCAGCAAGCTGCTCATAGCCACGACGATCAACACGATCCAGCGTTTCATGCCTAATATCTCCCTAAACTTATGCTTCTATCTCAGAGCTTACAGGGAGTATGTGTGCAAATTTCTGTATCGCTGTAATGTTTATGTAAATGCTTCGGCAAACGATTCTTTTTTAATTGCTGTGCTGACAAAAATTCAGGCAATCTTCATCAAATCGGCGCGAGATACCCCTGCCTTTAGGCATGGGGAGGGACAGCGCCTTTTTCCTTTCTGTTATATAATCAGGACAGTCGAAAAGGCACTCTGCTCAGGCAGAGAAACGGTTTACTCTGGCTCAACGCCAGACCGACAATGGAACGGGAGTTTCAGAACGCGGCTCGTGTAATTGCGAGCCGGGCGGCAGTCAATCCGCCATACGCGGTGTGTGCCTTGGGCTTCGCGCCCGCCATAACTGCAAGCCCCTAGCTTTAGCTATGGGGTCGTTGACGATGGATGGGCTAAACCGTACTGGTGCCAATATCGCGCTGCAAAAGAACGGCAAATCTGCCGAACTGCTTGCGGCATTGATACATATTTTGCCCGCAACAAATTGAGTTCTTACGCGTCGCGCGATTGACGGGCGTTGTGATGATCGTCGTCCTGCGAAGCAAGTAACTCGTCGAGGCTCATATCGGTCAGGCGATTTTCCGTCAGCATCGCGCTTACCTGCGCGCGGATCGTCGGGCTAATCTCGCCGTCTTCCAACATATTGCGGCGCACCACGCCTGTCGTGCCAACTTCCCACGCCAAGCCGTGTTCCGCTATCAGCGTATTGTCTGCATACACGCGCAGTTTCCACGTCACAGAATTTTTCACATCCCATACACGCAGCCGCGATGGTGGACTAATGAAGTTGACGCCTTCATGCAGTTGATACCGATCTTCGTGGACGAATAAACGGTCGCCTTGCGCATCGATGATTTCGAATTTGACCCGTCCCTGTGCATTCGCCGCCAGCCGCAGTTGAATGAACGGCTGCACAAACTCGGTCAGTTCGGTGAGCGGCAGCACCCGCTGAATCATGCGTTTATTGTTGGATTCGTATGCCATGACGCCAATATCGATAGGCAGCACATAACTGGTGTCATCGGTCATCAGTCCGGCGGCGCGCGCGGCGCTGAGCGCGTGTTTGTACACGCCATCATCGGGTGGCGGCTCGACGAATACTGGCGAGGGGCGCGCGGCTGTGTTTCGGGTCGTTTCGATGGGGCGACGACGCTCGACAACCGGGCGGCTGGGTGTCGAGGACTGTCGCTGCCGTGGCTGCGCACTTGATCGCGATGAAATGCGCAGCGCCAACAGCAGCACCCCCAAAAACAGCAAAATCACGGCGATGCCCGGTGTGTTGAACGCCGAACTCAAGCCAATGACCAGAAACAGGATGCCGAGTAAAACTTCACCGTTACGGCGGGTGTTCATGTCGAAGACGAACCTTGCTGATGATTGCTGTTATTTTGACCCCGACTGCGCAGCAGCTCTTCCAGCGATAGCGGTGAGTCATCGCTGGCGATGATGCGTTCCTCGTCGTCGGTGAGCGGATTTTGCGGGCGCGCCGCAGCAGGCGTCGCAGGAGCGGTGGAAGCGGCGCTTTGTACACGCTGTAAACGCCCAAAACGATCCGCAATCGATGGCACGAGCGCGAACGTATGCGCGCCGATCAACGCGCCATCGACGAACACGCGCAAATCCCAGTCACCAGCGGCGATCGCGCGCGGATTGCTTGCCAACGGCAGGTGGTGATCAGCGAGTAAGTTCATCTCGCCGTCACGCAGCAGCGTTCGCATTTCATGGACATACTGCTGCTGTCCATTCTGGTCGATCATCTCAAAGCGCACGCGCACCTGCCGATCAGCGTTGCGCGGCTGCACATGCAGTTGAATGAACGGACGCACGCCGTCTTCATCGAGCGACACATCACGCGTGCGGCGCATCGTCATGCCGTCGCGCTCGTTTTGTGAGGTAATCAAGCCGACATCGAGCAGCGTCAAACCGCTGTCGAGTGCGCTACCACGCCGCCGCGCACGTTCCGCCGCTTCGCGGGCTTCAGGACTCATCCGCATCGACGTGAGCGACGCGCGTGAGCGGTCGATCAACGCGGCGGGTTGAAATTCCAAGAGCGAGCCGGCGACCGCCGCACCATACAGCGCAAGGATCAATAAAACGATGCTGGGGCTGATCAACGGCGATAATGATAATGCCGCCGCGCCAACCATGATGCCGAGAATGCCGAGCCAGATTAAGTTACGTCGTCTAAAACGAAGCCGCATGTTGATTGACTTTGGGTTTCTTTGTCACACATTTCTAGTATACGCAAAAAAACACCGTCGTGTTGCGCTGTTTCGTGTAACAATGTCGCCATTATGCTTCGTCTTTGGGTGGCACATAGGCGCGCGTCAGCGCCGCCCATTCATCAAGCGTGAGCGTTTCGGCACGGCGGCGCGGATCGATCCCTGCGGCTTCGATGAGCGCCATCGCCACGTCGGCGGGCATCGGGAAATCTGCCGACAGCGAATTTTTCAACTGTTTGCGCTTTTGCGCGAATCCGGCGCGGACGATGCGAAAGAACAGCTTGTCATCAGCGACCTGTACGGGAGACTTGTCGTAGGCATCGAGCCGGACAACGGCACTATCCACTTCGGGACGGGGATAAAAGACCGCCCGGTTCAAGCGCGCGGCAATGCGCGGCTTGGTGTAATACTGTACGCTGACGCTAAGTAAACTCATATCGCCGGGTTTGGCGACTAAGCGGGCTGCGACTTCCAACTGCACCGTCATAATCAAGCGGCTGGCACGGCGCGGGGTTTCCAGGACATGGCGTAAAATCGCGCTGGTGATGTAATACGGCAGGTTGGCGACGATGACATAATCGCCGTAGGGGACAAGCTGTTCCATGCGCGTGCGGAGAATATCCCCGAAGACCAGTTCGACATTTTTTTGCCTGGCGAAGCGCGTGCGCAGGATCGGTTCGAGACGCTGATCGATTTCGATGGCGATCACCTGCTTTGCCACGCCCGCCAGCACTTCAGTCAGCGCGCCTGTACCAGGTCCGATTTCGACGACGGTATCGGTCGGCATCAGTTCCGCAATTGTCACGATTTTCTCTAACACGCCGGGATCATGAATGAAATTCTGCCCTAAACTTTTCTTAGGCATAATCTCGTGTTTATCGAGGAGCATCTTAGGACTCGTCATGATACGCTCCAATGGTGATCAAAAATGCAAACGCCAATGATACAAAAGAATCCTAAATCTGCGATGACGATCAACCTCCGGTTTGTCATCCGCGCAACCGCGCTGGCATTGACGCTGATCGGTGTGCTGACACCGTTTTTATCAGGCATCCTGTTCACGCTTTCGCTGACTGTTCCCGTATGTGGTGGTTCGGGCAACCCGTCGGCATATGGCTTGATCTACGACGACGTGCAGATTTCCGCGCCGTCGATCAATGCCGTACTCGCAGGATATTTCTTGCCCGCTGCTGGTGAAAGGGTAAAAGGGACGATCATCGGCGTGCCGACGGGCGCCTCCGGACGCGCGGATCGACTGCATGAACTACGCGTGTTCATCGAAGCCGGTTACAACGTTATCGCTTATCAATCGCGCACCTGTGCGGTGGGCGTGAGCAATTCTTTGGGCGGTTTAGAAGTCGAACAGGTTGGTGATGTGCTGGCGTATCTTGCTGCGCGCGACGATATCGATATGGCGCGGGTTGGCATCCATGGTTTTTCGGCGGGAGGTGCGACGGCGATGATGGCAGGTGGGCGCTATCCACAAATCGCCGCGGTGGTCGCGCAAGGCGGCTATCACGATTTCTGGGACGAGATTGTGCACAACACGCGCGGCTTTGATCGCCTGCCAGTAGTGGGCGACATGTTCCGGTTTGGCGCGCGTATCGGCTACCGATTGACCACCGGAGTCGAAATCGATCAGCTCGATCCGTTGGCGGCGGTTCAAACCTACGGTCAGCGACCAATTTTACTGGTCTACGGTACGACCGAACCCGGTTTGCGCGGGGCTTTGATCATGCGCGATGCTGCATCGCGCGCAGGCAATCGAAATATCGAGTTGTGGCAAGTGCCGGGCGCGGGTCATGGCGATTATGTCAGCGCCGCTGGCGAAGCGGCGTATCGCGCGCGCATCGTCACGTTCTGGGATCAGGCGCTCACTCAAAATGAGTGAAAGCACGATTCATTGATGGTTTATAATGGAGTTTGGAAATAATGCGGAAGATTGGCGGCAAGCGCTGCAAAACGGTGGTGATCGAAGGCAAATGTGCGTGAGGACTGGCGAGGCGTACAGGCGTATAGTAGTGTGTGTTAAGATAATGAGGTGAGAACGATGACACAACAAGAAACGCGGATCTCGGTCAAGCAAGCGGTGCATATTGCACGAGACTATATTCTTGAACTTTACGACGGACAAGACCTGCCCAATTTGATGCTTGAAGAAGTACAAATGACGGATGATGACCAGCATTGGTTGATCACATTCGGGTTTGATACCAACCGCCCAACACAAATCATGAACGATCCATATTCACTCCCGCTTCAGCGTATTCGCAGTCAATATGTACGTGAATATAAGCGCATCACATTGAGTGCCAACACGGGTGACGTGGTTGGGATGACCATCCGTGAAATATGAAAGATTATTGGCTGCTCCAGGCTATCTTGTCTTGACCGACGATGTTCCATTTTCTGTTTATTTGAGTGCCAACGAAATAGATACGCTTAGTTTTCAAAGTTTGAGATTTTAGCTGTGTCCCATAAACGCACGCTCGACCTGACCATGCATCACGATGGACTCATTACGGTACTGCGCGCCATCATCGCAGATGACGAACTGCCCGCAAAGGCGCTCGCCAAATTGCTGCGCACGGTCGCTAAACAAACGCATGTCGTGTACGGGCGCGACGACTTGATCCGCGCTTATCGCGCCTTCACCGAGTCGGGCGATCTGCCGCCGTTCGACGCGGCGGTGATCGAGCGCTTGCGGATGAAACCGGTGCGGTCCAGTTCGGGCGTCACCCCAGTGACCGTGTTGACCAAGCCGTTTCCGTGTCCGGGTGAATGTATTTTTTGCCCGAACGATGTAAGAATGCCCAAAAGTTATCTGAGCGATGAACCCGGCGCACAGCGCGCCGAAAATAACAGTTTCGACCCGTATTTGCAGACCTTTACACGCTTGCAGGCGTACCACAATATCGGACACCCGACCGACAAAATCGAGGTGATTGTGTTGGGTGGAACCTGGAGTTTTTACCCCGAAACGTATCAAATCTGGTTCGTCAAGCGAATTTTTGATGCGCTGCACGACTTCGGCGCGGGTGTCGATCAATGTGCTGATGTGCAAGCGGCATTGGAACGACAATCGCAGTTGACGCCGACCGCCAACACGACCAACGTGGTCATTCACGGCGGCATGATGGCGCAAACCTATAATCAAGCGGTGCAGCAAGTCTATGACCGCGAAATTGACCGCGCACGCGACGCAGCAGCGACGTTCGCGGATGGCGTACGCGCACGGTCGCCCGTCGATGAATACGCGACATGGAGCGAACTCGAAGCGGTGCACGACTTCAACGAAAATGCGCCGTGTCGCTGTGTCGGCTTGGTTATCGAAACCCGCCCCGATCACATCGATGTCGATGAAGTGCGGCGTGTGCGGCGTTTAGGCTGTACCAAAGTACAGATCGGCTTTCAGAGTTTGGATGACGGCATTTTGCGCGCCAATAAACGTGGGCACACTGTCGCCGCCACCCGCCGCGCGGTCAAATTACTGCGCGCCGGCGGCTTCAAAATCCACGCGCATTGGATGCCCAACTTATATGGCGCGACGCCTGCCAGCGACCTTGAAGATTACACACGCCTGTTCGGTGATCCCGATTTTCGACCGGACGAACTCAAGATTTACCCGTGTTCGTTGATCGAAAGCGCCGAACTGATGCAGCAGTATCGCGCCGGAACATGGAAGCCATACACCCAAGATGAACTGTTGAGCTTACTAGTCGAATGTTTTCGGCGCACGCCAGAATACGCCCGTCTGACGCGCGTGATTCGCGATATTCCCGGCACAGATATTGTGGTCGGCAATAAGGCGACCAATTTTCGTCAGTTGGTCGAAAACGAATTGCAACGACGTGGCGAAACGGTCATGGATATCCGCGCGCGCGAAGTCCGTTTCCGCACGGTCGCGGCGGACGAGCTGACGCTCGACGAATTCGCTTACGAGACATCGAACGGGCGCGAGATTTTCTTGCAGTTTATCGCGCAGGATCGGGCGATTGCCGGATTTTTGCGGCTGGCACTGCCAGATGTGTCAAATCCGCTGCTTGTCGACGAACTGGCGGGCGCGGCGATGATCCGCGAGGTACATGTGTATGGACAAGCCGTCGATATTGGCGAAAGCGCGGCGGGGCGAACGCAGCATGCAGGACTCGGCTCAGCGCTGATTGAGCGGGCGGTCGAAATCGCGCGCGCGCATGGCTACACGCGGCTGGCGGTGATCAGTGCGGTCGGCACACGCGGCTACTATCGTAAGCGTGGCTTTGAAGACGGCGCGCTCTACCAGACACGCTCGCTTGTGTAGGGAAAGATTTGCCTGCCGATAACCATATAAATTTTCCGCGATCTCGCCCGTGTGGTATCATACGCGCATTATCTCGCCTTCTAACGGGAAGCGGACATGGATTCATTGAACGCGATTGAGCGGCGGCGGCGTACTTTACGGATCGCCTTATTTTCAATTATCCTCGGCACGCTGCCGTTGTATTGTTTAGGCTTTTTGTTATGGGGCACATCGCCACAAGCGAATCGCCCGACGCCGACCGTGACCACCACCGCTCCCGGCGCAACGACTGAACTTGTCGCCTCGCTGACGCCGATCCTGACGGCGACACAAGGCTTGCCCGCCACCCCGACGCAGGGATTCCCCACCGGGTCATTTCCAACGAGTATTTTTCCAACGTTTATCATCCTGCCAACGCTGACATCGCCACCATTTTTCCCGACGCTGACGACCGCGCCAACGCTGACGAATTTCCCGACGGATACGCCGATTACCCCCAGTTCGACGCCGATCATACCGACGCTGACGAATACCACGATCCCGATCCCGACCGATACGCCGATCACGCCGACGTTGACATTCACACCGCTCCCGCCGACAAATACCGAAATTCCGCCGACGCCGACCGCGACGCCAACCGAAACTGCGACTAACACGGTCATTCCGCCATAAAATTGTTGCATAAAACAGACGTTGTCAGGGCAGGTTTTGACCTGCCCATCATTGGAGAAATGTTATGCCCTTTGATCTCAAAACGCACCTCAAAATGTTGGTCGAAGCCCACGCACCGAGTGGACACGAAGCGCCGATGCGCACGATATTGCGCGACGCGTGGAATGGGCTGGTCGATGAATTTCAGGAAGATAAGCTCGGCAGTCTGATCGGCATCAAGCGCGCGACCAAACCAACCGAACCGCGCCGCACGATTATGTTGGCGGCGCACATGGATGAGATCGGCATGATCGTGCGCGATGTTGTCGATGGATTCGTTTTTATCGATAACCTGACGGGCACCGATAACCGCTTGATGATCGCGCAGACCGTCATGGTTCATGGGCGGCGTTCGCTGTCGGGGATCGTCGCCAGCGTGCCGCCGCATTTGCTCAAAGCGAAAGATCGTACGCGCTACCCGTCGTTTGGCGAATTGGTCATCGATCTGGGACTGCCCGCTTTAGAAGTCGCGGAAAATGTGCAGATTGGTGACTTGATCACACTGGATGTGCCGATGATCGAACTCGGCGCGACCAAAGTCGCGGGTAAAGCGATGGATGACCGCGCCTGTGTGGCGGCGGTGACGGCGTGCTTGCACGAACTTCAGCGCTTGACGCATACGTGGGACGTACTGGCAGTGGCGACCGTACAAGAAGAATCGGGTTTGTTGGGCGCGAAAACTGCCGCGTACATGCTCAACCCGGATATTGCGATTGCGCTCGATGTCACGTTCGCGCCGCAGCCCGGCGTCGATAGCGATTCGACGTGTGAGATGGGCGCGGGACCGGGTATTGGCGTCGGACCGAATTTTCATATCAAGCTGTACGATAAAATCCGTGACACGGCGAAACGCGCCGAGATTAAACTTCAGGATGATATCATCCCCGCTGCGAGTGGCACCGACGCATGGGCGATTCAAGTCGCGCAAGCGGGCATTCCAACGGCATTGTTAGAAATTCCGCTTCGCAATATGCACTCACCCGTCGAAACGGCGGACATGCGCGACATCGAACGCTTGGGGCGCGTACTGGCATTGTTCATCGCGGATTTGGACGCCGATTTTTTGCGCGCCATCGATTGGGACGCGCAGCCGGAAGCACAAGCGACGTAATCTCGATAATCCCTCGTCTGTGTCTCTGTGTTCTGTTTTTCGGTTTTCGTGTCGGCGGGCGGGTCTGAGTCCTGCCCCTGCACAACCCGTTTGTGCCTCTATTTTTCTTCTTCGCGCCTTTGCGTTAAATCTTTCGCGTTGCGAAGCTTGGCACGCCAAGACCCTGCTTGACTCGCGCCCCCTAACTTGTTATACAATCATCATTGAACAGGCGTTCTATCCAAAAAGGGGCATGTCATGACCGATTATAGTGGTGTGCATGATGTAACAGCGGCGCTGAAAAATACACTGGCGGCAATGGGCGTGACTGCGCCCGATATCGGACAGCCGCTCAATGAAGCGCTGCTGCTGGGCATCGGCGGCGGACTCGGCGCGGGCTACCTGATGTTCCAATTCCAATCGCACGGCAGCGCGGCGATTCTCGTCATGGGATTTCGCAATCGCTGGAATTATATGACCGAGTCGATGAGCAATACACTCGACCGTCTCAACATCGCCTACGATATTCACGAGACGAGTGGACAAAAAGGCGCGTTGACAGCCCTGCGCGACGCGGTCGCGGCTAATCTTCCCGTGATCACATGGGCGGACAAAGCGCATTTGCCCTATCAGGCGCTGCCCGAACGTCTGAAGGGTCACAGCGCGCAAATCGTCGCTGTTCACGCCTTCGATGGCGAGATAGCACACGTCAGCGATCTCGCGCCGGCGTTGTGGACGGTCGCTGCTGCTGATTTAGCCGCCGCGCGCGCGCAAATTCCGAGCGATAAAAATCGCATCCTGGTTGTACATAGTGTGCAGCCCTTTGATTTACAGGAGGCAGTGCGCGCTGGCATCACCGATCATATCGAGCATCTCAGCCGCGACAGCGAGACGTTTTCGGTGCCCGTGTGGAAAAAATGGGCGAGGCTGATCAACGACCGCAAGAACAAAAAAAGCTGGCACGTTATGTTTGCCGAGCGCAAGGGATTGCTTCAAACCTTGAGCGACGTGTATGAAGGCATTCGCCACGATGGGACGGATGGTGCGGGGCTGCGCGCGCTGTACGCCGATTTTCTCGATCAGGCTGAGGTGCTTCTCGATCAACCGCGCTTGAAAGACGCGGCGACGGCGTATCGTGCGGCGGCGCAAGCGTGGATCGCGTTCGCGGAGTCGGCGCTACCCGCCAATGTTCCCGCGTTTGCGGATCGGGCAGCGACCATCGATGCACGTTATGCGGCTCTCAATACGAACAATGTTCAGGAAGTCCAGCGTATCGCGTCGCTCTTAGAGGATCAAAGCAGTGCGGCGAAAAGCGAATTTCCGCTTGACGATGCGGGCGTCGATGATCTATTCGCGGATATGCAAACTAAACTCAACGCGGTCTACGATACCGAAGTCGCGGCATTGGCGGCGCTGACTACCGCAGTATAAAGGACGAAAAAATTCAACGCAAAGGCGCAAAGAAAAACAAGAAAGACGCAAGCAATAAATATTTGCCTTGCGTCTTTGCGTTGAATCTTTAGCCCTTCGCACGATCTAAAAATTCCAGCGTTTTCATCGCCGCATTGTGTCCGGGAATCCCGCTCACGCACCCGCCCCGCGCTGCGCCCGCCCCGCAGATGAATACGTTGGCGTACTGGGTTTCGACGCCCCACATACCCGGCTCATACGGCGCGTCTGCGAACACCCACGACAAATCGTTGTGAAAAATATGTCCTTTGGGTAAGCGCAGTTCGTATTCGAGATCAACCGGACTTTTGGCTTCGATACACGGTTGACCGTGCGCGTCGAGCGCTAAACATTCCTGGATCGGCTCGGCAAGTTGTCGGTTGATGCCGTGCAGATACAGATCGAGCGCGGCGGTGCGCTGCGCGTCGTTGTCGTGCTCGAATAACCGATACGGCGTGTTCACCCCGTACAACGTGAGCGTATGATAGCCTTGCGCCGCTAGTTCAGGTGACAAAATCGATGGATCGGTCAGCGTATGGCAGTAAATTTCACCGGGTATCGGGCTGGGCAAATGCCCAACGCTGGCAGCTTGATACGATGTTTGCAAATTCTCGTAGCCTTCATCGATATGAAACGTCCCGGCGAACGCCTGAGCCGACTCAATACCGGATGCGGCGAGGCGGGGTAAGCGTTTTAAGACCATATTGATCTTGAAAACGACGCCTTCTACGTCCTCTGGCGCGCCGTAATCGGGGATTAAATCTGCCAGCACGCGCGGCGCAAGGTTGATCAATGCAGTTTTGCCATCCACCGCGATCACGTGGTCGTCGTGGGTATATGTCACCGTGACGCCGCCGCTCGACGGCACGATCTGCGTGACTTCGGCATCGGTCAAAATGGTCGCACCATACGCGCGAGCGACGCGTGCCAATTCGCTCGTCACTTGTCCCATGCCGCCGGCCGGAACACGCCACTCGCCGGTTTTGTTGCCGATGACGTGATACAGAAACGTCTTATTTTGCTGCAACGATTCGTCGTGTGGGTGTGCGAGTACCCCAATCGACGCATCGGTGTACACCATGCCGCGCACCGTATCATTTTGCATATACTGCTCGATGGCGATGCCGAGCGGTTGTTCGATCACCATCTCCCAGGCGTCGATCTCGTCGGGCGTGGTGAACAACGCTTTGAGCCGCTCGCGCGATGGCAGCGGACTCAACATAAAATCCCAGATTTTTTCGCCCAACACGCTCACTTTGTCGTAGAACGCGCGGTAGCCGCGAAACTCGTCGGTATCCCCGGTAAAACGCGCGAATGCCGCTTCGGTTCCGGCGGGGTCGCCATTGCGGATCAACAAGCCAGTAGGCGCACCGTCGCGGACGGTCGGGTTATAGCTGGCGGTCGGGCGGCGGCGTGATTCGATGTGCAAGCCTAATTCGTCGATGATGCGTGCCGGAAACATGCTCAACAGATAAGAATAACGCGATAAACGCGCATCGACGCCTGCAAAGGCTTGTGTGCTGACTGCCGCGCCGCCTGTCATATCTTTACGTTCCAATACCAGCACCGATACGCCCGCGCGCGCCAGATATGCTGCTGCGACTAACCCATTGTGACCGCCGCCGACGATCACGGCGTCGTAGTGTGTCGTGTGCATGAGAATTCCTTTAGGACGAAAACCAAAATTATACGCGACTCGCAAAGCCCGATACAATCTCATGAATGGCTCTAAGGAGTATTCATACCTATGCGTTGGATCGGGGTGATGCTGGCGGGGCTGTTGGTTGTAACTGGCGTGGCGGCGCAAGATGCGTATGCCGACTATGAAATCGAACCTGGTTATGTCATTTCGTTCCCGGATCATTGGGATATCACGTTCGACGAGCACGCCATTGGCGGCACGAACAATACTGATTATGTGTATGCGTACTCGCCCGTCATGGTCGATGCGCCCACCGATTTGACCGACCCGGTTGACGTATTGGACGCGGTCATCGTCAATTTCATGCAGCGCAACTTTCCGTTTTCCCCCGAACTCGTGCAAACGCTTGAAATGCCAGACGGACGCACGATTGCCTATTACGATTACGCCACCCTTTTCGGCGGTAGTAGTGTCAATGTGCGCTTTATCATTGTACCGCTCGATGATGGCACATTCGGCGCGGTCAATGTGTTGACGACGCTCATGTCGGCGCAGTTGTTTTGGGGAAGTTATGAGCCGATTGTCGTCTCATTTAATGCAACCAACACGAGCGATTCGGCACAAGCGAATGGTTCAGCGGTGGTATTCACGCTGATCGCATCATGGATACGAGGTTTAACGTCGCTGATTCAGCCGTAATGAGTGGAAAGAAGCTGTCTATGTACCGTGTACTGACCCGTTTGGGGTTGGGTTTATTGTTACTGTGGGTCACGTGGATCGCCACCGCACAAACCGATGGCACGCTTTATGATTTTGAAGACGGCTATTCAGTGCAAATTCCGGCAGCGTTTCAATATGCATCGCTGCAAGCCGGGTCGGTCACGCTGCAAAACCCGTCATTGATCGTGACAATTTTTTCACCGCGTGCGCTTGGTGGTGTGCCATCACAGATGCCGCGTGAAGTCCTGTTCGATCTCTTTCCCAGACTTTCTGGCTTGGAAATCGACGTGGACAGTGTCGGCGAGACCGTCATCGATGAGCGCGCGGTGGTCTATTACGATTATGAGTTCGATTACAGCAGCGCCAACGGCGAAACAGCCGCGCCTTCGGCAAGCCGCTTTTATGTGCTCACGATGTCCGACGGTGCGTTTGGGGTTGTCAATGTGGTCGCCGCCGAAAACACGCCCGCCGATTCAGAAACGGTAATCGAGGCGATTCTGGTGACGTTCGACGGTGAAGCGCTGGCAATCGAAGCTGCGCCGACGCTGACACCGGGCGCGCCTGTGTTCGAAATTTATCCGCTCTCCGATAATTACGCGGTCACGCTGCCCGCGAACTTTGAAGTTTTGGCGAACCAGGATGGCTATTTGGTCGCGCAAAATCAAAGTGTGCAAGCGGTTTTCTTCGACGCTGGTCTTATCCCAACGATTATCGCGTATACCAAAGACACCGATCCGGTCGATATTTTCGCCGCGGTGTTCGCTGATATTACGGGCGGAACTGTCACCCCGGTCAATATCGCAGTGGGTGAAGCCTTTGGACGGCGTATTTACAGTGCTGATTTTGCCGAAACGGTACAGGGTGAACCCGTTTCGTCACGGCTGGTCTTGGTCGAAATGAGCGATCAAACCTTTGGGGTGCTGCTCGTGCGTCAATTCTCGCCGACTTTCACACTGGCGGAAGGCGCGGTTGGCGCGCTCGTGCAAATCTTCGATACCACCGACGCCATCGAGCGTATCATTGCAGCGACCCAACCGGACGCGAACGACGCCACGCCACAAGCGACCGCGGCGCTCGCAACCGAGACGCTGCTGCCGACGACCAGCCCAACACCGACCATCACGCCGACACCCGCACCGCTCGAACCGACAGGCGGTTTATACGTCTTGACCATCGAGCCGAGCGACGGTGAAGCGACGTGTCAATTTGGATTTATCGCGTTGGAAAGCGCGCTGGGATCGCTCACACTTTCTGGTGTGCTGATGACCACCAATGCGCTCAGCTTCACTGGAACTGATCCCGAAGGGACGACGGTAACGCTTGAGCTAACGCCGGATACAGCGCTCAACACGTATACAGGTGAACTTATTGTCACGGATACATGGCGCGTGAATGTGCGCCTGACACAAACTGACGAGCAACTTTTTGTCGGCGGTGTCACCACGCCGTTCACAATTACGTTGGAGGACGACACCACGTATGTATGTGCCGACCAAGCAGGCATCTTGCTGAGCGGGCTATCCTAAGTACCTCAACCTAGTGAAGAAGAGGGGTAATAGTCAGCAAAAACACGACGAGCATCTTGAATAGTAAATGACCAATGGATTTGCCGATGGGAAGCGTTGGCAGCATTTTCCCAAGCGATAAGTTCCAGATTGAGTGTCCATTCGTCAGGAATACGGCGTTTGAGACATTGTTTGGTCAAAACACTCAACTCGATTTCGGTCATGTTGAGCCACGACCCATGGGTTGGGGTGAAGTGAAAACAAAGCCGGACAGCGATGCGATCCGCCTCGGTTTTGCCAAACGTTTCGACCAAGGCGTGATAAGAATGGGTGTTGAGATTATCCAACACAACATCAATGCACTCAGCGTCAGGGTACAGAACATCGACCAGATAACGCATGACACAGGCGAAATCCCGTTTGGTGCGTTAACGGGTAATGAGGGTATGGCGTTGACCGGCTTTAGGTTCAGCCAACATGAACAAGTTCCGAGTGCTGTTGCGCTTGTATTCATGGTCTTCTCGGCGTGGATGCCGCGGACGGAGGGGAATGGGGACGCGCGTCTGCTTGAGCAATTGGAGGCTCTGCTCATCGAAACAAATCATCGGGCGCAGCGGGTTATGGGGCTGATGATACAAGTCCAAAATACGTTCCATTTTTGCCAAGAACACCGGTGTTATCTGGGCAATACACCAGCTTTTGACCTGCCAAGTCTTAACTTGTTTTTTTTCAGAATCAGCCGCACGGTTTCAGGCGCAATCTGTTCAATCACGCCCGCTTCAACCAGTTGTTGGGCGAGTAACTCCAGTGTCCAACGGGCGCGTCCCTGCGGTGGTTCCGTACAGGCTAACGCGGTCAGATGCGCTTCTTGGACTTCATTCAGTTTGGCACTGCTCCCGCGTCCGGGCTTATCGACTAAGGCGTTGTCCAATCCCTCTTCACAAAACCGCAACCGTGTGCGCCGCACCGTTTCGTCATCAATGTAGAGCTGTGCACAGATTTCTCGATCCGTTTTGCCTTCGTCACTTTTCAGCAAAATGTGCGCTCGTCGTATCACAACGGCTTGGTTACGCCCTTTGCTAACCATTGCCAACAGTTTTTGTCGTTCTTTTGGGGTAAGTTTGATTTCGTGTTTGAGCATCCCTTCAGCTTATCCTTACCCCTCATCTTTAGCAAGTCAGGGTACTTAGAATGCGTTATTTCTCAAGCTGGACAGCCTCAAATTGCGCAAGGGCTTCCAGTGCTTCACAACCGTACATTACGGAAGGGCCGCCACCCATTAATACCGCAACACCGATAGCTTCGGCAATCTGTTTACGGGTGGCACCTGCTGCAATGGCATCGTGGACATGGAAGGCGATACAGCCGTCACAGTGTACGGCGATGGCAATGCCCAGTGCGATCAGTTCTTTAGTCTGGCTATTGAGCGCACCATCTCCGGAGCTGGCATGGTGCAACTGCGAAAAAGCACCCATAGTGTCCGGGATTTCCTGCCCCAGCTTGCCCATCAATTCCTTCATATGCTCATAGTGCTGAGGATAATTCTTCATTTTTCTACTTACTCCTTTTGGTTGCTGCACGTTGATTCAACGATAGCGCCATAATGCGAAAATTTATAGTGACAATTTTCACAATTAATTATGAAAATTGTCACTATCGCTCAAGGCGCAATTTTTGGCTGGCAAAAGGGCGGTTTTCATATGCGAAAAGTACGCTTACTCTAATCGGACTGGTGCTGAAGATGGTGTCCGACGGCATCGCGTCGGCTTCGAGTAAAACGGCTGATGATGCGTATATCCCGCCGCTGGCATGGTCAGCTCAACTGACCGACAAACTGCGTGCGTCCGCCGAGACGGTCGGCGTGTTCCACCGCGACTGCCTGGCGTGGCTGAGCCGGCGCTCGTCCTTGAAGAAGAGGCTGCAGATATGTTTTTAAATTGGGTGTACCGAACTATAAGCAATATCCCGTTCACTTACCTTGATCCACTCGGTGTGCCTGGAACTTGGAACGGTTTTCGAAATCAATCTTGGGGAACTTACGGATCGAACACTTACACCGGTAGCGACAGCACTTATCCTGGCGATGCACGGTTGGAATGGATGCAAATTGTTATACAGAACATTTTTGACGAGAAGGGTTGGTAACCACATGCCTAAAAAACTTCTCGAATTTCAACTCTTGCTGGTGACAATCACGCTGGTCCTATTCAGTGTCCTTCCTATAGTTGGGTCAGCTCAGGATATAGACACTGTCCTGTTGGATATTGCGTGGAGTCCCGATGGGACGATGCTGGCCAGTATCGCGGACGATGGTATCTTCAACGTTATGATGCCGAGTCAAAACACTATTCTCTTTCAGTTTGCACGCCCAAGCACATTGGTTAAAGCAGCCGTCGCGTGGAGTCGGCTTGGAGACCGTCTTGCTGCTGGCATCGGTAATCGTATGTATATCTGGGATGTGGAGTCATGGCAGCTTCTCTATGAATATGAAGTGGGGTTGCCGAGTGGCTTCTTCACATGGATAGATGTAGACAATATCCCAGAAGGAGTACAGACGATCACATGGAGCTTAGGTGGACGCTATGTTGTCGTCGGTACGTACAGCTATGAAACAAGTGTGTGGGACACACAGCAAGGGCAGCTGATTTTTCGCGATGGCGATTTATCAGGTGGCGGACCGGGGCGAGTGTGGCTCAATGACGACGGTCGGATGGGAGATGGCGCAAACTGGCTCAATGCATTTATGGGCGAGCGTACCCGTCCTCCAGCAGAAGATATTCAAAGACGATTTGGCGGTTCAGCCGAAGGTGGCAAAACCGAACCCAGACCAGACAACACTCAGATTGCTTGGGGAAACGATACAGGCTTCTTGCTCATCATTGATTTAAACACCACTTGGGGAATACAAGGGTTTGATGTTACTCAAACTTCTACAACCAGCTTTAGACGTGGAATCGCTGACATTTCATGGGATGGCACATGGAATTTCATTGCGGTCGTATCACGCGATGGTGAGCTTTACATTGTCAACCTCGTAACGGAAGAAATTGCAAGTGTTCTAACTATCGATGGGCAGTTGAATGCTGTGGATTGGAACCCACGCACAAACCAAGTCACTTATGCTGGTGTCAGCAGTACAGGTGAACCGATTTTGGAAACGGTGGATGTCAGTGGGATTGCAGATGTACCCGTAATTGCGCCTACATCTACTCACACGCCTACACTGACCCCGACCTTCACCCCCACGCCTGCTATTGTCTGCACTGCAACTGCCCCAAACCCCGCTGCGCTGGTCAATGCCATTAGCGCGGCGAACTCTAATGGTGCGTCGTCGGATACGATCTGCTTGACAAACAGTACCTACACCTTCGCAACTGCCGCTAATAGCATCGCGTTACCCTCTATCACGACGCCGATCACGATTGTGGGCAACGGTGCAATCCTAGAGCGTGGCAGCGGTGCGCCGCAGTTCCGGGTGTTCAATGTGACTTCAACAGGGGCGCTGATGCTCCAAAACCTCACGATCCGCAGCTTCAACGCCGGCGGCAGCAACGGTGGGGCGATCCTCAATGCCGGAAGTGTCATGCTCGCCCAGCACATGACGCAGCAGACGATCCGGCTCATCTGATTCGACGATGAACTTGATCTGTTTGAGCGATAAGCCAATCGCACTCAGCCGCCGGACCAACTCCAATTGGCGTAAATCCTGGATCGTGTACAGCCGATAGCCGTTGTCGCCGCGTGGCGGTTCCGCAAGCAAGCCGAGTACGTGATAGTGGCGGATCGTTTTCGGCGTGATGCCCAACAAATGGGCGATGTCTCCAATTTGCAGATGTGCGCTCATTGTGCGTACTCGTGTTGACGTTCATCGATAGACATCAGCATAAACGCTGTCCGTGCGGCAGGGTCAAGCCGAAAAGATGAGGACTGGATTAAATCACCCGCTTTTCCTCGCAAGTGTGCATGTTCGTGCCTTTGCATTATTTATTTCGCTCTTTTTCTGATGGTTTCCGTCGCTGACGCCTCTTTCATATCGCTTACCACTTCTTTGCATTCTCGTGTCACAGCGTTACAATAAAGAAGGCATATTTGTAATGCCATTCACTAAACATTGCATTTACATAAAGGAAAATTCAATATGCGTAAACAGAAGTTTTTGCCAGCAATTTTAGCTAGTTTGCTCGTGCTGATCGCCGCTTTCGCAGGCATCAGCGCCTTTGCACAATCGGATGAAGGCAGCATCGCGGTTTTGCTGCCCGATAGCGCGAGTTCAGCACGTTGGGAAGCCGACGACCGTCGTTTCCTGGCGGCGGCATTTGATGCGGCTGGCGTCGATTACACGATTGTCAACGCCGAAGGCAACGCCCAGACCCAATTGACCCAAGCCGAGCAAGCGATCACCAATGGTGCGCGCGTGCTGCTCATGGTCAACCTCGACAGTGCGTCGGGCGCGGCGATCATCGAATTGGCGCGTGCCAACGATGTGCAGGTGATCGACTATGACCGTTTGACGATTGAAGGCGACGGCGCAGACTTCTACGTCTCGTTCGACAACGAATCGGTCGGTCGTTTGCAAGGTGAAGGCATTGTCGCGGCAGTCGAAGCGGCAGGCTTGGAAAGCCCGGTACAGGTCGCCGTTCTGAACGGTTCCCCGACCGACAATAACGCGACGTTGTTCGCCAATGGCTACAACAGCGTCATCACCCCGTTCTTCGAGAGCGGCGAATGGGTCGAAGTTGCCAACCAGTCCGTCCCGGATTGGGACAACCAGCAAGCGCTGGTGATTTTCGAACAGATGTTGACCGCCGCCAACGGCGATATCGACGCGGCAGTCGCGGCGAATGACGGTTTGGCTGGCTCGGTGATCGCGGCGCTGCAAAATCAGGGCTTGCCGTTCATCCCGGTCACAGGTCAGGACGCAACGGTCGGCGGCATCCAGAACGTGCTCGCCGGACGCCAGAGCATGACTGTGTACAAAGCGATCAAGGCAGAAGCAGAAGCAGCAGCGGCACTCGCGGTCGCTTTGCTGCGCGGCGAAGACACGTCGATGATGGCGACAGGCGTCGTCAACAATGGCACGAACGATGTGCCGTCGGTCTTGCTCGTCCCGGTCAGCGTGACGGCGGAAAATGTCGCCGAAACCGTGATCGCTGACGGCTTCCGTACGTGGGAAGAAATCTGCATCGGCGAATTCGCGGAATTCTGCCCCGAAGACGCCATGATGATGAGCGACATGGGCAGTATTGCGGTTTTGCTGCCCGATAGCGCGAGTTCAGCACGTTGGGAAGCCGACGATCGTCGTTTCCTGGCGGCGGCATTTGATGCGGCTGGCGTCGATTACACGATTGTCAACGCCGAAGGCAACGCCCAGACCCAATTGACCCAAGCCGAGCAAGCGATCACCAATGGTGCGCGCGTGCTGCTCATGGTCAACCTCGACAGTGCGTCGGGCGCGGCGATCATCGAATTGGCGCGTGCCAACGATGTGCAGGTGATCGACTATGACCGTTTGACGATTGAAGGCGACGGCGCAGACTTCTACGTCTCGTTCGACAACGAATCGGTCGGTCGTTTGCAAGGTGAAGGCATTGTCGCGGCAGTCGAAGCGGCAGGCTTGGAAAGCCCGGTACAGGTCGCCGTTCTGAACGGTTCCCCGACCGACAATAACGCGACGTTGTTCGCCAATGGCTACAACAGCGTCATCACCCCGTTCTTCGAGAGCGGCGAATGGGTCGAAGTTGCCAACCAGTCCGTCCCGGATTGGGACAACCAGCAAGCGCTGGTGATTTTCGAACAGATGTTGACCGCCGCCAACGGCGATATCGACGCGGCAGTCGCGGCGAATGACGGTTTGGCTGGCTCGGTGATCGCGGCGCTGCAAAATCAGGGCTTGCCGTTCATCCCGGTCACAGGTCAGGACGCAACGGTCGGCGGCATCCAGAACGTGCTCGCCGGACGCCAGAGCATGACCGTGTACAAAGCGATCAAGGCAGAAGCAGAAGCAGCAGCGGCACTCGCGGTCGCTTTGCTGATGGGTGAAGATACGTCGATGATGGCGACAGGCGTTGTCAACAATGGCACAAACGATGTGCCGTCGGTCTTGCTCGTCCCAGTCAGCGTGACGGCGGAAAATGTCGCCGAAACTGTGATCGCTGACGGCTTCCGCACGTGGGAAGAAATCTGCATCGGCGAGTTTGAAGCATTCTGCCCGCCCGCAGATCAACGTAACTAGATAACAAGACTTGCCCCGCACGCTGGCGCGTGCCGCCTCTTCTCCTAACGGAGAGGGGGCTGGGGGTGAGGTTCGCGGTAAAAAGAGTGCATCATTAAACGGGCGTTCCGCACACATGGGAGCGCCCTTCTCTTATCATCGACAAACAGCAGCCCCAATACTGTATGAACGGGGTTTAAGCGAAAGAGGATTTGATCGTGTCCGAGCAACCATTACTGGAAACGCGCGGCGTCTCGAAAAGTTTTGGCGCGGTGCAAGCGCTGACCAAAGTCGATTTTGATGTACATGCCGGCGAAGTCATCGCGGTCGTGGGCGATAACGGCGCGGGCAAATCGACATTGATTAAAGGCATCGCTGGTATTTATGGCTTTGACGAAGGCGATGTTTATTTCGATGGGCATAAAGTCACGATCCACAGCCCGCGCGAAGCATCAACGTTGGGCATCGAAGTCGTGTATCAGGATTTGGCGCTGGCGGATAATCTCGATGTCGTCGCGAATATGTTTTTAGGGCGCGAATGGACGCAAGGCTACCCAAATGAGACCAACGCCGCGCATTCCAAAGTCAGCCCACTGATTCAGTTTTTACGCAATTTGCTCCCGCTCACAGAAGTCGAGATGGAAAAGCACGCCGTCAATACGCTCAGCGAACTGGCGGTGACAACCCTGCGATCAGTGCGACTCCCCGTCGCGTCGCTTTCGGGTGGGCAGCGCCAATCGGTCGCCATTGCCAAAGCGGTTTTGTGGAACAGCCGCTTGCTCATTCTCGATGAACCAACTGCCGCGCTTGGCGTCGCGCAAACGCGCCAGGTGCTCAATTTAGTGCGGCGGCTTGCAGAGAAAAATCTCGGCGTCGTCGTGATCTCGCACAATTTGCACGATATATTTGAAGTCGCGGATCGCATCACCGTGCTGCGTTTAGGACATAAAATCAAAACCTTTAACACCAAAGACACTGACCAAAAAGAAGTTGTCCATGCGATCACCGCCGGGCAGCTCAATGCAGTTCCGGGGATGACATCATGACCGATACACCTATTCAAAAAGACCCCGCGCGCAGCGCGCTGCTAGCGAGCCAGGACGCGCAAAGCCCAATGGAGTATGTCACCGCCGCCATTCGCCGTATCCGCGCGGGCGATATTGGCAGCCTGCCGATCATTCTCGGCTTGGTCGTGATCGCAGTTATCTTTCAATCGCAAAACGCCAACTTTCTGACGCCGCGTAATCTCGTCAACATCGTCATTCAAATGGCGGGTATTGCCGTGATCGCGTACGGGATCGTATTCGTGCTGTTGTTAGGCGAAATCGATCTGTCCGTCGGGTATGTGAGCGCGGTCGGCGGTGTCACCACTGCGATCCTGCTGCGTGACTCGCTGACCAATCCGGCGCTGGCATGGATGGACTGGTGGAACGTGATTCCGATTGCGCTGCTGATCACGGCGGCGATTGGCGCGCTGCACGGCATTCTCATCACAACGTTTCAGCTCCCCTCGTTTATCGTCACACTGGCGGGCTTGCTTGGCTGGAATGGCGTCGTACTGCTCATCGTGGGCGATGGCGGTACGGTCAATATTCAAAATAACGTCGTGCGTAATCTCGCCAGCGAGGTCATTTCGCCTGCTGGCACATGGCTGGTGATCGGGGTGTTTATCGCGTTCTACACGCTTTTAGAATTTAATACCGCGCGTACACGCCGTAACGCCGGACTACGTGCCAAACCCGCGCCGATATTGGCGCTGCAAGTCGGCTTTATGGCGGTCGCTGGCATTGGACTCGGCTACTTGTTCAATATCAATCGTGCGCTCGGTCCTACGGCAGCGCCGCAGCAGGGAATGCCTGTGATCGCGGTCTTGATGTTGATCTTTCTCGTCATTCTGACCTACATTGCCGAGCGCTCGCGCTTCGGGCGTTATGTGTACTCGGTTGGCGGTAATAAAGAAGCAGCACGGCGCGCGGGTATCCGCGTCGAACGCATTCGTGTGCTCGTGTTCAGCATATCTGGCTTGATGGCGGGCATGGGCGGGATCATTTTGGCTTCACGCTTGAAATCGGTCGCGACCGACGCGGGCGGCGGCAACTTGCTGCTGTACGTGATCGCGGCGGCGGTTATCGGCGGGACGAGCTTGTTCGGCGGGCGCGGCAAGGTGAGCAGCGCGATTTTGGGCGCGCTGGTCGTCTCCAGCGTCGAAAACGGCATGGGCTTGCTCAATGTTAGTTCGGGGATCAAATTCATTGTTACCGGGTTAGTGCTGCTCGCGGCGGTCATCATCGACGCGCTGTCAAGACGCCGACAAGCGAGTTCAGGTATTCGCTAAAAGCGAAGCGCATCACACGAAGGCACAAAGAATTTTGTATGGGCAGGTTTCAGACCTGCCCACATCGCCACGCCCCTGCAAAACCGTTGTGTCTCCGTGCCTTTGTGTCTTTGTGTTATGGTTTTCGCGTTTTGCGTTATGTCTTTCACCCGTCCACGCGGTAAAATAGACCCTTCAACGCTTACTCAATCGACCAAAGGTCATTTATGCCTATTATCACCCTGATCGGGGCGGGAAGCACCGTGTTCGCCAAAAATCTCTTGGGCGATCTGCTCGGTTTCCCCGAACTCGCGTCCAGCACCATTCGCCTGATGGATATCGACGCTGAACGCCTGCACACCAGCGAAATCGTCGCGCGCAAGGTCGCCCACGCGCTGAATGCCACCCCCACCATCGAAGTCACAACCGACCGCCGCACCGCGCTCCAGGACGCCAACTATGTGATCTGCATGATTCAGGTCGCGGGGTATAAACCCGGCACCGTCGTCGATTTTGAAATCCCGAAAAAATACGGCTTGCGCCAGACGATTGCCGATACGCTCGGCATCGGCGGCATTATGCGTGGACTCCGCACAATTCCAGTCTTGATCGATATCTGCCGCGATATGGAAGCGGTTTGCCCGAACGCGCTGTTTTTGAATTACGTCAACCCGATGTGCATGAACCAGTGGGCACTCAGCCGCGCCACGCCGATCAAGACGGTTGGGTTATGCCACAGCGTCCCGCACACGGCGGGCGAACTCGCGCATGACATCGGCGTTCCGGTAGGCGACATCAATTACGTGGTCGCGGGCATCAATCATATGGCGTTTTATCTCAAGTTCGAGCAGCGCTACACGGGCGAAAATTTGATCCCGCGTATCGCGCAGGTCATCGCGGAAGATCGCGTCCCCGAATCCAACCGTGTGCGCTACGAGATGTTCAAGCGCCTGGGATATTTCGTGACCGAAAGCAGCGAGCATTTCAGCGAATATGTGCCGTGGTTTATCAAGCGTGATATGCCTGAGATGATCGAGCAGTACAACATTCCGTTGGATGAATACATCCGCCGCTGCGAAAACCAGATCGCGGATTGGAATGCGCTGCGGCACAAACTCGAAGATGACGCAGAGCAGATCGACGTGCAGCGCAGCGTCGAATATGGCTCACTGATCATCCACAGTATGGAGACGGGCATCCCACGCACAATTTACGGCAACATGCCCAACACCAACATCATCACCAATCTGCCCGATGGCTGCTGTGTCGAAGTGCCGTGTCTGGTTGACCACAACGGCGTGCAGCCCACACATATCGGCGCGATCCCGCCGCATTTGGCGGCGCTCATGCAGACCAATATCAATGTGCAGGCGCTCACCGTCGAAGCCGCACTCACGGGCAAACGTGAGCATATTTATCACGCCGCCATGCTCGACCCGCACACCGCCGCCGAACTGAATCTCGATCAAATCTGGTCGCTCGTCGATGACCTGATCGACGCGCACAGTAGTTGGCTGCCGCAATATCATTAATCAAATGTCACTGTAGGGCGGAATTTATGCCGCCCTACACGTAAATGACACACTGTTATAGGTTAAAATGGACGCATATAGCTAGATGAGGTGTGCGCGTGGGAAAATCTGTCGCATCTATATCACTTGAGTTCATGAGCGGTACGCCTGTTTTCGCGGGTACGCGCGTGCCGATCAAAGTATTGATCGATTATCTCGCTATCGAAATCAACGCCGACTCGGCATCGTCTTAAACCCGACACAATACCATCGTCCATGGCAGCGGCTGCCGCACCTCGACAATCGTGAACTCACGTTTCAACAGCTCGACCAATGCGTCCGTACTCCAATGATTGACATGCCCCGGTGTATTTCCAAGCGCGCCTACATACTCGCCACGTACCAGATTGAGCGCCCGCCACATCGGTTCGCGCGGTACGCTCACGATCACATGTCCCGTTGCCACCCGCTTGATCTCACGGATGACATCGTGTGGGCGTTCGACGTGTTCCAGCACTTCGCAGCATACCGCCACATCGAACGCGCGATCTGCGAACGGCGTGTGATGCGCGTCTGCCAGCAGCACACCCGCGCCGGGATTGCGCTCTTGAGCTTGGTATAAAATAGGGATATCGATGTCGAACCCGGTATAACGCGATGTCTGGTTGATACGCTGCATGATTTCCAGCATATACCCTTCGCCGCAGCCGATCTCGATCACGTTGGCGGCGCGTGCGCGCATGAAAAAGTCGCTGAAACTGCCGATGAATCCATCCATCAGGCGACGCGCGACTGGATTGGTCGTATTAAATTTATCGTAGGTGTTTCCTACAGGGACGGCGGGAGTCATACTTCACCTCTCCACATGTATAGAGCTTAGCCTGGTTATAGAACGCGACGTATGACAACACAAGATGGACTTTTGGTAACCCTGACCGATATTGCTCATACCGGACGTGCCGTCGGGCGCGATGACAACGGACGTGCGATCTTCGCCGCGTACGCCTTGCCCGGTGATCAAGCCCGCGTGCGCGTCACGCGGCACGAAAAGCGGTATGCACTTGCACGCCTTGAGTCTGTGATTACGCCTGCGCCGGAGCGTATTGCGCCACTGTGCCCACACTTTGGCGTGTGCGGTGGTTGTCATTGGCAGATGGCGGATTATGCCGCACAGCTAGCTTATAAACAGCAAATTGTGCGCGATCAATTGGCGCGCGGCGGCTTGCCCGATGTGGTTGTGCATCCGACGATCCCTAGTTCCAGTCCGTATCATTATCGCACCCATGTTACTTTTCACGTTACAAAGCAGGGACGACTCGGTTATGTTGCCGATGATGACCGTACGATTTTGCCCATCGATGTGTGCCATATCATGCGCTCGTCGTTGGCGGCGCTGTTTGATTCTGTCCGTGATCACGACTTTTCGGGGATCGAGCGCGCGCGGTTACAGGTCGGAAGTGACGACGGTGATCGTTTGATCGCGCTCACGCCGATCAAGCGCGGCGCGCCAGTGCGATTGCCCGACGCCGATGCGACGATCAGCTTACTCGATGCCGATACACCCCGCGCGCTGCGCGGAAGCGGCAGCGTGCTTTACACGGTGCGCGGCAAAGATTTTCAAACGACTGGCGGCAGTTTCTTTCAAGTCAATCTCGATCAAGCCGCCGTACTGGTCGATCTGGTCATGGCAAGCGTCGTTGATCCGATTGAGCACGCGCTCGATTTGTACAGCGGCGTCGGTTTATTCACTGCATTTTTGGCGGATCACGCCGCGCATGTGACCGCCATCGAAAGTTTCGCACCCGCCGTTTTCGATGCCGCCCATAATCTGGCGGATCATTCCAATGTGCGCTTGATTACCGGCATGATCGAAGATCGCCTCAATCATATCACCGCGCCAGTCGATCTGATCGTACTTGATCCGCCGCGTGCGGGTGTCGATGCGGCGGCGCTCGATGCACTGATCAAGTGTGGCGCGCAGTGTGTGATCTACGTCTCGTGCGATGCATCCACGCTGGCGCGGGATGCGAAAAAACTCACAGTCAGCGGGTATAACTTGATGAGTGTGCAGCCCGTCGATATGTTTCCACAAACCTTTCATGTCGAAACCGTCGCCGTCTTTGATAAATCGTAAGGAGAACTCATGACCGATCATGCACCTATCAATACCAGCCAGGCAGCGATGCGTCTGGTCGCGCAAACGATGTTTTACAACAAAGCCGACGCTGAGCGGCTGATGCAGTTTTTGGCGGATGCCTACGCACCCATGCTGCTGGATGAACAAACGCCGATCCAGAAAGCGGTGGCGTTCGCGGCGATGCGGCGTGTATTGGGCAAAATTCGCGTGCAAAAATGGATCGTCATGGAAAAACATGAAATCGTCGCGCGCATGGAAAGTGAACATGGGACGCGTTTCGTCGTTGAACTTAAGTGTGAAGACGCCTACCCGCACAAAATCGTGTATTTCATGCAGCATCCGTCGTCATAATCTGGTCACTCAAACGCGTGAATGATCGCCATCATCCCCGCTATCTGTTCCGGTGTCACGCGCGCGTCCATCGGCAGGTTGATCACGGACGCACCCCATAAATCAGCGTGCGGTGTGGGCGTAACAGCCAAATCCGGGCACAACGCGGCGCGCATCGGCTGAAGCGACGGATACCAACAGGTCACGTCGTGGAATCCACCCGCCCACAAGGCGCGCAGCAGCACCTCGCGCCGCGCTGGATCAACGAAAACCGGGTAGCGCCATAATGTGTCGCTTGCAACCATCGTGCCTTTCTCACCCTCTCGGTTGGGAAAGTGGGTTGGCGGGTGAGGTTTGTACAACTCCGCCAATGCCCGCCGCCGCGCGATATTGTCGCTCAACCCATCCAGCGCATCCGGCAGATCGTGCCAGAACGTGGCGGGCAGCCGATACGCTGTCGTCTCGCCATAGAGATCGAACAAGCGCGGATACATCGTGCTGAGCGCGGGCGTAGCCGTCTCGAAGCGCTGGAGCGCCCAGTACAAATCGCGCCATTGATCCGACAGTGTGGCTAAGCGCGCGTTCCAGACCGGATAGTGATTGAGGACTGTTTTAAGGGCGTCTGCAAGCGCTGCGTCGTCGGTCAGCAACGCGCCACCCAATTCGACATCGACGATTTTGCCGGCGCCAAACGAGCACACGCTGACATCACCCCACCCGCCAACCGGACGATCATCGGCGTCGATGCCGAGCGCCAGCGCCGAATCCTCGATGATGAAAACGTGATGTTCACGCGCCCACGCGGTGATCGCGCGCATTGGTGCAGGGATACCGTACAGGTGACACGGGATAATCGCGGCGGGGTGACCCGATATCTTTTCGGCGGCGGTCAGCGTCTCCGCCGTCATATTGCCTGTCGTCGGGTCAATATCGACCAGATATGGGTGGGCACCCGCGCGGATCACCGCCCACAACACGATATAACACGTGTTGGCGGGCATCAAGACCGGACGCCCCGCCGCACCAATCACCGTCAGCGCCGCTTGAATGGCAGCGGACGCACGTCCACACAACAGGGCGTGCGCGCGCCCGGTCAGCGTATGCAGTTGACGCGCCGCGATCAGCGCTGCAATCGATGTGGGTTTACGAAACTTTTCCAATTTCTTTGCGCCTTCGTGGCTTGGTGCCTTTGTGTTATGCTTTTCGCGGTTGTCCTCTAGAAAAAACGGACTATTTACGCATGGCAATCGATACAATTATCGACTACGACTGCATCCCTAAGCAAACGTTGGGGACAGAGGAAATTTTAGAACGGCTCAAGTTTCGCGATCGCGCGCATATCGTCATCGATCAATATCGGCGCGCGGGTGATCAACGACCACCGACCGATATGGGCTTCGAATTCACCCGCTCACACCCTGATGGCACGAGCGAAACCCAGACGATCATCGTACAGAATGCGCTCGATAACGCCGACGACCTGGATAAACTCGCGCATCACTGCGTCGGCTGCCCCGCCAACGCGAGCGGCGCGCCGTTCGGCTGTATGAACTTCATCCAATACCCGATCAGCGCCGAAGCCGAGCGCTGGCTGTTGGATCAACTGCCGCCGACCGACCAACCGCTCTTATGGCTGCTGCTTAAACAGAGCGTGCAAGAAATGGGTTACGATGGCGAAACCGTGCGCCCGCTGCGCGCTAACCCCGCGTATTTTGAAGAATCGCGCGTGGCGGGGCGCGATATGATCGAGTTCGTGTTCAATGCCAATCAGGTCTTCGAGATGTTGTTCCTGCTCGGTCATGTTTCGCCCACGCACGCCGCGATTTTATGTCTGTTCTTCAACGCTGTGCCGCGCCAGATCGAAGCCAACGTCATCGTCCAGGTGATGAACCGCCTGCTCACGCGCGATCAAATCGAGAAACATTTCCCATTCAGCCTCAAGACGACCGATGACGACGACTGGACGAGTGCGGATTTGAAGCGTTATTTGTTGTCGTTGTGGCTGGGCTGGAAATTGAACGTGGATATTTTGCTGGATGTGTAACCTGACCCCGCACGCGCCCACGTGCCGCCCCTTTCCATGAGGTAGAGGACAGGACAGGTTTAACCATTCGATGGCGTCGAATGGTTAAACCTGTCCTGTATGCTAATGGGCAGCGGTTGCTTAAATCAACAACTGCATTGGGCTTTCGATCAGTTTCTTGAACGACTGCAAGAACTGCGCGGCTTCTGCGCCGTCGCTCACACGGTGATCGACGCTGATCGTCACTTTCATACGGTTGGAGACGCCGATGCTGCCGTCTTCCAGCACGACGGGCACTTTTTGCGCCGTCGCCACTGCCAAAATGCCCGCTTCGGGCGGGTTGATAATCGCGATGAAGTGTTCAACATCGTACGCACCCAGGTTGCTGACCGTGAAGGTGCTGCCCTGCACGTCTTCTGGTTTCACCTTACGTTCGCGCGCACGGGCGATCATGGCTTTGTTTTGCAGCGCCATCACGCCAAGCGAGGTTTTGTCAGCATCTTTTGTCACGACATTGATCAAGCCACCGTCAGGCAGCGCGACGGCGATACCGATATGAATGCGCTTATGGCGTACGATCTTGTCGCCGTAATAATGCGAGTTCAGGTTCGGATATTTACGCAGCGTGAGCGCTGTCGCCTTGATGATCAGGTCGTTGACGCTGATCTTCGCAGCTTCGTCCAACGGGGCGTTCAACTGTTTGCGTAAATCGAGCAGCCCCGATACTTCGATTTCAGTCGTCACATAAAAATGGGGGACATGCTGCTTGCTTTCGGTCATGCGTCGCGCAATCGTATTGCGCAGCCGCGAGATTTCGATGATCTCGACATCTTCGGTCGGCATGGTGCCGAAATTTTGCGCCGCCAGTCCTGTCGTCAGCGGTGCGGGTGCAGGTGTAACCGCACTCGGCGCGGCGCTGGGCGCGGGCGGTGTATAGGCTTCGACATCTTCTTTCAAGATGCGACCACCGGGACCTGTTCCCTTTACTTGATGCAGATCGATATGTTTTTCGGCAGCGACTTTGCGCGCCACCGGCGATGCACGTACCCCATCGGGCAGGCTGCCGTCGTCGTCGCTGTGCGCTGCACCAGACTCGCTTTCCATCGTTGTGGTCGCGGCAGAAATCGGCGCGCTGCGCTGATCAGGTTTCGGTGCCGACGTGGTTTGCTGAGTCGGTTTGGATTGTGCGGGCATTGGCGCGACCGACGTACCTTCAGCGGTCGGTGCTTCGCCTGCCGCGCCGACATACCCGATAATCGCGCCCACTTTGAGTGCGTCGCCTGGCTGCCCGATCAACTGTGTGATCGTGCCGCTGACCATCGCTGGAACTTCGACGGTCGCCTTATCGCTTTCGACTTCGGCGATCACGTCGCCCGCGTTGATACTATCGCCCACCTGTTTTAACCAGTTGAGCAGCATTCCTTCTTCCGTCCCCGACCCCAGGTCGGGCATCATGATCGACTCTGCCATTTTTATACAACCTCTCGCACGGCGTCCATCACTTTTTGAGCGTTGGGCAGCGCCATCAATTCGATCTCTTTCGCATACGGTAAAGGCACATCCATTGCGCTCACCCGCTTGATGGGCGCGTCCATATAATCGAAGGCTGCTTCTTGCAACTGCGCCGCGACTTCACTGCCCACGCTGAACATCGGCAGCGACTCTTCGACGACGACACACCGATTGGTTTTTTTGAAACTCTCTAATACCGGCGCTAAATCGAGCGGACGCAGCCAGCGTAGATCGACCACTTCGCATTCTATGCCGTCTTTTTCGCTCAACTGCTTCGCCGCTTCCAATGACCATTCAACGCCACGTCCATAACTCACCAAGGTGACATGAGTCCCGGCGCGTTTGATATCACTCTTGCCAATCGGCAAAACAAAATCCGGGTCATCGGGTACGAGCGACGGCTTGGAGTAGAGCGCGATCACTTCGGTGAACAGCACCGGGTTATCATCGCGGATCGCCGCCTTCAACATGCCTTTGGCATCGCGTGCGTTCGATGGGCAGCCGACATACATGCCGGGAAAATGCGCGAAAATCGCTTCTGGCGAATGGGAGTGCGTCGCTGTCGCTTGATTGCCCCACCCGGTCGCGGCGCGGAAGACCAGCGGCACGGTGAACTGTCCGTTGAACATATAGTGAATTTTCGCCGCGTGGTTGACCATCGCATCCAGCGACAAAAACGCGAAATTGATCGTCATCAGCTCCGCGACCGGGCGTAAGCCCGCCATCGCCGCGCCGACCGCCGCGCCTGCAATCGCCATTTCGCTGATCGGCGTATCGCGCACGCGCTTCGCACCGAACTCCTCGTAAAAGCCGCGGGTGACCTTATGCGTTCCCTGCCATTGTCCAACTTCTTCACCCATGACGAATACGCGCTCATCACGGATCATTTCTTCGCGCAGCGCTTCACGAAGCGCCTCACGCATAGGTACGTTTTTTTCTGCCATGCTTTTCCTCTAGTACTGAGTAGTGAGTGCCGCGTACCGAGTTTTTCGTCGGTACTCAGCACTCGGTACTGGTTGCTTTAACTGGTTGTATTGACGTACACGTTGTTGATTAAATCTTCGTAGGTCGGAATCGGGCTTTCTTCTGCAAACTTGATCGCATCTTCGACAACGCCGTTGGCTTTGTTTTCCAACGCCTGCATGTCTTTGGTCGCGTCGGCGTATGATTCCAGCACAATACCACGCAGCACATTGATCGGGTCGCGCTCGTCCTGGAATGTCTTCAGTTCTTGTACCAGATCATCGCGGGTATCGTACTGCTTATCGCTGACGCCATGACCTTTATAGCGGTAGCTGAGCGCTTCGACCAGCACAGGTCCGTGTTCACGCGCATGATCCACCGCTTGACGAATCGTATCGTACACCTCGATGACATTTTGCCCATCGATGCGTCCAGCGTCTTCGATGCCGTACGCAATCGCGCGCTTATGCAGTTCGGGCTGACCGCTCGAATCTTCGATCCGTGTCCCCATGCCAACCAGATTATTTTCGATCAACCAGACGACGGGCAAGTGCCAGACGGCGGATAAATTGACCGCCTCATGAAAATAGCCGTTGTTGGTCGCGCCATCACCGATGAAACACAGGACGACGTTTGGTTCTTCCATATACTGGACTTTGAGCGCAATCCCGGTCGCGAGGGGCAAATGCCCGCCGACAATCGCATAACCGCCCCAAAAATTATGTTGGCGACTGGCAAGATGCATCGATCCGCCTTTGCCACCGCTCACGCCCGTGCGCTTGCCCATCATCTCCGCCATGATCAGGTTGGCATCGACGCCGCGCGCCAGCGCGATCCCATGATCACGGTAGGCAGTGATGACATGATCGTCTTTGCCAAGCGCCGCTAATGCGCCGACGCCGATTGCTTCATGACCACTATACAAATGCAAATACACGCCTGTGATCTTGCGTTGTTCGTACAGTTGTTCGCAGCGGTCTTCAAACTGACGGATCAGCACGATTTGATAGTACCAGTCGAGCAGTTGTTCTTTGCTCGACGTCGAAGTAATTGCAACAGCCATTCGGTTGTAACTCCTTGCGTCTGGCGGGAAATAGAGACAGCCCGTCGATGTGCGCATTGATGGTGCATAAAAGGGTTTTCATTTACAACACTCTGCTTAAGTTTACCTTACGTTGGTACAGCGGTGCAAAAGCCAATCGGCGGGTAGATTGTGCCGATTAAGGTATAATTTGTCAGGGGTTATAAAGGCGAGATGTTGATGCTGAATAAAAATGATGACTCCAGCCTGAAGCATAGATAAAATCAATCTTTTCAACAGCATAATCGTCACACAATGAGGGAATTTTGTTACTCACAGATAAAATGATTCAAACTGTCATTTATCGCTTGATAAAAGGCGAAGATTATGAAAAAGAACTTGATCAAGCATTTGACCAAGAATTATCACAGGACGTACCAACCCTTCTAATTGCACTTGTAAGAAAGAAGATAAGCAACCAAGCTATAAACAGTGATTTGTCGCTTGAAATCGTGCCACAATTTGATGATCCACTGTATGAGTCAATCAAACAAATAATCTACCAAAGCATTGATCTTGATCTGAAATTAACGATTAAATTTCGCAATGTCAGCGTCGATTTGAACTTGAGCGAAACACTCATCGTCGTCAATGCGCTCGCTGTCAAACGCGCGGCGCTGCGTGGCGGGGCGTGGAGTACGGCGGGCAAGCGCGTCGAAAAAATGCTTTTTCAAACCCTGTGTCATCTCTATCAAGTCCCCGCCGCGCATATGCAGTTGACTGGACAATCCGATCTTGAACACGAACTCGACTTCATTTTGATCGACGCTGATAAACGGGTTTTGAAAGGCGAGATCAAATTGATGGGACGCGGCAACCCCGAAAGTGCCAACGCTGCGCTCGCACACCAGAATGAAGTTTTCATCGCGGACACGCTCTCTGATTTGAATAAGCGTCAACTTGAGGCGCGCGGGATCGCATGGGTCGAACTGCGTTCGCCCGATGGCTACCGCAAATTCTACTCTATCTTGCAATCGCTCAATGTGCCATGCAGTCCCTTCGACGGTGATTTGGATGGTCGATTGAGCGAAATTTTCACAATACTATTTCCAATTTAATTGCATATGATCAGCCCGATAAAACTGCGTTTCCTTTTCGTCTATCAGCCTACAAAGGAATCCTATTATGGAGTTATCAGCAGCACAGCATGAAGAACTACTCGGCGTATTGAAAGCCCGTTTTGAGAAAAACATGAACCGCCATGAAGGTCTTGAATGGGCTGAAGTACAAGCCAAGCTGGAAGCGACGATTGAAAAAATGTGGTCACTGAGTGAAATGGAAAGCACTGGCGGTGAACCGGATGTTGTTGGTCATGATAAAAAGACGAGCGAATACATTTTTTATGATTGTTCAGAAGAAAGTCCGGTAGGACGCAGAAATGTTTGTTACGACGCTAAAGGGCGGGACTCGCGGAAAACAGCTAAACCAGACAATACCGCTGTTGATATGGCGGCTGCTATGGGCATTGAGCTTTTAACGGCAGACGAATATCGAGCGTTGCAGAAACTTGGAAAGTTCGATATGAAAACGTCGAGCTGGTTAAAAACCCCTGCTGATATTAGAAAACTCGGCGGCGCAATCTTTGGTGATTATCGCTACGGCACTGTCTTCGTGTATCACAACGGCGCACAATCTTACTATGGGGGTAGGGCGTTCCGTGGCTCACTGAGGGTGTGAATTTTGCACCGACAGCGAGCTTTGAGCACGGATCGCCTGAAAAAAAGAGGTGAATTCCGCCATTCAGCGCGCGTTATCCAAAAACAAAGCCCTCCAGCAGTGACCATGCTGAAGGGCTGTAACGTCTGTTATGGATTGATGCGACTGAACGCCGCGTTTAGCTCACGCATACCGTCGGGATATAACCGTTGGTGCGTCCACCTGCGAAAATCTCTGTCCAGTCAGCACCATCGCTGCCTGCAACAGGCGTCGCATTGACGAACCATGTTTGACCAGCGCGAATACTCGCGCTGCCGACAGGCGACCCGGCTGGCGCGTTGTAAACCGCAACATCACACCAAATTGTCCGCAGTACAAATCCAGTCGGGACGCCGGGACCATCCGTGCGCTGCTGACAAGATTCAACGCTTTCGAAGTAATCTTCAACATCCCAGTCGTCAGGATCATTCGTGGGTGAACCCCACACATAATACTCGAGTTCTGTTCCCGTCGATACGCCCGGATACGATACATTGACGCTGAAGGTCCCATCACCATTGGCGGGGAACGCATCTGAAAATATTGTGCTGCCCGTATCATCGTTGTATACTTCAACGACGATATACGGGCTGGTCGTGGTTCCCGACGCCGAAAAATCACTGCACCCGGCAAAATACGACGACACCGTTGCCGATGCGCTCACGGAAAACGCACTGACTAACCCCAACATGAAAACGACGATCATACTGATTACAAGTTGTTTCTTCATTTTTAAAGCTCTCCTATGATGAAAACCTTAGCTTGATTATAAAACAAATTATAGAGAAGATATCTGGATTTTAATACTCTTTTATGGGTCTGCAACCAAATTTTTACAACCATGCATCCTACCTACGAATTTTTACGCTATATCGTGTATCATTGGCAGACTGAAAATGATCGGTTTGGCGAGCGTGCATGGATGACTGTGCACACGCCGCATGTCACCCTCGGATGTGTGATTTATGGTAGAAGACATCATTAAAGAAGCGCAAGGCAAAATGAAATCGGCGCTGTCGGTTTACGAGCAGGATTTGCAAGGGATGCGCGGTGGACGCGCCAGCACCGCACTCGTGGATCGGTTGAGCGTCGAATATTACGGCGCAAATACTGAACTGCGCCAGTTGGCGACGATCAGCACGCCCGAAGCCATGCAAATTTTGATCCGCCCGTTCGATAAAGGCGCGGTCAAATCGATAGAAAAAGCGATCCGCGAAAGTGACCTCAACCTGAACCCACAGGTCGATGGCGATATAATCCGCCTGAATATGCCGCCGCTTACCCGTGAACGCCGTCAGGAATTGGTCAAGTTTCTCAGCCGCCGCATGGAAGACGCCCGCATCGCCGTGCGCAATATCCGCCGCAACAGCAACGATGACCTCAAAGATTACGAAAAAGAGGGCATGATCAGCGAAGATGACCTTAAACGCGGCGAGACCGATATACAGAAATTGACCGATAAAACGGTCGATCAGATCGAAGAAATGGGCAAACACAAAGAACAAGAAATCCTTGCCGTGTAGAATACGACGTATTAGTGAATGCGGGCGGGCATAAATGCCGCCCGCGCGTCGTGTGCAGTTAAAGGAAACATAGGCGTATGGTTGATCTCGTGCGCGAACATACTGGCTTGGAAAACGAACCCGAAGGCGTGCTCAATATTCCGGCGCATGTCGCTATCATCATGGATGGCAACGGACGTTGGGCGAAAGGGCGCGGGCTGCCGCGTACCGAAGGACACCGACAGGGATCAGAGAATTTGCGCCGTATATTGCGCGCGTGCGTCGATGAAGGCGTCAAGATTTTGACGATCTATGCCTTTTCGACCGAAAACTGGAATCGTCCGGCGGCAGAAGTCCGCATGTTGATGAAAATCCTCGATCTGTTTCTGGATCGTGAACTGTACGAGCTGCACGCCAACGGCGTCAAGATACGTCACCTGGGCGATATGGAAGGCGTGATGCCGACCATCGCGCGCAAAATCGAAAAAGGCATCGCGCTCACGCAGGATAACACACGGATCACGCTCAATGTCGCCTTCAATTACGGCGGACGCAAAGAGATCGTCACCGCCGTCCGGCGCATCATCGAGGCGGGCATCGCGCCAGCAGACATCACCGAAGACACGATCAGCGAGTATATTTATACGGCGGGCTTGCCCGACCCCGATTTGATCATTCGCACGAGCGGTGAACTACGCGTAAGCAATTTCCTGATCTGGCAGGGGGCGTACAGCGAGTATTATGCGACGCCGACGTTTTGGCCCGATTTCGACGCGCAAGAACTGCATAAGGCGCTCGTCGAGTACAGCCAGCGCAAGCGCCGTTTTGGTAAAACCGACGAGCAGATCGAAGAAGTATAAGCAGTTTCAGTGAATCACGGATGTTCACCAGCCCTCATCCCCCGACCCCTTCTCCCTGAGGGAGAAGGGGAGAAAAACGCGCTTTTGAAGTCCCTCGCCCTAAGGGTAGGGATTTAGGGTGAGGGCAAAAACAAGGTTTCGTGATTCACTAAGTTTGGCAAAAGCGGACATGTCGATGGGTTTTTCATCTTCCAATACCACCAAGGTCGTGGTGGTAAACGAGGAATGGCATGGATGTTCATCGTACGAAAACCGGACTTGGGGACAGGCGTGTACCAACGGATATAGTGGATCGCCACGATGGAATGACAGCGCAGGCATATCGGGTAATGTGAGCTTAGGCGCATACATCGATCTTGCTGGTGGACAAAACAGCTACATCAATTCGATCACAATTGCTGGTGTTGGGATCGATCCATTTACCTTGTCCTGCAATGCGCCAAGCCCGACTGTAACGACTACCGCAAGCACAACACCAACCTATACGAATACATTGACTCCAACAACCACCAACACGCCGACGCGTACCGCCACGCGGACGCCGACTCGTACCCCAACGCCAACGCTCGCCGCCAACCCCATCGGCACT
>Ga0209490_10000577_pt1 | contig 36686 bp, 40 predicted proteins | sample MAT06_FD_187209 | JGI IMG/M metagenome (GOLD analysis project Ga0209490, IMG submission 187209) | Freshwater microbial communities from Lake Fryxell liftoff mats and glacier meltwater in Antarctica - MAT-06 (SPAdes) (version 2) | ecosystem: Environmental > Aquatic > Freshwater > Ice > Liftoff...
TGGGGGATTGTACCGCCTGTCATGGCGAATACTTCACCATTGGCATATTCATAACGAACGTCTTGCTGAGGTTCCCATTCCAGATATTCCTCAACGGTCATTTTTGGCGCTTCTTGGGGGACGGCTATCATAACTCAGATTTTTTCACGCTTAGTTTAATTGTAGCTTTTAAACCTCTCTCTAAATCTCTCTCCTTTTAGGAGAGAGACTTTGAATGTTCCCCCTTCCCGCGTCGCCCTGGTGGTTAGGGGGTTAGGTTTTTTGCTAAGGTTTGTAATGAGCAATTCAGAAAATTCATTGCGATCGCACAATCATGTTAGATTATATTTTTTTGTTTCTCTTAAACACAAAATTTGAGAGTTTCCTAGCCATCTCCTAATTGTGGGAATCAAAAAAAAGCAGTTGAAAGTTAAGTTTTTTGAAAATTATGTGCAGCAACACATCTATTTGCACTAGCTTGTATGGCTTACCAGATAAGACTTAGAACCCCAATTGAATATCATTGTTAACACTGAGCGGAGTCGAAGGGTCAAAGCAAAAATTAAATAAATATGAATTGCATTTTTACCCTCGAAAAAATGATATGTTAGATACAGAATTGAATTTCGCTTTTTTTCTGGAGTATAACGATATAAACTACTCCAGCTTTTCACCCTCAAACCCTTGGCACTAATTGCTTTTGACGGAATTTGAGGGCAATCTGAGTACACATTTAAATAACCCAAATCCAGTTACAAGTAGATTAAATTCCTTGCTGGGATTGGGTTTTGACTGAGTACAAAGAAATCCTGAACCCCTATCTATAAACACTAGAACCCTAACCAAAAAAGACTAGAACCCCTACCCGAAAAAAACTTTTTTAATTCTTGTAATGCTTGAAGAATTAGGGTTTTTAGCATTTGAGTACAAACGTAATAAATCCAATAAATTCTATCCTAGAGAGACGTAACATCTCGCTGGGAGACGGCTGCTATAAATCTTATATCGCCAATCACTTAACGCTCTGAAACAAAACAAAGCGAAAAGTGAGTGGAGGGATGACATAGCACCATGCCTGAAGTGAAGAGAAGTCGCGGCTGTAAGCACAATTCTACCCAAGAACCGAACGTTGACACACACCAGCCGAACATCAGATATCTATTGCCTGCCTGACTTGAAAACAAGTCGCCCGAACCCAAGGGTTTACAGGTAGTGTGAAAGACGCGACTTCAATTCTGGGCATGAAAGAGTAGCAACGGCATCTCCCACAGTGGCAGCCAAGTCCACCGACCTTTTGCGAAACTCAATGACATCACCGTCTACACGACTCCTCAACTCCAACGCTACGGAATCGCCAACCCAAGCAAAATCCGGTGGTTGCGGCTGCGACAGCCCCAGCAGCGCCACCGTGGAAAGAGACGAAAAGCTCCAAGAACGCATTGCGAAACATCCCTGCTACAGCGAAGACGCTCATCACCACTACGCCCGGATGCACGTTGCAGTTGCTCCAGCTTGCAACATTCAATGCAACTATTGCAACCGCAAATATGATTGCGCTAACGAAAGCCGTCCTGGAGTAGTTAGCGAATTGCTAACACCAGAAGAAGCAGCACACAAAGCTTTGGTTATTGGTGGTAAGATTCCGCAAATGACAGTTGTGGGAATTGCTGGCCCTGGCGACCCTTTGGCGAACCCAGAAAAAACCTTCCGCACATTTGAGTTGATTGCAGCGCAAGCACCAGACATCAAGCTTTGCTTATCAACCAATGGTTTAATGCTCCCAGATTACATTGATCGCATTAAACAATTAAATATAGATCACGTGACGATCACCATTAACATGGTAGATCCAGAGATCGGTGCATTGATTTATCCTTGGGTTCACTACAGACGCAAGCGCTACACAGGCATTGAAGGCGCAAGAATTCTCCACGAAAGACAGATGGAAGGATTGCAAGCTCTGAAAGATGCTGATATCTTGTGCAAAGTTAACTCCGTGATGATTCCCGGAATTAATGACCATCACTTAGTTGAAGTGAATCGCGTCATTCGTGAGAAAGGTGCATTCTTACACAACATTATGCCATTGATTTCTGCACCAGAACATGGCACACACTTCGGTTTAACCGGTCAACGCGGCCCCACACCCAAAGAACTTAAAGAAGTTCAAGACAACTGCTCTGGTAACATGAAAATGATGCGTCACTGTCGCCAGTGTCGTGCCGATGCAGTCGGATTATTGGGAGAAGACCGCAGCCAAGAGTTTTCCAAAGAGAAATTCTTGGAAATGGCTCCCGAATATGACATGGAACAACGCGCTACTGTTCACGAAGGAATTGAGAAGTTTAAAGAAGAACTTAAAGTAGCCAAAGATAAGGCGCTTGCTGGTAAGAAAATTGCCAATAGTCCGAAAGTTTTAGTTGCAGTAGCAACCAAAGGCGGCGGATTAGTTAACCAACACTTCGGTCATGCCAAAGAATTCCAAATTTACGAAGTGGGTGGTAATGAAGTTCGCTTTGTTGGTCATCGTAAAATTGACCAGTACTGCCAAGGTGGATACAGCGAAGAAGCTTCCTTTGAGCATATTATGAAAGCGATCGCAGATTGCAAAGCAGTTTTAGTCTCCAAGATTGGTAACTGTCCTCAAGAAAAATTGCAAGAAGCTGGAATCAAGACTGTTGAAGCTTACGACGTGATTGAAAAGGTTGCTTTGGAGTTCTACGAGCAATACGTTAAGGAATTAGGGAATTAGGGAATAGGGCATGGGGCATGGGGCATGGGGCATGGGGCATGGGATAAGAATTATCCTCAATGCCCTCCCCTAAACCCAATCCTCAATGCCCAATGCCCAATGCCCAATGCCCCATTCCCAAAAGGAGAATAAATCATGGCTTACAAAATTCTTACTAGCCAGTGTATTTCCTGCAATCTCTGTCTAACGGTATGTCCCACAAATGCAGTTAAAGTGGTTGATGGACAGCACTGGATTGACCCTGAACTTTGTACAAACTGTATTGGTAGTATTCATACCATGCCCCAGTGTAAAGCTGGTTGTCCCACCTGCGACGGTTGCGTTAAGCAGCCTAGCGATTACTGGGAAGGCTGGTTTGCTAATTACAACCGCGTAGTTGCTAAATTAACAAATAAACAAGATTACTGGGAACGTTGGTTTAACTGCTATTCCGAGAAATACTCGGAACAGTTGCAAAAGCGCCAACCCCAAACAATGGCAGCAGAAGCCTAAATAACAGGACTTACGCACAAAAGTTCTGAAGTAGTGGTAATTCATGAATTACCACTACGACAAATCAGGTTTTTGAGACAATTTTGCGTCAGTCCTGAATAATTCGTAATTCGTAATTCGTAATTGAAGACAACAATGCAAAATAACTGCATCTATCTCGATAATAATGCCACCACTAAGGTAGACCCAGAAGTTATAGAGGTAATGCTACCTTACCTGACAGATTATTACGGCAATCCCTCCAGTATGCATACCTTTGGTGGGCAAGTCGGTAAAGCAGTGAGAACAGCAAGAGAACAACTTGCAGCTATCCTGGGAGCCGATGAGTCAGAAATTGTCTACACAAGTTGTGGTACTGAGGGAGATAACGCGGCGATTCGAGCCGCACTGTTGGCGCAACCAGAAAAGCGACACATCATCACCACCCAAGTTGAACATCCAGCAGTACTCAATGTCTGCAAACAATTAGAAACCCAAGGTTACAGTGTTACCTATCTATCAGTAAATCATCAAGGGCAGCTGGATCTAGATGAACTAGAAGCTTCTTTGACGGGTAACACCGCCTTGGTGACAATTATGTATGCTAATAATGAAACTGGGACGGTTTTCCCGATTGAACAAATTGGGTTGCGCGTAAAAGAGTATGGCGCTATCTTCCATGTAGATGCGGTGCAAGCAGTGGGAAAAATCCCGTTGAATATGAAGACTAGCACCGTAGATATGTTAACCCTGTCTGGTCACAAGTTGCACGGGCCGAAAGGAATTGGTGCTTTATATATCCGGCGCGGGGTTCGGTTCCGTCCCTTCATGATTGGGGGACACCAAGAACGCGGACGTAGGGCGGGAACAGAGAATGTTCCAGCAATTATCGCCTTGGGCAAAGCTGCGGAACTGGAACTGTTACAGTTAGAAGAAGCGACCAAAAGAGAAAGAAGGCTGCGCGATCGCCTAGAACAAACTTTACTCGCTAAAATTCCCGATTGTGTAGTTAATGGTGACGCTACGCAGAGATTGCCCAACACTACAAATATCGGCTTCAAGTATATTGAAGGTGAAGCTATCTTACTATCCTTGAATAAATACGGTATCTGTGCATCATCCGGTTCTGCTTGCACCTCCGGTTCACTAGAACCTTCCCACGTCCTTCGGGCAATGGGCTTACCCTACACAACTTTGCACGGTTCCATTCGCTTCAGCCTTTGTCGCTACACCACAGAAGCTGAAATCGATCAAGTGATAGAGGTAATGCCCAGTATTGTAGAACGTTTACGCGCCCTCTCACCCTTCAAAAATGATGATGCAGGTTGGCTGCAAGAACAAGAACAAGCACTGGCGCATCGGTAGAGACTAGGAATTTTAGATTTTGGATTTTAGACTTCGACTTCGCTCAGTCGAACGATTTTAGATTGAAATCCAATCCAAAATCATTTGACTAAGCGACTTGTACCGAGCGAAGTCGAGGTAAGCCGAAAGGAGTCGAAAGGAGTCGAAGTCCAAAATCTAAAATTGTCTGCCAATCTCCCAATCTAAAATCCAAAATCTAAAATCTAAAATTCATTATGTGGGACTACACTGATAAAGTATTAGAACTGTTTTACGATCCCAAAAATCAAGGAGCAATTGAAGAAACGGGCGAACTTGGGGTTAAGGTTGCAACGGGAGAAATCGGTAGCATTGCTTGCGGCGATGCTCTGAGATTGCACCTGAAAGTGGAAGTAGAATCTGATAAGATTTTAGATGCTCGCTTTCAAACCTTTGGTTGTACTAGTGCGATCGCATCTTCTAGTGCATTAACCGAAATGGTCAAAGGTTTAACCTTGGATGAAGCCCTGAAAGTATCCAATAAAGACATTGCAGATTACCTTGGTGGTTTACCAGAAGCAAAGATGCACTGCTCTGTGATGGGACAAGAAGCCCTAGAAGCCGCTATTTACAATTATCGTGGCATTCCTCTAGCTACCCACGATGATGACGATGAAGGCGCGTTAATTTGCAGTTGCTTTGGGATCAGCGAGTCTAAGATTCGCCGCATCGTTCTAGAAAATCATCTCACTGATGCTGAACAAGTAACAAATTATGTGAAAGCTGGTGGCGGATGCGGTTCCTGTTTGGCGAACATTGATGATATAATAAAATCAGTTCAACAGGAATACGCCTCACCTGCTCTCAACAATTACGGCGTAAAAGTTGCCACAGAAATTGTTACATCTAAAGAGCGATCGCTAACAAACGTCCAAAAGATTGCTCTAATTCAAAAGGTTCTCGATGAAGAAGTCAGACCCGTACTCATTGCAGATGGGGGAGACGTAGAACTCTATGATGTAGAAGGCGATCGCGTTAAAGTTGTCCTGCAAGGTGCTTGCGGTTCCTGTTCTAGTAGTACAGCAACTCTAAAAATTGCGATCGAAGCCAGATTACAAGATCGTGTCAGCAAGAGCCTTGTAGTCGAAGCAGTTTAGGAATTGCTGTAGGACTTAACGGACTCTACAAATACACCTTAATATGCATTCAGCCAGGAACAGAAAGTAGGATTTGAACCACATAATTGTCTTCTTATCAATGCTTCAATCCTACCGACAACTGATAGCTAAATTAGCTATGACGGCTAACAGCATATAGGCAAAGACATTAAGCGCCTACTTGCGAATTTCATCATCCAACTCGCTTCAAAGGAACAGAATATGAGTACATTGTACGACAAACTTGGCGGACAACCAGCTATTGAACAAATAGTAGATGAACTCCACAAACGCATTGCCACAGACAGCCTCCTAAATCCCATTTTTGCTGGTACAGATATGGTCAAGCAACGTAATCATCTAGTTGCTTTCTTATCTCAAATTTTTGAGGGGCCAAAGCAATACGCCGGTCGTCCAATGGACAAAACCCACGCCGGAATGAATCTACAGCAACCACACTTCGATGCGATCGCCAAGCATCTCGGCGAAGCAATGGCTGTGCGTGGAGAATCAGCAGAAGACACCAAAGCTGCATTAGATCGCGTCACAAATATGAAGGGCGCTATTTTGAACAAGTAATAGGACTTATGCATTGATTGTTGACAAATAACAACATCAAGTCCTATGGAATCTTGCAAGCTAAAGCACATTATGACGTATTTGTAAATTGCGTAACTTTCTTTGTTCTTTGTCAAAACAAATGACAAAGGACAAAGGACAAAAAACCAAAAGAAAAAAATTTTAACGAGGAAGATCGATGTACTTACTGTCAATAACTTGGGCTGTGGAGCGATCGCCCCCAGCAGGCATTTATGCCAACGCTAAGAACGATGCTCTACACGCGCTCACTACTGTCGCTCAACTGGCGTGAACGCAACTGACAAACGCGCATACCCACCAACCAACCAATTGCAGGGAAATACGAACCATGACAGACGAAAAGATCAGACAGATAGCTTTCTACGGTAAGGGCGGTATTGGTAAATCTACCACTTCCCAAAACACCTTAGCAGCTATGGCAGAAATGGGTCAACGCATCCTTATCGTCGGTTGCGACCCTAAAGCTGACTCTACCCGTTTGATGCTGCACAGCAAAGCCCAAACAAGCGTTCTCCAATTGGCTGCTGAACGTGGTGCAGTAGAAGATATCGAACTTGAAGAAGTAATGCTCACCGGTTTCCGTGACGTTCGTTGCGTAGAATCTGGTGGTCCAGAACCCGGTGTAGGTTGTGCTGGTCGTGGTATCATCACCGCCATCAACTTCTTGGAAGAAAACGGTGCTTATAAAGACGTTGACTTCGTATCCTACGACGTATTGGGTGACGTTGTGTGCGGTGGTTTTGCTATGCCTATTCGTGAAGGTAAAGCCCAAGAAATCTACATCGTTACCTCCGGTGAAATGATGGCAATGTATGCAGCTAACAACATTGCTCGTGGTGTTCTCAAGTATGCTCACACTGGTGGCGTGCGTTTGGGTGGTCTGATTTGTAACAGCCGTAACGTTGACCGGGAAATCGATCTCATCGAAACCTTGGCAAAACGCTTGAACACCCAAATGATTCACTACGTACCTCGTGACAACATTGTTCAACACGCAGAATTGCGTCGGATGACCGTGAACGAGTACGCACCTGATAGCAATCAAAGTCAAGAATATCGCGCATTAGCCACGAAGATTATCGATAACAAGAATCTCACCATCCCCACACCTATTGAGATGGAAGAGTTGGAAGAGTTGTTGATTGAATTTGGTGTTCTCGAAAGCGAGGAAAATGCTGCAATGTTGATTGGTAAGAGCGCTGCTGAAGCTCCTGTAGTATAATTCGCTGCTAAGAAATAACGCTTTAGCACCAGGAAAAAGGAAAGATATCAATCTTCCCTTTGACCTTTCATCCTCTCGCTTACATCTCCCCCCTAATCTTAGAGGGGACTCCTAGTCCCCCTATCCCGATCCTTACGAGTCACAGAGGCTAAGTATGACACCTCCAGAAAATCAAAACATCATCGAAGAAAGAAAAGAACTAATTAAAGAAGTTCTCAGTGCTTACCCAGACAAAGCTGCTAAAAAGCGCGAAAAGCACTTAAGTGTATACGAAGAAGGTAAGTCCGATTGCGGCGTTAAGTCTAACGTTAAATCCCTTCCTGGTGTCATGACCGCTCGTGGTTGTGCTTACGCCGGTTCTAAAGGTGTGGTTTGGGGCCCTATTAAGGACATGATCCACATCAGCCACGGGCCTGTTGGTTGCGGTTATTATTCTTGGTCTGGTCGTCGTAACTACTACATCGGTACTACAGGTATTGACTCCTTTGGTACCATGAACTTCACCTCCGACTTCCAAGAACGAGATATCGTCTTTGGTGGAGACAAGAAACTTACCAAGCTCATCCAAGAACTTGATGTACTTTTCCCACTCAACCGTGGTGTTTCCATTCAATCTGAATGTCCCATCGGTCTAATTGGGGATGACATCGAAGCTGTTGCTCGCAAGACATCGAAAGAAATTGGCAAGCCAGTTGTACCTGTGCGTTGCGAAGGCTTCCGGGGTGTTTCCCAATCTTTGGGACACCACATTGCTAACGACATGATTCGTGACTGGGTTTTCACCAAATCCGACCAAGCTAAAAAAGACGGTACACTCAAGTTTGAAGGTACTCCTTATGATGTAGCCGTTATCGGTGACTACAACATCGGTGGAGATGCTTGGGCTAGCCGCATCCTGTTAGAAGAAATCGGCTTGCGCGTAGTCGCTCAGTGGTCAGGTGATGGCACCATCAACGAAATGTTGATGACCCCCAATGTGAAGATGAACCTCATCCACTGTTACCGGTCGATGAACTACATCAGCCGTCACATGGAAGAAGCCTACGGAATACCCTGGCTTGAGTATAATTTCTTCGGCCCTACCAAGATTGCTGAATCTTTACGGGAAATTGCTTCTAAATTTGACGAGACAATCCAAGCAAACGCTGAGAAGGTAATCGCCAAGTATCAGCCCACAATGGATGTGGTAGTCGGTAAGTACCGCCCCCGCTTAGAAGGTAAGACTGTTGCCATCATGGTTGGTGGTCTACGTCCTCGCCACGTTGTCCCAGCCTTCCTAGACTTGGGCATGAAGATGGTTGGTACAGGTTATGAGTTCGGTCATAACGATGACTACAAACGTACCGCTGGCTACATCGAAAACGGCACCATCGTTTATGACGACGTTACCGCTTACGAATTCGAGGAATTTATCAAAGCGCTCAAGCCCGACCTTGTAGCTTCTGGTGTGAAAGAGAAGTACGTCTTCCAAAAGATGGGTCTACCTTTCCGTCAAATGCACTCTTGGGATTACTCCGAACCTAGCCACCGCTCCTCAACATCATATAATGCAGTGTTTTTTAGCGGCGGGAGAAAAAATAACCTATTTCTAGCCTAAATGCAACTTCTAGGGTGATCCGATAATAATCTTTTTTGATGCTTCAGATAGTATAACTCTTATGGAGTCTCGTTTTTAGATTTTGCTTGCATTTTTCTCAAAGGAAAACTGTAAGATAAAAGACTATTTAAAATGACGATTTTTTAGATTAAATGGTGCAATGGCACTGATTAACAGCTCTAACTAGGTGGTAGAGGTAACTTAGATTGATCAACATTTAGTTTATTATCCTGACTATTACCTGAAAATAAAACTGTACGTCTTTGGAAATTCTCATAATTTGCTATGCAAGTATTCAAGCGATCTAGAATTCCTTCACGGACTTCACGCTCTATAGAATATTTCCTTTCTCGATGCTTAAACACAGCAATCTGATCCACAAATAGTGTTATAGCTTTATAGATAAGCTTCAAATTATAAAGAGAACTAGCTGCTGTCAATTGGACAGCTAAAAAACGGAACTCGCTACTAATCTTACTGGCTTGCTCCTGAGTTAGTCCATGATCTGCATAATGATAACCGATGACTTCTGCCATATACTGAGCATGTTTAGCTGCGTCATGAATTTGAAACTGTGCTTTCTCAATTGGAGCAAGAATTTTATCCATTAATAGTTCTGTTGCAAATTGATCTCGAATGTTCGAGTCGGCAATAATGGAAAGCTCCTGTAATTTTTGCTCATGCTTTCTACGATCTTCTTCTTGAAGTTGATCCAGAATATTTTCAACAAGATTCACTCCTAAAAAAATTTGTTCTAGCATAATTTTTGTATTTTCTGATAAAGGTAAGCAGCAGAAATGAACCAAAAGCACCAGAATCTTAGCAAGAAAAGATTATAAGTTAATCTTGGTGTTCTTAAATCAGCAAAAGTTTGCTTAAAGTCATTGCTATAGCTAATCGTGTTTAATTAATCACTTTTGATAATAACTAAACTACAGCAGAACTCATAACAGTATAAACACACAGTAAATATTTAAATTGCAATCCGACAACGTTAAAGCCTCACACTAAGTACAGGAATTTTGTGAGATGTATAAGAAGTAGACCGTTGGTGCGATGTCTACGACGGGCTACTTCTTATGCATTGACTCAACAACCAGGTTGCGATCGCGTACCCGCCATGAGCCGGTGGCGATCGCAACGGTGGTAAAGGTGGAACACAACCACCACCAGCAGGCAAACCTTTATAGACTGCACAACCAACGAGAAATAGATGCAACTTGGTTCTCTTGATTGAGATTAGCAGCGTTACTGAGAGTGCCGTTTTCCAATTGATTCCAGATTTCGCCTGCCATCCTTCTGGCGATCGCTGATCCTACAAAAAAAGTAAGAGGTGAATGCCCTACTGTAGAAAATGCTTCACGGATACGATTTAGTGCTGCTTGTGCAGTTTTCCAATGCTCATCTGCGCCTGCGGGATCTATACCCCCTTTAAGTTCACCAAGAGCAATAACGTATGGTGCAACTACAGATGGTTCAATGGCGCTAGATTTGTTGGCTGCTAACTCTGCTGGGGCTAGGTTAAACAAACATAGATCCACATTACTTCTAACTAGCGGGACAGTCAGGTTATAAATTAGTGTACGATTACCAATCTCGCTTTCCCAGCTTATTCCCCGTAAAGATAACTCAATTTCTGAGTCATTATTTGTCATGGCAATCCACTTTTTACTCTTTGAGTGTTGCCAGTGGTATCTTGTACCTGCGATCGTGAGAGTGGAGAGAATTGCACGAGTCAGCTTTCTTTGTGCCAACGCGCCTCCAACATTTCGCATTGAGCCACCAAGTGTGTCACCACGAGTCAGCAAAAATCTAAAAACCAATTCCTCTGGAAAATTTGCACCCGCTGGTTCAAGAAAATTTTTGATCAGACCATTTATAGCTTCTACCTTATCTTCTGACATCAGGTGCGCTAGAGATTTGTCAGATAAGCCTGCCGCAGTTAATAGTCCCATCTCAATGCCCTTAATCTTTAATAATTCAACAGGACTCTCAGCTTGAGCAGCAGCTTCTTTAAGTGCCCTTGCTTCTGCGACGAATGGCGTAGCACGTCGATTTTTCTCCAGTGCAAGAGCCACAAAACCTGTACGGATTGCTTCATAAGTTGTTATCAGATCATCAATGGATTGAAGATGATTACGATAGGAACACATAAGAATTCGAGTTATGGCTTTTTCCACACATAAACGCACTTCCGTAATGGTTCGCGTCCATGATTTCCCATTTGCTGGCTACTATTACCTTTATCACTTGGTAAAACAAGGATATTTTCAATAACAAAACCTTGCTGTTCGGCGAAATCAGAGAGAATCATATCTACTGAAATGCTTGCGCCTGCATAGCGAACATTATCGTTAACCATGAACAGAAGTGCCCCTGGTTTAAGAACACGAAAACATTCTTGTATTACACATGCCATCTCATAAAAATATCCTCTGATCATTCTTGGTATACCATTGTTATTCAACACACCCTTTGCTTTTTGGTTATCTAGATATTTCAAGATAGCCTGTAATAAATTCTGTGAATCAGCAATAGCTAAGGCTGTTTTCCAGTCTGAGTTGATAGTCAATAAATCTTTGGGGCGATTTTCAACTGTACAACTTAGCATTTCCTGACGAAGGTTAATTAACTCGTTTTCAGAAATACCAAGTAGAGCTAGTTCTAGTGCATAGGTGCGAGTATAGTCGTATCGATTGCAATAGGGTGGGGATGTAATAATTGTATCATATACGGAATTGGCTAGGCGCGGCATAATCTCAAAACAAGAGGCTCCATAAAGATGAATTTGACCTTGAGAATTTTTAATTGGGAAAAGCTCAATTTGTTGTGTAGAAGGTAGTAAATCATCAATAATTTCACTTATTTTATTGGCGATCGCATTATCGAACTCTATAATTTCACCTTTATTGAAAGCTTTCTTGCTCTGTCTACGATCGGAACGATAATCCCAACGGAGGTACTGTCCATCTTTACGTGTGTAACTTATTGATTCTAAAACGCACAGTAAGACAAAGTTTAAAACTGCTTGGACTCTATTATTTTCTAGTTTGCAAGCTTCAAGATATTGCTCAATTGCAGTTCTAGTTAGTTCACTATAAGCTCCTTTTGTGATTCTCAATTCTGGCAAGTGTTTTTTCTGCTCACACTGCTTCCAAACCTGTAACTTTGACCAATCTTTTATCCTTTCAAAATCTTCAGGAGTGAATTCAGAATCTAAAAGCTTTTTAGCATTAATTATTTGTTGACCAATAGGCAATAATTCAATACCATCAGCATTAATTCCAACTTCCCTAGCAGCAAATAGCGCAGTTCCACTGCCTGCGAATGGGTCTAAAACCTTGCCTTGAGTAATTTTATATTGTTGTAATAGATATTCTATAAGAGATGCAGAAAAAGCTTCTTTATATTTATACCATCGATAGATAGGTCTAGTTTTGTTAGCTTGAAAACTAACTATAAGTCGCGTCAATGAAGGATGAACCAAAAATTTATTCTGGAAGCGCTGATACAGTTGCCTATCAAGGTTGTCAATTTCACCTAAACCATCACTTTCCACTTCGGACACGGTATTAGAGACACTTGCTAGGTTGATCACAGATAAATTTTCCTAGAGAATTAACTAGTCAAGTTAGTATAGTTCTAAATTTTAGGGGTAGATATATGATTAGCCCAAACTTTACAAAAAGTCACTGTATATTTAGGAATGGTGTGCGATCGCTACAAGAAGTATCCCCTTGTAGCGATCGCCTTTAATGATTATTTGTGAGATGAATAAGAAATAGACCGTTGGTGCGATGTCTACGACGAGCTACTTCTTGTGCATTCACTCAACAACCAACTGGCGATCGCGTGATGAGGGGATGCGATGTCTACGACGGACTACGTTTACGCATTAAAGCGTCCAATCCTCAATTAATAATCCGGTTATCTTGCTGAAATCCCGATGATTGCGTGTTAATAAAACTAACTTACGAGATAGTGCGTAGGCGTAGCCCGTCGCAGACATCGCAGCAATCCGCGAATCCATCCTTGCAAGTTGAATGCGTTGAGCTTGTAATTGACTCAATGCAGTAGCAGCGTCAGCATCAAATGACACAAGCGGTAGAACCTTAAAATCATTTATAAGACGTACCATCATCTCATAACCCTTAATGACTTCACTATCGTTACGAGCGCGACTAATATACGTATGGCTACCAAGAAGTTGTTCGTGAAAGGTGACAATTGAAATTGCAAAATCCGATAGCGGATATTGAGCTATACGGGTCGAAAGATTCACGTAATCTTGCCCCGTCTGTCGCTGGATAATGCTTAAATGATCTGTATCCAACAAATATTTCATGGCTCATCCTGAATTTCGATTATTGGCTCGTCGCCTTGGCGAATTGCACGTCCATAAGCGAGTACCTCTTCAAATGCAGGCTCATCTTTGAAGGAAGCTGTAATTTGTTGCAGCCAATTTGTTGGTTGAGAAGCCGTTACTTGTTTTTGCAACTCCGTCACAGCCGCCTCTACAGCTGCGAGACGTTCTTCCAGAGAAGTATTAGTTGACATTTGAATTTCTCCCTACCTGCATCACGCCTATCTGAAGAATAACGAGTTAGAGGAACGGGTGGCAACTGTCTCGAAGGTAATTAAAGATGATTTAATTACTTTTATGAGCGATGTCTACGACGGGTTATGACGCTCGTTCGCGCAGCGTGCCGTAGGCAAGACTCGCTATCGGTGTCGCATTCACTCGACAACCAGGTTGCGATCGCGTGATGAGGGGATGCGATGTCTACGACGAACTACGTTTACGCATTAAACCGTTCAATCCTCTATTAACATTCGCTTCAAGCTACATGCGTTTAAGTAACTCATCATACTCATCATGTGCGCCAATCCAATACCAGTAAATGCGATCGGACTCCAACAAACCCAGAACACGATAGTTAAGACTGACACGAGCAGAGTAAATCGGTTGTCTCTGGCTGACTTGCTTAAATTGAAGACTAGGGTGATACGGATCTGCTTGCCAGAGTGCATAGGCTTTTGCAGCCTGTCCCTGAACTGATGCAGGAAGATCGCTCAACTGCATACGAAAGGTTTTGGTTACACTTGATTTCATTTTTGAGGTGGAAAAACAGTATCAAGTGGAACTGTTTCGCCACTTGCGATCTCTTCTCGTACCATTGCAGCCATCTGATCCCACTGAGCATCCGTCGTCGCGGCAAAACGATTTTCCCAGTTTTGCTCATCTTGCACTTCTGCCAAAAGCCTAGCTGCGATCGCATCTTGCTGATCGGGTAGAAGTTTTTCGATTTGGGCGATCGCTTGTCGAAGTAGTTCAGTCATAGCTCAGTAGGAGTAAACACCGCAATTTCATACAGTTTCTTAATTTTAACCGACATCAAGATTGCTGCTGGCGTGGGGTACAAATTTTTAATTACTGTTGCTGTACGCCTACGCCCCGACTCGACAACCAAGTTGCGATCGCGTGATCAGGGGAAAGTAACAAGCATTAGACAACCACAATCATCATGCCCTTTCAAATCTGCACGCCAAAAGATATTTGGGCTTGGGTATTCACTGCTGATTTTCGTTTACGATAAAACTGACAATAGTACCAACCGCACAGCAACCCTAAATATTTTGCATACGATTTATGTAAGTGCTGAAAGAACCGCAGATTTCCAAATGACTCGTGGAATTCGCAACCTTTTAGCAAACGAAGGAAATAAAGATGATTTAATTGCCTTTATATTTGAGCGCAATCTACCCGTTGATGAAATTGAAGCAAGCAATATTGCTGATGAAATACTAATAAATCCACCTGTACAGGGTTTTCTGACTATTTCTAATGCTTTGCAATGGCGACTCCAGTATGCAAGAGTAATAGAACGTGCTGGTCAAGAAGATGGCATAATTGCTGTTTACAAAATTAACCCATGACTCATACTACACATAAAGCAAAGATAGAGTATGGAGATTTCCAGACACCAGTAGAACTAGCTAAGAGAGTATGTCAAAAGCTAGTTGAACTTGGAGTAATGCCAGATGTTATAATTGAACCAACTTGCGGGGTAGGTAATTTTATTGAAGCCGCTTTAGATTCGTTTAAATCAGCAAACAAGATTTTTGGAATTGAAATAAATCCTGATTATTTAGAAGAAATAAAAGCGAAGTAAAAATTTATACACGACAAAAGAATTGAAATTAAATATGGAGATTTCTATCAGTTTAATTGGTCATCACTCATAGATGAATCAAATAATAAAATATTAGTAATTGGGAATTTACCTTGGGTAACAAACTCACAGCAGGGTAGTATTGATGGTGATAACTTACCAAAAAAGAGCAATTTTCAAAATTATTCTGGTTTAGATGCAATCACAGGCAAGAGTAATTTTGATATATCAGAATGGATGTTAATTCAGATGGTGCAATGGTTGCATAAGCATGAAGGTTCTCTGGCAATTCTATGCAAAAGTTCTGTCGCTAGAAAAATATTAAATTACATTCATTCTCAAAAACTAAATCTTGCTTACTGTGCAAATTACAAAATAGATGCGAAACAATATTTTGATGCTACTGTTGAAGCTTGTTTATTATTTTGCAACTTTGAATCAAATACAAAAAACTATTTTTGTGATGTATTCAGCAACCTTGAAACTTCCGATTCTTATCGCATAGGTTATTGGAATAATGTACTTATTAGAGATGTAGTAACATTTGAAAAACTACAAAAACTATATGATAAACAATCAAAAATAAAATGGCGCTCTGGCATTAAGCATGATTGTGCGAGTGTCATGGAGTTTCGCAAAATTAATAATATTCTTGTGAATGGATTGGGAGAAGCCGTTGATATTGAAGAAACATATCTTTTTCCTTTGCTTAAAGGTTCTTATGTTGCCCATAATAAAACAAAGACTACTGATAGATATGTTTTGGTAACTCAGAAATTTGTTGGTGAACCTACTGAGCATATAAAAAATTCGGCTCCTAAAACTTGGAAGTATCTAGAAAAATATGCACAATATCTAAACAAAAGAAAAAGCAAGATTTATAAAAACAATCCTGATTTTTCTATTTTTGGTGTTGGATCGTATACTTTTGCTCCTTGGAAGATTGCAATTTGTGGACTTTATAAAAAATTATATTTTAGAGTAATAGGTAAAATAGAACAAAAGCCTGTTATTTTCGATGATACTGTTTACTTTATCAGCTTTGATGATGAAAAAATTGTATATAAAACTTTTGAACTTCTGACTTCTTCAATAGCAAAAGATTTTTATTCATCTCTAATTTTTTGGGACGAAAAGCGCCCAATTAAGTCTAGTATCCTAAATAATTTAAACTTGATAGCTTTAGGAGAGCTAATAGTAACACAGGATCAGCACAAGAAGTAGACCGTTGGTGCGATGTCTGCGACGGGCTATTCGGTGTCGCCCTTACTCGGCAATAAACTAGGCGATCGCATTAAACCGTCCAATCCTCTATTAACAGTCCGGCTACTTTGCTGAAATCCCGATGATTGCGTGTTAATAAAACTAATTTATGGGATAGTGCGACGCCGAATAGCCCGTTGTAGAAATCGCAGTAAAAAAAGCAGACTGTTGTTGCGATAGCCTTTATGTATTATGTGTGAGATGGATAAGAAGTAGACTATTGGTGCGATCGCCCCAACTCGACAATACTCCACTGCATATTTATACTGGGTGAAGTTAAGCGATCGCCTCTAACTCAGGAATGCGTTCAGTTTCGTAGTTTTCAATTAAAACACCGATCACTTCCATTAGAGACGCAAGCGGATGGATTTCATCTTCACCAACTTGATCGATGAGACAATCGAGAATTTCAACCAAGCGTTCATATTCCTCTTCTGTGTGCGGAACAAAGACGTTTTCGCCAATGGATGACCAAGCAGTGATGGTTTGATCGAGGTTGAAGCTTTGCATTATTCCTTCCACTTTCCCATATCATATTCTGAATGCGTTAATACAGCCCGAATGTAGACTTTTCGGCGGTTGTAATGAATTGCGGCAATCAGTCTGACTTTATTACCACCAATATTAAACACTGTCAATTTACCGACTTGATCTGCTGATGGAAACATTTCACGGAGTTCCACAAATGAGGCAAACTCATTTCCCTTAACCAATTGATACCACTGAGCCAAGGCGTTATTTGTATCTGGATAAAGTTTAGCAAATTCATTCAGCCGTTTACGAGTAATAACGTGCATCTGAAAACTCTTAATGTTTTAATAAATCTGTCATCCATATAATTAAGCTGCGATCGCTAGTCTTAATATTCTAATCATCGCGCCAACTTTACAACATTTAGATAACTACCGACTATTCGGTGTCGCCTTAACTCAACAACTAGGTTGCGATCGCGTACCCGCCATGAACCGGCGGCGATCGCGTGATCAGGGGATGGGATGTCTACGACGGACTACGTCTACGCATTAAACTGTCCAATCCTGAATTAACAATCCGGGTACTTTGCCCAAATCCCGATGATTGCGCGTTAATAAAACTAATTGATGATCTCTGAGATCATAAGAAGTAGACTGTTGGTGCGATCGCTATTATTCGACAAGATTAGCGATCGCTATTATTCGACAAGATTATTGAGGTGCAATTAGCAAAAGCGAGATGGAGTTTATCAAACCTAAATATGCTTAAGGTACGCAAGAGCCGTTATCTCTCATGAGAATTGATAAACTATTATGTACGAAACTGGAGGTCAAAGACTTATGCTTAAAGACTCCCCAATTATTAGTGCATCTCCTGAAATTATGGGCGGGACTATAGTTTTTGCTGGAACTAGGGTTCCCGTGCAGACGCTTCTGGATTATCTCAAGGCAGGCGAATCTATCGACGACTTTTTGGATGGATTTCCGACTGTTACCAGAGAGCAAGTTATCGCCTTGTTTGAGGAGGCTGGAAAGCAGTTTGCTAGCATGGTAGCATAGCATGAAAATCTTGTTGGATGAGTGTATTGACCGCAAACTAGCGGGGGAGTTTGTTGGCTATGAGGTAAAAACTGTTCCTCAAATGGGATGGGCAGGAGTAAAGAATGGTCAGCTTCTTGCCCTTGCAGAAGCAGACTTTGATGTTTTCATCACTGTCGATCGCAACTTGTCATTTCAACAAAATCTACCACAGTTCGATATTGCGGTAATTGTTTTACAAGCACAATCTAACCGTTTGATAGATATGAAACCTTTAATACCGAAGGTTTTAGCTACTTTAGCCACGGCAGTTAAAGGACAAGCCATAGTAGTCAGTTTGTAAAAATAGAGCTTAGTAGTTCTGACCTTCAACTTCGGAATGCGTTCAGTTTCGCAGTTTTCAATTAAAACACCAATAAATTCCATTAGCGATCGCACTAACTCGACAATAAACTAGGCGATCACATTAAACTGTCCAATCCTCAATTAAGCTGTTACGCCTACAATTTTGCATATATAGCTAACCCCTCAAGCAACGCCGTAATCTGTGTACTGTCTTTTGTACGGAGGCTGCAATCCCAAAACAATGTCGTCTTTAGCAACACCCATCTTAACTAACTCCTCAGCAGGATTCTGATCTGTTAAGTTCTGCTGAAGCCATATTTTTCCGTTCTTAATGTCAAAATGGATTACACATCGATAAATGCGATCAAATTCTTGCCAACCCACATTCATCCACTGATAATGATCTCGCTCTGTATCGAAGATAAGTTGAGCCTCCACCTTATCATTTGAAACATCGTCACTGGCATAACGAGTGAGCAAGGTCTGAATATCCTCTCGATACTTAGCTATTTTATCCATTGCACAATCACCTTATTCACTGGATCGTAGACAGCTAACAAAACTTGATATATTTGTACTGCTGTCTGCGTGAACTCAAGTTGAAAAAAAGTTCTGTAGGTATCTACTGGAACTGCCAAATATAATACTCGTTCTGGCTCAGTTGCTTTCAGCGCTAGGCGATAACTGAGAAATTTACCTAAAGCCCCGTAGAAATCTGTAATTGCAGAAGGATTTAAAAAGCTTTTAATCTCGACTGCTATTTTCTCACCTGCTCTTTCAGCTGCAACCAGTCTTTCTGCACCCAAATCAATCTGAAAGTTGACGTTACCAAATTTAAATTTGAGTGGATCATCTGTAATTACCCATTGCTCTTTTTGTAGAGCTTGCTTAACTGCTTCGTGAAAGATGTCCTTTGCTGACACAGATAAAATTAAATACTTATACAATCACGATCGTACTCTTTTTGCTGAAAAAGTAAACGCCTCTGGCAACATAATTTGCGATCGCACTGAGCCTGAGCCGCATAACAGTGCAGTTGACCGGTTGCAAGTAACAGTGTTGCTGATTTCAATCTGGGAAAGCCAAACCAGTCATCGGGTCACGAATATACAACCCTAGCGTCAGACTACGCATCGCTTCATCCCAAACAGGTATTAATTGTTCTGCTTGATCTACCCAATAATCGAATGTAATCAAGCACTGAATATTCGACCCCAAAGCAATGCAAGTCCGCGAAAAAGCTTCCCGTGGTTCTTCCTGAGTGTCAATGAACTTCATCTCTGTCCAGACAATTTTGGCAGTTTGGCGCTTGACAGTAATAATTTCTCCCTTAGCAATGATGTTGCGGCTGTCGTTCTCCAGAACTTTCTTCAAGGTAGATTTTAAGGGAAACTTGCTCCAATCATTGGGTGGCAGAGGATTGAAAGATACTTCCAGACAGCAATCATCGTTGGGCGGTTTTTTATCGAGGAACTTAAAAGATTTTTTTTGTGGCTCAAAAACCCAATCCTGGGGAACATTGAAGCGAACAGCCCCGCGATTCGCAACAAATATTTTATAGCCTGATGGAGATTCCCAATGATGGTCAGGCTTTAGTTCAAGGGTTTCTTTAATCCACTGGAGATTACTTTTTTTACGCTTTGCCATAGTGTTTTTGCCAATCTGCTGAAGAGGGCGACGCCGATAGCGTAGCGTTAGCGACGCAGGAGCGTCATAGCCCGTCGTAGACATCGCCTAATTGGGGTCATAAACAATCATCAACCTTGTTAATGTTTTGAACCTCACACGACTCAAAGTCGCGTGATTCCTGCTTCAACGATCTGTGCCTGGATTACTCTAGGACTTACAAGTTCTCCACAGGCGTTTTTAAAGTCTCCGGCGCACCGACGGCGACTTTTAAACAAGTACTAAAAAGTATGTTTAACCTCAGTACCTTAAAGATTTTACCTACTAGAGGATCGATAAAATATCTATTTCTTAGTAGAACCCCATATCAATAGTAATCGTGGTTCAGATTTAGCTTGGTTTTCGCTATGTATATAGTTTACCAGAATATGGAACGCTTAACTCATGACTGGAAGTCACGAGTGTGCAGCTTGCAGAAATCAAATTGCTAGTATTTAGTAGCGCTCTTTTATTACTCTTACCAAAAAAAAATTAGAAATATTGATTTTTATTCATCGGCTTTATGAATCTATAGGTAAGTTCGGGAGCCACAGTCAACCCAGCAAGCTAAGGTTCTCCTTCAGCTTAGGACTAGCGTTGAAGGTTTGGGCAACCCCCAAGAAGCGGAGAATTTTACTCAGAATATTTTTTTTGAACCAGCAACGGATCGTTAAGAACCTATTTGGGAATTTTGACAGTAAAACTCAATCTTATGATTAAATTTTCAGCTTTGAGCATTAAAATCTTAGCAGCAGTGTTCATGGTTATGGATCATGTGTGCTATTTGCTAATGCCAGACTTTTTAATATTGCACTTTATTGGGCGATTGAGCTTTCCCCTCTTTGCATGGCTTCTGGCTAAAGGCGAAAAACACACCCAAAATACGTATCGGTATGGAGGCAGGCTATTAATTACAGCAATTATATCTCAACCAATCTATACTGTTGTTTTCCAAAAGTTCTCACTTAATATTCTCTTTACGCTTCTTCTTGGACTTGTAATGTTGCGCTTAGTAAGGCTTTGTCCGCAATTATGGCAGAAATTAATAATTACTGGATTGTGTGCAGCAGTTTCTGAGGTCTTGGGCTTTGAGTATGAAGGATATGGGATTGGAGTAATTTTATTGATGTCTTTAATAGACAAACTCAATCCCATAGTATGGTTGCTCTACTGGTGCATCTTGCACTTTATTTTAGTAATTCTATCTATAAATTATATATTTCAAATTTGGGCAATTTTTGCAGGATTCATTGTTTTTCAATTGAATGGTAGACAAGGTTCACGGGCTAGATGGTTTTATGTGTTCTACCCGGCTCATTTAATAATTTTAGGTGTAATCAATTATTTAATACAGTCCAGGTAGGATTTACAATTTGATAAGCGATATATACGACGGGCTATGACACTCGATAGCGCAGAGCGAGATACGAGCGTCTGACTGAAGCTAAAATAATGAACTCAATATTACGCAAAAAGATTGAGCCAGAACTATCCCTTAACTAAAGAGCGATCGCAAAAAATTTGTAACTTGCATTTTACTAATAAACCAACCGAGAGCTTGCATTAGACAGACTTCACTTTATTTAGCCCAACCTACGGCTAAACATAAATCTGCTGCAACCCATACAGTAATTAAAAAAACTAATTTCAGCAATTACCAAACTCTATTTTTCTTGCCGAAAAATTTCAAAAACTAGATATATTTATATCCAGAGATAGATGCTATATAGTTAAATATATTTCTTTAGAAGGATATCTTTTTTTAAAATCACTCTTATTAGATCATAAGTTGAAACTAAATAGTAGATATACATTTCATTCAATGATATTCATCAGATAAATCTTATAAATCTTAGTCTTTTGTTAATGTTTACCAGCTATGATGGCAGAGTTGTGAATAATAATTCGGATTTAAATATCTAGGGATAATGGTGTCATCTAGTAAAAATCCCCTAGATTTATCCCCCAAGCTGCAAAATGTAGCCGCAAGCAACTACTGAATAGGTAAATCTTTAAGGTAAGAACCATGAGTTATACTATCGAATCCGCACGGAATATTTTTTCTAGCACTCAAGTGGCAGATGCTGTTCCAGCCACTACAGCAATGTTTGCTGAACTCAACATTGACGATCAGTTGGCATTTCTCTGGTATGCCTACGCTGAACTAGGTCGTACAATTACTCCAGCTGCTCCCGGAAAAGCAAATCTCCAATTAATGGAAGGTATATTCAACGAAATTAAGCGGATGTCTCATGAAGAACAAACGCAATTAATGAAAGATTTAGCGAGTAATGCTGACGTTCCTATCAGCCGTTCTTATGCATACTTTGGTGTCAATGCCAAGCTGGGATTCTGGTGGCAGTTAGGAGAGTGGATGAAACAGGGTATTGTCGCTCCTATGCCAGTTGGCTATAAAATGTCAACCCAAGTTAAAGCAGTGCTAGAAGCTGTTCAGAGAATCGATCAGAGTCAGCAAATTACTGTACTACGCAATACTGTAGTAAATATGGGGTTTGATCCGTCTCTGGCTGATAACAAACAGGCAGAAGTCATAAACTTTAAGTTCCCGCGTGCATCCCTAAGTCCCCAATTTACTATTGAGGGAGTTACAGAACCAACAGTGCTGAAATACATTGAAGCTATGAATGCAGATGACATTGAAGCTGCTGTTGCTTTATTTGCTAACAATGGTGCGCTGCAACCGCCTTTCCAAAAACCAATTGTTGGTCAAGAGGCGATTACTTCTTATCTACGAGATGAAGGACAAGGGTTAGTGATGAAGCCAACCAAAGGTGTTTCGGAAACTATCGAAGATGGTTATACACAGCATAAAATTACTGGTACAGTCGAAACTCCTTGGTTTGGAGGTAATGTTGGGATGAACATTGCTTGGCGATTTTTACTTGATCCTCAAGGTCAAATTTACTTCGTGGCTATTGACTTACTTGCTTCTCCCAAAGAACTACTTAACCTAACTCGCAAGTAAAATTTCTTTGCTTTCTTAAATTGCGCTTGTCTAAGATGATGTTTTAAAAGATTTTTTCACTCTCATAGTTAGCAAAGCATTGCATCTTATTACATAGCTAAAACCTTAATCTGGCGTTGTGCTTAACCTAGTGCAGAAGTGCAAAATTATAACTTTTGGGGCTTTTAAAACATCCTCTAAGCGCCATGATGATCATCAATTAAAATCTCAATAAATGCTCGGTTCACCTAGAACCGAGCTTCAGTTAAATGTAGGCAAACTAGTACCGCAAGGCGGAAGTCAAAAGTCATACTTCGACAGGCTCAGTAACCAAAAGTCAAAAGTCAAAATGAATACAGCATAAGAGTTTCATTGATTTGGAATGGGTGGTTTATTTACGCCGTGCTGTACTAGTGTAAATTGGAAATTGGCTGTTCACTCAAATCAACGTCAACCACGTTTCCCAGTGTTGCTGATTTAAATAAGCGTTATGCTGCCGCGTTATTCTCTGTCAATTTTGACTCAGAATAACAACTTATCGTAAAAAGTTTAGTGCATCTGGCTGCTTTAGATGATCGACTTCCCCTATTCTCTGCATCCAGTCTCGTCTAAGTTGGGTACGTTCCATAGTTGTGCCAAACTCATCAATCCAAACATCTGAAGCAACTTCCTGTAAGAAAATCTGCCATTCAGTACGGACACCTTCAGCACGTAATACCCTATCAACAAATTCTTCGACAATAGCAAAGCCTGCTTGACTTGGTTCTTTTAAGAGAGTCTTAAGTTCTTTTTCACAGTTATTAACTGCTTCAGCTTGAGCTTTAGAGAGATTATTTGCAATTTTCTCCGCCGGGGTAGATGTATGTATTTTTATTGTCCTTCACTAAACTTGATTTAAAAAGTATTGAGTAGTTCTATAGCTGAGTATTCCCAATAACATACATATTGCAACAGTCGCCCTACGAAGTTTTTCCCAGCAGTAATTCAATCGTGATCTCAAGCTACATCAAAGACTTACGCTTACTTAGCGATCGCCTTTAGTAAGCAAAATAAGCTTTTACTTTCTCAAACCCCAGTTTGCTTTCTCATTTTGGTGTTTTCCGCAATCTGCTGTAATTATCCTTATGTAACAAAAGCTATTGCAGATTTGCCGGAATTCTCTCAGGCTGATCTATACGGAAGATCTCGCACTTCTCTACGAGAGGCTGCGCCAACGACAAGCTACTTCGGCTGCGCTCAGTACAAGTCAGTGACCATCGTAAACATCGCTGTTTTATCAAAATATTTATCCGTTAGTATTGGCAAACCGCAATGCACCCTACAGCTTGACAAAAAAATCTAAATAAAGGTGAGTATGTGGGCATCTTGGGAATTATAGAAGTAAATCAGATTAAACTTAACTTCTAGCTTCCAATGAAAACTCACTATTCTAGCAAAGGTAAAGCGTTTCCATTACAGATTGTTCTTGTTGTTCCCTTCCTTATCCAAATTTTTGCAGCAGTAAGTTTAGTGGGTTATTTGTCCTTTAAAAATGGACAAAGAGCAGTTAACGACTTAGCAGAGCAGTTGATGGATCGTACTAGCGAAGTAGTGGATGAACATTTAAAGTCTTATCTTTCGGTTCCGCAAACGCTTAATCAGATCAATGCAGATGCTATCCATAGGGGAATATTAGATGTGGGCGTAGGCGAAGCCCGCCTTAGGCATCGCAAAATCCTTGGCAAGTATTTCTGGGATCAGATCCGCGTGTATGACCTTACTTATATTGGCATCGGACTAACTACGGGTGAGGGACTAGGTGTTGCTCGTTATGATGGCAAGACAATTACCATTGATGATTGGACTGCCAAGCCTCCAAACAATACTTACACCTACGCTACCGATAATCAAGGTAATCGAACTCAGGTCAATGCTCGGTGGGATTGGGAAAATTCTAAGGAACCTTGGTATACTCAACCCATTGCCGCAGGTAAACCTATTTGGGCAAAGATTGTAACTGGAAATTATCCCACGGGCCCCTACATTGCCGCCTCTGCTAGTCGTCCCATCTATGATTCGCAAAATCGCTTGCTGGGAATGATTGCTACGGATATCCATCTGTTGAAACTCAGCGATTTTTTACGCAGTTTAGATGTTAGTAAGTCTGGACAAGTATTCCTCTTAGAGCGCAATGGCACATTAATTGCCAGTTCTAGTACAGAGAAACCCTTTACCCTCGTTAATCAAAAAGTGCAGAGATTGCAGGCGATCGAAAGCCCTAACCTAATGATACAGAACATCGCCAGACACCTCCAAACCTTGAACGGGTTTAAGTCCATCACCAAAGGCACAGATTTTCAGCTTGAGGTGCAAGGAAAACGGCATTTTGTCGATGTTGCACCTTGGCGTGACAAGTATGGCTTGGATTGGCTGGTGGTTGTTAGTGTGCCAGAAAACGCATTTATGGCGCAAATTAACGCCAACACGCAAACCACGATCGCCCTTTGTTTTGGTGCATTGGTTGTTGCCTCAGTGATGGGTGTGTTCACCTCTCATTGGATTGTACGCCCGATTCTGCGCCTGAATCGGGCAAGTGAGGCAATGGCATCTGGCAATTTAGATCAGACAGTAGAAACTAGCCGCATTCAAGAACTTAATATCTTGTCTAACTCTTTCAACCACATGGCAGGGCAACTACACGAATCGTTTACTGCCCTAGAGAAAAGTAAGGAAGAACTAGAAGATCGGGTAGAAGAACGCACTACTGAACTCAAAAATGCATTAAGGGAATTGCAGCGCACTCAATCTCAAGTGATTCAAAGTGAAAAGATGTCTAGTCTCGGACAACTAGTTGCTGGAGTCGCCCATGAAATTAATAATCCAGTCAACTTTATTCATGGCAACCTTGCTCATGTGCAGGAATATACTCAGGATTTATTAGCACTTGTGCAGTTGTATCAGCAGTATAATTCTAACCCTGCTCCTGAAATTCAAATTGCTGTTGAAGATATGGATCTGGAGTTTTTGCAGTCAGACTTGCCGAAAATGTTGTCTTCTATGAAAGTGGGCACCAATCGCATTCGCCAAATTGTACTGTCACTGCGAAATTTCTCTCGCACCGATGAAGCAGAATTTAAAAGCGTCGATATTCATGAGGGCATCGACAGTACCCTGATGATTTTGCAACACCGCCTCAAAGCTAAACCAGAACAACCTGAAATTGAAGTGATTAAAGACTATGGCAATCTACCCCTAATAGAATGCTATGCCGGACAACTCAACCAGGTGTTTATGAATATTTTAGTGAATGCGATTGATGCCTTAGAAGAAAGCAATGCCTTGCGTACTTATCAGGAGATTAAGGACAATCCTAGTCAAATTAGGATTCGCACATCGGTAGTTAATTCAACGTGGTTAGAAGTAGCGATCGCTGATAATGGAGTCGGTATTTCTCAAGAGTTTCAGCAACGAATATTCGATCCTTTTTTCACTACTAAACCCGTTGGCAAAGGGACTGGAATGGGTATGTCCATCAGCTACCAAATCGTCACAGTAAAACATGGTGGCAAACTGGAGTGCTTCTCAACTCCTGGAAAAGGAACCGAGTTTATCATTCAAGTTCCTCTCCAGCTAAAGGTTCATGGAGTGGTTTAACTTAATACTAATTTGGAATTGCCAAATCGTCTAGCTATTATTACGGTAGTCAATCTATAATAAGTATTATATTGTACGTATATTGAGGAATTAAAATCAGTAGTTATATTTGTTGAGGAACCTATGCAGATAAATCAGGTGATTGAAACCTACGATCAAGGCGCAGTGGATTATGACGCAATTATGAAGCGTTACTGGCACATCGAGCGCGAACCTCTAATTGCTTCTTTGCAGCTTAAGCCAGGACAAACCGTACTAGATGCTGCGGTAGGAACAGGTCTTAATCTTTCAGCCTACCCTGAAGGCGTGCATGTCGTCGGTGTTGATCTTTCTGAGAAGATGATGGATGAAGCACGTAAAAAGCGCGTCTCCGCAGACATCACCTTCAAGGTATTGGATATGTGCAATCTTGATTTTCCTGATAATAGCTTTGATGCAGCAGCGTCGGGATTTACTTTCTGTGTCGTTAACGATCCAGTTATTGCTCTTAAGGAAATTCTACGAGTTACCAAGCCTGGTGCATTTATTGCCATTCTCGATTACTGCAAATCGCAAAATCTAGAGATTCAGAAATGGCAAGAATTAATATTTGATGCTAGTTCACAGCTAGGCTTCCCGACTGGCAAAATCAAGTGGAATGCATTGATGGATTATGACGAATTGATTTATCACAGCAAGCTTCCTATTGAAGTGCTTGTGGACGAGCGCATAGAAAATCCAAACCCGTTTTTATGTGGTTGTCAATTATTGCTGAAAAACTCAAAAGCTTAAAGCCAACAGTATCGCAGTCTTGTAATTTTGTTTTGTAGTGAGGACTTTAGTCCTCTCTACGAGACGCTATATAGCGGTTCTCGCTTGAGTGAGGTACAAGAACCCCACCCCCAACCCCCTCCCCGCAAGCGATGAGGGGGCTATTATGTAACTCATGTGATTAGGAAATGCTATACGAACAAAATCAGGACTGAAGTCCCGACTACAAACATTTTTAAAGGAAGATTGATTAGCTAGCTTGTAACCATATCACAAGTGATTTTAAAACAGTTCTATAACATGTTTCCAAGCATCAGGAGCAGCTTCTGGGTTGTAACTTGGGTGCTGCTCTAAAAATGGGTACTTATCTTTGAAAAATCCGGCAAAGAATCCATGTCCTGCATCGTATCTAAATATACGATATTTTATTTTATGCTTCTTTAATTCTGCCTCAATTTGCTCGTTTTCTTCCTGGGAAACTAATGAATCTCTTGTACCAAAAAAGGCATAAATAGTACCTTTAATTTCTGAGGTACGATTAATGGTTGGAGTCTCTTCACCATAACTAGCAGTGGTAATCCCGCCACCGTAAAACGAAGCTGTTGCTTTGATATCAGGTAAAGTTGCAGCCATGTAAGCAACATGACCGCCAAAACAAAAACCAATGACACCGATTGCATTATTTTTGACATCGGGTAAAGTTTTGAGGTAGGTAATGGTAGCTTGAATATCGCTGAATATCTCTTGATACTTTACTTGTTGATAATATTCCAACCCCAGCCTATAGCTTTCTGGACTAAACCCAACATCTTCAGCGCTAAAATCAGCTTCAAAACCGGGAGCAATACGTTGATACATCGCCGGAGCTATTGCTACGTATCCTTGTTTAGCGATTAGTTCCGTAATATCTCGAATATTACTATTGATTCCAAAAATTTCTGGAAAAACTATAACTGCGCCAAAGGTTCCGTTTTGTGCTGGTTGAGCTAAGTAAGCATCGATTTCTAAGTCATCGTTGGGTACTTTGACATAGGAGGTGTTAATTTCGATGTTTGTTGTTTCTAGCATCTTTGTTTCGGCTGATTTTATACCAACTCATTTATTTTGACTGGTTTTCGACACAGACGGGCAGAAACATCAGAAGTATTGTTCTCCTCAGTGAAGGTAAATCGCTTACCCTCAACCATGACTTTACAGATGTGAGCAGATCAGATAAATTTCTAACTTTTGAATAGGTGGTATTTCAAACTTCTGGATGATGCTGAGGGTTTTTGATTTGTGCGACCTTACATAAAGTAAGCATAAAGACTCAAAATTAATAACCAGAAGAAAAAACAATGCCCGATCAAAGTTTTAGAACAAATATTCCAGAAGTTGACCCAACGGAGATTGAAGATACTCGAACTGCGATCGCTGACGAACATCGCTCGTTTCTGGAAAAGGTGATAGTTAAAGCCGGATTCGCAGATCCTTATGATGCAAGAGACTTTACCGAAGTTGTGTTTCGCGTTATGCGTGACTTAATGACCACAGAAGCGAGCGATCGCGTCGAAGCAGAACTGCATACAGAGGCTATACCTACAGATGAAAAAGCACTCCAGTTTGAAGTGTCCGATTTGTGGAAAGACACTAATCCAATTGTGGGATTTTTGAGCCGGGTTCGTCCACCTTGGAAAGGGCCAGGTATTTTCAATATCGATTCCGATCGCTTTCTGTTCCGAGTTGCTAATGAAGGAGGACTTCCAGCGACCATCGAGCGAGAACAGGCAGTTAAAGCGGTATTTTCTGCCACCAAAGACGAACTTTCCCAAGAGCGAATTCAGGAAATTGCTAGCTGGCTACCTGATTATGTGCGTCAACTTTGGGAGCAAGCTTAATTAAAGATATAGAAAAAATCAAGTCTGTTTGCGAGTAATCATCACAAACAGACTTTTTATATAATGGGTTTGATGTGATTTGTGACAAAATAGTTTTGTTGCCCTATACAATGCGATGCCTCCGGCGGGCTACGCCAACGCCTACGACCTATGATTTCTACCATCAAGCGCCGCTACAGTTTAGATGAATATCGCGCGATCGAAGAAAAAGCGGAAAGACGCAGCGAATATCAAGATGGAGAAATTGTACCCATGTCCGGAGGAACGCTTAAACATAGCCGCATCGGTCGGAACATTTTAACCTATTTTACCTCTGTGTTCCGCGATACTCAATTCGAGCCAATTAACAGCGATTTGCGGCTGTGGATTCCTGAATATCGACGCGGAGTATATCCAGACGTGATGATTTTTGACGGCGAACCGCAACTAAATGCTGAACGCTTAGATGAAGTCTTGAATCCCATTTTGATTGTTGAAGTCTTATCTCCTTCCACCGCAGATTACGACCGACTCAGTAAATTTCGGATGTATCGATCAATTCCAAGTTTTAGCGAATACTTATTAGTCGAGCAAGATGAACCTTTTGTAGAACGCTACAGCAAACAAGCCGAAGGTTGGTTACTTAGTGATTTTAGCGGTTTAGAGCTATCTATTTCTTTAGATTAAGTTGCGATCGCATTATCAATGGCAGAAATTTATCGCGGCGTTGTTTTTGAGTAAATCAGCTTTGTGACGATGTATGCTTTGGGAGAGGTGCGATCGCGCTACAACGTGATTATTAAATGACAGTTAATCGTTTAATCCGAACTTCTTAGATAACTTTTCTATTGTCAAACGAGCTTGCTGACTTTCCATTTTACATTTTATATTCTTGTATGAAAAAAAACCTTTTTCCCAGTATGCTTGACTTCTAGGCACTGCTTTAATCCATTCAACACGGACAAGGTACTCGGATTTATCAAGGTCATCTACATATTCATCCATTTCTGGGGCAAAAAGTGGTACATCTAGGATTGGTACTTGTTGCCCGTTGAATAATAACTTGAAGTCTTTTAAAGGTACAGCAGAATCTTTTACTAGACCAACACCGACATAACCAGTTTTGGGTATGTGGACGAATACACGCGACCCAGGAAGCAACTTTATTATACCTTTGTTAAATTTTTTCTCACTACCACTAGAAATAAAACCATATTTTCGGCAGTCTTCCCAGTTTCGATGTTTACCTTCACCAATACTTACATAAAAATCACAACCATTCCAAGGTTCATTATCTTTTTTGGCATTTGATTTACTGGCTTTGTTTTCAGATTTTTCAGGTTGAGCAATCATCTTTGATTTAATAATTGGAGCATCTGAATTTAAATAAATATCTTGTTCTTCAATCCGAGGTGTTATTGTAGTATTTCTCTTAATATAGTCTTTTAATTCCGGTATATTAATCTCACCACTACTTGACCATGAGTGTTCAAACCATTCTCTAATTTCATTGATATGATTACTTTCGTCTAGCAAAATTGACATTTCTGCTCTTTGAGTGATACCCATTGCAGTCAAGTTTGCAGAACCTACTAAGCATAAATGGTCGCCAAGAACAACTTTTGCATGTAAATTTCTATAATGATGAATTTTATATTTATTGCCAATGATGAAATTAATTATGTCTTCTCTTGCTTTATCTTGAAAAGCATTAATCCAAGCTTCTACATCAGAAATAATACGCCAATTTAATTGCTTACGTAAAAATGGTTTAATATAGCTAACATCAATAATAGGGGCAAGCTATCAGTAATTCTTTACTATTACTCACTTGATGAATAGCTTCATCAAAAGGTGAAAGTCCACCATTTATACTTTCGTTGGTATGATATATCAGCTTACTACTCATAAAATATTAGATTAAAATATACTATGCCTCATAATGATATCAATACTTTTTTGATTAACATCAGTGTTAATACATAATACGAAGAATTCTAGATATATTCGTATGAAAACCTCAGATAATGTATAGACTCTTTCATCCGCAGCTATTCCCAGTCTTCGTACTTCAAGCCATCAATACGGCTGAATTCGCGGGTGTTGTGGGTGACAAGTGTGAGGTCATTTGCTAAAGCGATCGCAGGTGAGTCTGCATTATGGGTGACTATTAGGGTTTTCAATTATTAATCCCTCACTTCCAACTGCTGCATTCAACTCATTATCTGCGGAGACAAAGGTAATAGGAGGTAATCCATTAGCAATACAAATGGTGTTGACTGCACGACCTACTGCTAGTTGGATAGCATCATAACCTCTTAAACCATAAGTTTCAGATAATACCATTCCAGAATTAATAATATTTTCTGTGATTTCAACGATTTGATAGTCTTTCTGTAAATCACTTTTGAACTGATTGCGTGTTATTGTCGTATCTGTAATGCTGATACTTCCACTGCGCGATCGCCTAGTAATTGCCGCTATAAGTTCTACACTAGTTATTGCAGCAATAAATACCTCATTTTTGAGAGTCGGATCAAATAGCCCCAAAACCCAAGCTGATCCAGTTTCAGAAATATAACGCTTGACCAATGCGCTACTGTCTATGAAATAGATTCCCATCTAACGGCGTTCCTTGATGATAGTTTCAGAAACAGGCTTTCCCTCGACATGAATTAGCCGTCGCTCAGTTACTGGTTCATAAGCAGGATGTTTTATCTGCTTTACTAAGCCAGAATCGATTAGAGCTTGGTGAAATGCTGCTTGCTTGACTGTTTCTTCTTTATCAGCAAGATACTGTTGAATAGTCTGATTAAGCTGCTGAAGTTCTTCTATTTCAAGTGTCTCAAGCTGCTTAATTATCTGTTGGAGAGTTACTAGTGCCATAATTTTCTATTTTCTTCTGTCTCAATAATTTTTTATCCATAAATTATATCAAATTACCTGAAAGTGGTATTATTTATGGGCAAAATTAACTCCGCTTATAAACCATCTCCATCCTCAACTTTTCAATCTCTAACCTCAATTTCTCATTCTCCATCCTTAACTTCCCATTCTCCTCCCTAATCAACTCCACTTCATTCCTCTTACTCAAAGCCTGATTAATCGCCAACTTCCGCATATCCAGCGAAAACCAACGCTGATAAGTTTGCGTATGAACTTGCACACTATGCCCCAAATTATCTGCTGCTGCTTTAATTGGTATCCCCAAAATATGCGCCCGAATTGCCCAAGCGTGGCGTAAATCATAAGGTTTAAAATCCAATCCTATTTTACGGAACCACCAGCTAACTCGCTGTGTTAACGCCGTTATCTCCGCATGATTAGTGTTATCTTTTTTAGCGATCGCACTCCTTAACATCTCTAAATATTTAGGATTCCTCAAATCAAACTCATCAATCCATTGTCTATGTAATGGTAATGCTTCTCTCTCACCAGTCTTAGAATCCTTATGGACTTTCCATGTAAAATCTGCATTTTCTTCACTCAACCACCAATCAATATCAGGATTAATAAAAAGTTCTCGTGGACGTAAACCAAAAACTGCTAACATTCCATAAGTCCACCGCCAAAGTTGCCAGCTATCTTGAACATTCTGATTAACTTGATTACCTCTACTATTAAGATAATCTTCAAACTTGATAATTCCCTCAGATATTTCCGCATCTGTAGGTATATTTCGGGAATTATTCTCCGGCATTTTAGAATATTTAGATAAATCAATTTTGATATTGAATGTCACGCAAAATGCTGCGATCGCTCTAGCTGCATTATACTTAGCCCATTCTTTATCGATTTGTTCAATTGAACTTATCAGATTTTCAGCAGTTGCTAAATCTTGAGGATTCGTAAATCGTTTAGTTCGGGAAAAATAATAAAAAAAAGTATGTTCACTTTTAGTAGTTCGTTTGTGAGTTTTAAAATACTCCTCTTCAAATTGTTCGAGTAATTCACCTATGGTTTTAAATTCTTTTCTAATTGCCTCATTACCTAAATATTTATCATTCCACTCAAAAGTTTTACGAGCAATTAACTTACCTAATTCATAGGCTTCTTCCTCAGCCGTCTTGAGTCCATCTAAGTTAGAGGGAATATTCAAACTGATATTGTATTGTTTTCTCCCAGTACCATTGCTATCTTTGTCTCCCGGTTTAATTGGTAACGTCGCCCGTAATTGCAGACTTCCATTCGATTCTCTAATTGTCACCTTGGCCTTTGCAGACTTCAAACGCAGATTAACTTTCTCTAATTCTAATAGTACTTTCGTTCTCATGTGTTCTTTTTGCTGCTGTGCTTGCAGAGATGAGCAAAAAAACGGGCGATTTTTTAACCGCCTTGGCTCAGGACAACATTTAGATGATGCGTGATATCATGCTTGATTGCTTATTAAACCCGAAGAACCCCACCCCGCCAAAGCTATGCTTTGTCTCCCCTCCCGAAGAGCGGGGAGGGGTTGGGGGTGGGGTTCTTTTCTTATGGGTAACTTGGCGGACATGATATGAGTCCTGAACCTAATTATGCTGTGTTTTTAGCCTATATTTAGTCTAAAAATAAATGTGCTATCAGCGAACAATGTTTATTGCTCACATTGCTTACTGCAAACATTAGGCTGTTGAAAATAATTAAACCATCAAAAGGATTACTCCGGCCCTTATCACGGTTATGACGGCTTTGCCATCTTCGCACGTGACATGGACTTGGCACTCAACAGCCCAACCTGGGGATTAATTGGCGCTCCTTGGAATGAAAAAGCTCAGGCTAAGAAGGCTGAAGCTAAAGCTAAAGCTAAAGCTAAAGCTAAGGCTGCCGTCTAGGGAAATGGGAGAGAGCGATAAGTAAGGATAACCTGGGGCTAAAACCCCAGGGGGGAGTTGGGAATCCAAAATTCAAAACTGAAAAATTAAAATTTCTTTTGATTTTTGCATTTTGAATTTTGAATCATATTCCCAATTCCTTGTAGAGACGCGATTAATCGCGTCTCTACCACCTCAAATCCTTATTCCTCAATCAGTAAAAGAATTCAGTAAGCTTGGAGATCCGAAAATGCCTCAGAATCCAGAAAAAATTCAAGATCACGTCGAGTTATTCCACCAACCGGAGTACCAACAGCTATTTGAAAACAAAAAGCAGTTTGAAAACGGTCACGAACCCGAAGAAGTACAACGGGTTGCAGAGTGGACAAAAGGTTGGGATTATCGTGAAAAGAACTTCGCTCGTGAAGCTTTAACCGTTAACCCTGCTAAAGGTTGTCAACCATTAGGAGCAATCTTTGCTGCTGTTGGTTTTGAAGGTACTCTACCTTTCGTTCAAGGTTCTCAAGGTTGCGTTGCTTACTTCCGCACCCACTTAACCCGTCACTACAAAGAGCCATTCTCTGGTGTATCTTCTTCAATGACTGAAGATGCAGCCGTGTTTGGTGGTCTGCAAAACATGATTGACGGGTTGGCGAACTCTTACCAACTGTACAAGCCTAAGATGATCGCTGTCTGCACCACCTGTATGGCAGAAGTAATTGGTGATGACTTACAGTCTTTCATCAACAACGCCAAGGAAGCTGGTTCAGTTCCTCAAGATTTCCCAGTCCCCTACGCTCACACCCCTAGCTTTGTCGGTTCCCACATCACTGGTTACGACAACATGATGAAGGGAATTCTTTCTAACCTGACCGCAGGTCATAAGAAAGAAACCAGCAATGGTAAAATCAACTTCATCCCAGGTTTTGATACCTACGTAGGCAACAACCGCGAAATCAAGCGGATTGCTTCTTTGTTCGGCTTTGACTACACAATTCTAGCCGACAACAGCGACTACCTAGATTCACCTAACACAGGTGAGTTCGATATGTATCCAGGTGGTACAAAGTTAGAAGATGCCGCAGATTCAATTAATGCGAAAGCTACGATCGCTCTGCAAGCACATTCTACCCTCAAAACCCGCGAGTACATCGAAAAAGAATGGAAGCAACCAACCTCAGTTTCCCGTCCTTGGGGCATTAAGGGTACTGATGAGTTCTTGATGAAACTCAGCGAATTGAGTGGTATCCCCATTCCTCAAGAATTGGAAATCGAACGCGGTCGTGCAGTTGATGCCATGACTGACTCCCACTCATGGCTTCACGGCAAGCGCTTCGCTATCTACGGCGAACCAGATTTAGTATACAGCGTAGTTGGCTTTATGCTAGAAATGGGTGCTGAACCTGTGCATATCTTGGTTCATAACAGCAACGAAGTATTTGAAGCAGAAATGAAAGAATTGCTTGCTTCTAGTCCCTTCGGTAAGAATGCAACTGTTTGGCCTGGTAAAGACTTGTGGCACATGCGTTCTTTGATGTTCACCGAACCTGTAGACCTCTTGATCGGTAACACTTATGGTAAGTACCTGTGGCGTGACACCAAGACTCCCCTAGTGAGAATTGGCTACCCCATCATGGATCGTCACCACTTACACCGCTATTCCACCATTGGTTATCAAGGCGTGATCAACCTCCTCAACTGGGTTGTTAATACTCTGTTTGAAGAAATCGATCGCAACACCAACATTCCTTCTAAGACAGATATTTCCTACGACTTGATTCGTTAGAAATTGCGTAGAAACACAACGTGTTAATTAAAGGGTAAAGAAGGGGAGTAGGGACTAGGGACTGAGGACTAGGGACTGGGAAAACACCCAATGCCCCCATGCCCAATCCCCAATGCCCAATCCCCAACTCCCCTTTTTCTTGATAGCATTTACCCAAGGGATTTATACATGGAAACCATCAATCACACTCACGAACATACTCACACTCATCCTCATCCTAATTACCATCCACCTAACCAGAAAAAACCAGGGTGGTTCCACAATCTTCTTAATCCGTTGCGCCGTGTGGTGGATGAAATTCAGGTTAAAAATAATCGCATCGCTCATCTAATTTGCCAAACAATTCCTTGTTGTTGTCCCTTTGAGCGACAAATTAAATTATTTGGGAAGTCTATTGATATCCCACCACTATGTAAACTCAATCCTTTATATGACGAATTTGTAGGATTGCGTTTCCGCGCTCTATCTTACCTCGCCGATGTATGTGGAGAGGATGTCACAAAATACATTTGTTAATTATTGGGCATGGGGCATGGGGCATGGGGCATTGGTCATTAGTCATTAGTTGTTAGTTATCCAAATGACAAATGACAAAGGACAATTAACAATTAAGTACGAGAAGAGAGATGAAAAGCACCCAAGGCAAAATCAACGAACTGCTGACTGAGACAGGATGCGAGCATAATCAGCACAAACAAACGGAAAAGAAAAACAAGTCTTGCGCTCAACAGGCACAACCTGGCGCGGCTCAAGGGGGCTGTGCCTTTGATGGTGCAATGATTGCCTTAGTGCCGATCGCAGATGCAGCGCATCTAGTCCACGGGCCGATCGCCTGTGCTGGTAAT